>OHWG01000799.1_pt1 | contig 18098 bp, 16 predicted proteins | sample 1579621 | NCBI WGS metagenome assembly OHWG01 (sample SAMEA3882544, study PRJEB24775) | human gut metagenome | biome: human-associated habitat; feature: intestine environment; material: feces | place: Netherlands | collected 2009/2010
TCAGGGCTTCCATAATGTCCTCCGGTATCTTCTCGCCGCAGGCAAGGTCAATCACCTGCACCGGTCCGGAGTCCACGCTATATCCAAATAGCAGTATCTCAAAATCCGGCGCTTCCACATATCGGTAAACACCGGATTTTTGCAAGCTGATACTGCTGTAGGTCTCAATATCAACACTCAAAGTTTGCATATCATCACCATCCTTAAAAAGGGCTGGCAGCGAGGGTACGCCACCAGCCCACATGCGTTATTTCAGGGCTTCCATACGTTTTTCGTGGTATTCGTCGTCCTGCAGGGCCTTTTTTTCCTCGCGCTTTTCTCGCTTGAAGTCATTGATAACCGTCTGGATGGCGACCACGGCCCAAGAGAGGACCACGATGCAGAAGCACCCGATCAGGATGTTGCAGAGAAGAGATGAAATCATAACCGTGTTTTCCATGAGTTTACGCTCCTTTCCTTAGTTGAGAAAATCTTCGTCGGCATCGGTGGAGAAATCGGACTCAGCGCTTGCCTTACCGCCGAGAGGTTCACCGGCGCGGATCAGCTGCAGGTTATTGAGGCCGCAGGCGATGCCGCGATTGCCGTTCGAGTTGAATGCGTACAGCGTGATGCTGGCGCGGCCATAGACACCGGAATACACCTCCGAGCGGGTAAGCACAGGATTGAGATCTGCGTCCACAATGCCGGGTGCCGTAGCAGAGTTTGCATTGATGAAGTAGGCGTTGGCATAAGCCGGATCGTCCGGGCGCTCTACGTCACCGTCACGGAGAGGCGTTTTGATGGAAGTAAGGGGCGGTACGCTCTTGGAGTTGCCCTTGAGCTTGGACTCACCTTCGGCATATGCGGCTTCGATAGCAGCCTTGATCTTGGCGACGGTCTTGGTGTCAGACTTCGGGATGATGAGGCTGACGCTGTACTTCGGAGCGCCGCCGTTGATAGACTTCGGTTCCCAGACGTTGGCGTAGCTCCAACGGGTGTCTTCACCGGTGATGACCTTCATGGGATTTTTTACAGTAGTGTTCTTAGACATAATCTTGTCCTCCTTAATTTTCACTGAAATCAGATTTTGCATTGTTCATGGCCGGACGCTTGTCACTCTCCGGCACCAGAGTGGGTTTGCCCTGCGGCTTTTCGATAAGACCTGCAAGGACTTCCTCAAAGCGGGCTTTGCCGAGGAGCTTCTGCATGGCAGTGACGCCGAGGAGCTTCCGCTCATACGGATCAAAACCGGCATTGGTGACTGCCGCAGCAACGGCAGCGTCGTTTGTGTATTTCCTATTGGAGCGGCCCTCGACCAGCTTCCAGCCGGACCATTCCTTGCCGCTGATCGCCTGCTGGAGCGCGTATTCCTTAATGTCGGATGCCCATGTCACCAGATCGTCAACCTTGGAGAGAATGTCCTCCACGTCTTCGTCGGTGAGCAATGGCGGCAGCTTAAATTCATACTTCGCAAGCTCCAGATTGGCAGCGGCACGAGCGCGGCAGGCGTTCTTGGCCTTACAGAAACCACACCATTCTCCGCAGAGGAAGTTGCCGTCACCGGCAAAGGCGAGATCGGCAGCGGGCTTCAGAACATCTTCTGCCCAGCGGAACAGGTCCTCTTTGGAAAGTTCGTAGGTTGAAAGGTTATCCCGGCGCGGCTGGTAGATCGTCATACGGACGGTGCTGATGTCGTAGATGTCATCGAACAGCTCCAATGCGCCGAGCGCGTAGCACATCATCTGCGAGTTTTCTTCAGCAGAGACCAATACGCCGAGACCATATTTGAAATCGATGATCTGCAGGGTGCCGTCCGCGATAATGATGCAGTCGGCGGTTCCGAAGCCCTGTTCTACCCAGCGGGAGAAGTCGACGCGCTGCTCAATCAGTACGACAGGATCGTTGCAGGCGTCCTTAGCGGCTTCGACTTGCTCCAGTGCATAGGCCGCATAGCCTGTGGCAATGTCGTCCATTTCCTGATCGTAGTAAGTCAGGCCCTCGGTGGGATCGTCAGCCTCCATGCCAAGTGCGGTCTTCAATTTGAATTCGCACAGACTGTGGGCATCGGTACCTTCGGCAGCGTAGTCGCTTCCTTTATCCTCATAACTCTCGGAGAGCCTTGCGGACGGCGGGCAGTGAATCCAGCGTTCAGACGATGACGCGGAGAGTAATGCGTGTCTATTCGGCATGATCCAGTCCCTCCACATCTTTCAAGAGTGCGCCGTAGTTCGCCGGATCAACACCGGAGAGCTTGGCGGCACCGTACTTCTGAAGCAGGGCACGAATCTCAGCCGTGTGACCTTTGCGGGACATATCCGCCAATACAGCGCGGACATCCTCCAACTTCAGTTCCGGTTCCTTTGCGGGTGCCGGTTCAGCAACTGCGGGCTCACCGCTAAACTGACGGGAAAGCCAGTCGGCAGCATCGTTAATAGCGGCAGCAGCATTTCGGAGCTCTTCGATGGTCATGGCCATATCGCCCATTTTGCTCATAATGTTTTCCTCCTTCCTCGGATTTGCTTTGTGCAGCAAGGACTGTGAGCTTCCTTGCCAACCTTGCGGATACGTGACTGATCGCGGTTAATACCTCGATGACTTCTGCGTCCGCAGGGCTCTTGTTGCGTGCTTCGTACATGTCGTTCACCTCCGTTCCGGAGCTTGTGGTTTCGTGCTCCTTACACTTCCCACTGGAGGTGAGGCAGGCGGTTTGACGAAGGAAGGGAGAAAAAATAGAGAAAAACTCCGGCCACCATAACGGCAGCCGGAGCCATACATTATTTAGAAGCGATCCGGAAATTCTGAGGCGAGCTGCTCCTTTGCCTTTTTAAGACGCGACAGGAACGTGGTGCGCTTGATGCCGATAATCTTGGCAATCGCCTCATCGGACAGACCGTCCTGACGGAGTCTGCCGATTTCGACTGCTTCCGGCATCAGCTCATTCAGGCGGGCAAAGAGCTGATCGAGCTCGGCCTTGTCGCAGATGATCTCTTCAATGGAAGGAGCAGGATTGGCAAGGTTGTCCAGCGGTGAGCAGGCATCGCCGTCTTCGTTTTCAACCGTGTAATCAAGGGAGAGCATGTCACCGGCGCGACGGAATTCGCAAGTAAGGCAGTCACCATCGCAGAGCCAGAACTTGTTCTTCGGGCAGACGCACTGCCCATGAGACTGCTGACGTTTACGGAGAGCGTCGTGGTAACGGGTATGGTCGCGGTAGTATTCTTCCGAGACCTCCACCCACTGACGAGTGGCTTTGAGATAGATACGGTACGGTTTTACATTCTTTTGCATCTTGATTTCCTCCTGTGATTTGCAAAATTTCTGCGGAAATCACAGGAAGGAAAAGCTCCTGCGATTTCTCACAAGAGCTATCTAATCGTTCGTTAGGTCGGCTGCTATAGTTCGTAAGGTTCTTAAGGTTCGGCCTGCCGAAAAATTTTCATCTATCTGTCACAATGAATTTTCATCGATTCGTTGTAATTTTGGGTTTTATGTGTTATGCTATGATTTAGTAGGGTTTATTGGGGTTTGTAGTATTCCCCATACGAGCCCTTGTTCCAGTGAAAATCAGAGTCAATCGGAGGGTTATCTGTGTCAAAAAGCGGTTATCCCCGTCTTTGTGGAGGTACCTTCTTCACATTGGTATTGCAGGCGCTTAAGCAGCGGGTTAAGGCAAGAGAACACTATAACGGTGAAAGGGACGGGCTATCTGATCCCGAAGTCTTGACCGGGCTTATTACCGTCATCAATCCGGACTATCAAGTGCCAAATGACGGGCTGAATAAAGGAAAAACAAATGAATATAAATCGTGCAAAACCTCTGACGGTACATACCTCCCGTTTGGAGATACGCCAGAGATTCGGGCTTTTGATTTGCGCGTTCAAAATACATACAACGATGCATTGAGGTCGATGGCGGTGTTCGTGGATGATTTCATAGATACCGGCAAGGCCGTCGGAAAGCATGAGCTATTGGTAAAGGCGCTCGTTGATCTTATTACGAAGGATCAGTCCATTCCGGATGACACAGAGTTCTACATTGGTGAAAACGGTGAAAAAATAAAAAAGGCCGCTCTTGGCGACCTTAAGGAAGTATGCCTACCCGCTTTTCTGCTTGGGGTATGGCACTATGCTGTTGTATATCGAAAGGACAATACCGTCGGCCAGTCTACCTATGACACGTGGTGTCCATCTGCTGGTGGCGGAAAAAGGGTTTATAAAGGAAACATGGGCAACGGTATTCTCACAGGATTGATTGTGACTGTGCCTGAAGTGAAAGAGGATGAAACGGCTATCGCAGAAGAAGCCGAGCCTGTGGAGGCTGAGATTTATACCGAACCACAGCCGCAGACTGTTCAGCAAACGGTGAACCATCCTTTTGTATTCAATTTCACGCAGCATGGAGATAACAATACCCAAATAGGGCACATCGAACATTACCACGCTGATAAAAAGGAGGATTGATGCGATGGAAAAAGATAATCAGATTATTCCTTCTGGCAGTCAGACTCCACAGGTGGTAACTCCCAGTCAGCCGACTCCATTGGAGTTCAAGCAGGAAGGCAGTGGAAATACACAGATTGGCCATGTGGAGCATTACGACGGTACGGTAAATCAGACGGTTGTAATCTTGAACGGTTTTCAGACAAATAACCGACCGGTCGCGGCTCAGAGTGTGAACTTCAATTATGACTGCTTTAATTTGTTTGTGCTTGGCGATGAGAAATACGATCAGCCGACATTCATTGTTCCCAAGAATCGTGCTCTTACAGAATGCACTTCTGATGAGATGAAAGAGCAATGCGCATCGTTAACGCCGGAGGCCGTTCGCATAATAAAAACCTTCCCGGCGCTATTCTGCAGCGAGAATCATAATTTTACGAAAACTGATCCGGATCATATGGCTTATTACGGCTATGTGAATGATGTGAAGGTTCAGGATAACGGGATCAAAGTTTACTTTCAAATATTAAACTCATTCCCGCAGCAAATACTTATAGATATGGCTGAAGATTTATGTATTGGTGGCGCAAAGTATTATAACGAGCTTTGCCGGACGCATTGGTCCATCAAGAGAATAAATATGATAGAAGTATTTGAGCAACACGGATATAAGGTGTTCAAGCTCTAAAACATTGCAGACAGAAACGGAGGAAAAGCAATGGAACGTGAACATGAAGAAATCACTGTTGAAAAATGGGTAAATCTTAAAGATATAGCGGAGCATCTCAGCATTAGTCAGGATACCGTTCGTACTTGGATCAAGGAAGGAAAGCTCCCGTTTTACAAGGCCGGGAAAAGCTATAAATTCAAAATATCTGAGGTTGATGAGTGGGTCCGTGAAGGACGAATCCAAGAATAGAAAAGGCAGGTGGATATTATATGCAGAGAAAAGTTCCCTCCGCAATTACAAATATAACGTTTGACCGCGCTACATTTTCAAACGTGCCGGTCGATGAGCTTACTTTTATAAACTTCTTCTATGGCAACAACGGCGCAGGCAAATCCTCAATCGCTCATGCTATCGATGAGGGCGATGGTGTGGTCTGGGCCGATGGGAAGACTCGTTCTGATTATGATGTGCTTGTTTATAACCAGGACTTTATAAACGATAACTTTGAAAATTACGGCGACTTGGCAGGTGTCTTTATCTTCGGTGAAGAGGATATTGAGGCAAAAAGAAAGATAGCCGAGCTTACTGAGCAGAAAAAGGAAAAATCCGATAAAAAAACTGCTGCCGGAGAGGAATATAAAACAAAGACAGCAGGACTTGATGTTGCCATGACAGAGCTTCAGGAAACCTGCTTCAGTTCTACTGCCGATATTCGTAAACGCTTCGAGAAGTGTATGGACGGCAAAAAGCAGAAAAAGAGTTTTACCGACGCTGTTCTTGCCGAGAAGAATCCCACTCAGTATAATCTTGACGAGTTGGAGCGCCTTTATGACGTGGCGTTCGATGATTCTGCCAGAGCGTATCCGGAGTTCAAACGTGCCGGTTCCAAAATCACCTATGGTAGCCTGCCCGGAAGAGAACTGCTGGATAAGGTAATCGTCAGTAGCAGTGACACGCCGTTTGCAAACTTTATGAAGGCTCTTGGCGTATCCGCTTCCGCGTGGGTGCGTGACGGCCACACTCATTATTCCGCTGCAGCTGCAGGCAAATGCCCGTATTGTCAGCAAAAGCTCCCGGCACATTTTGAAGATGATATCGCTGCTTGCTTTGATGCTCAATATCAGCAGGATATCCGCGATCTTGGCCAGTTCCAGACTACATATGATGCTGAGACCGCAGAGATTGTCCGTTCGCTCAAGGCGAATATGGATGATGTCCTCGAAACTGTCGATCTGAAATCATATCAGGAAAAGATCGCGCTGCTGGAGCGTAGTTTTGAGATCAATCGTCAGCGTATAGCCGATAAGTGCAAAGATCCGGCCACAACGGTTTCCCTTGAAGATACCGACTCCTTGCTCTTGGAGATAGGCTCGATGATCGATGAGATCAATAAAGTCATCAAGGCCAACAACGATGTGGTTAGTGAAAAGAAAACCAGCAAAGCCAAGTGCAAAACTGATATCATGCAGCATTTTGCCTTCATCCTTGCTGGTGAAGTGAAAAAGTATTATGACGAGGTTGCTCGTCTGAAGAAAGAAATAAACGATCTGATTGAGCTTGGAAAACAACTCAAAAAAGATGTTGCAGATCTGACTGCGCAGATTTCCGATCTGAATAAACACAATGCTAACACAGAGGCTGCTATTGACAGCATCAATAAAATCCTCCGCGAGTCCGGTTTCCAAGGCTTCAGTATCCGCGCCAAAACAGGCGTCGAGAATGTTTACGAGATTATTCGTGAGAACGGCGATGTTGCAGAAAACCTCAGTGAAGGTGAACGGAACTTTATCGCGTTTCTCTATTTCTACCACTTGGTACGCGGCAGCAAAAACAGCGAGGAGCTGAAGGAAAAGATCGTTGTTATTGATGATCCGGTTTCCAGCATGGACAGTACGGCTTTGTTTATCGTCAGCTCCATTGTCAGAGAGATGATCAATGTTTGCCGGAATAACACCGAGTACATGAATCCAAAGGTACCGGGCGACTATATCAAGCAGCTGTTTATCCTGACTCACAATGTGTACTTCCATCGTGAGATTACATATCAGCAGACCGCTTATTACATTTGCACTTCCTTCTATATGATCCGGAAGAGCGATAACGTCTCCACCATCAAGCTCTGTGTTCGTCAGAGTAAAGAGGTGCCTACCGAAAAGGAAAACTACAATCCGGTTCAGAATTCCTATGCTGCCCTGTGGGAAGAGCTCAGGGATTTGCAATCTACGATCCCTGCTTTGAATGTAATGCGAAGGATTCTGGAGTATTACTTCCTGCAGCTTTGTGGCTACGAAGGCAGTGACCTGCGAGAGCTTGTGCTGGAAAAGAAGGAGAACCGGGACAAGTTCATAAAACAGGTCGAAGGAGGCCAGCCAGACATGACCGATTATCAGTTGGCGTCCTCCTTGCTGGCTTATATCAACAATCCCAACGGCATCAGCGACGGCCTGAACTATATTGAGGACTGCGACGATGTAGACGCTTATAAGCATGTGTTCGAGCTGATTTTTGAAGCCTTGGGTCAGAGCCAGCACTACAACATGATGACGAACAAGATGAAGTCCTGATTATTGGACACCTGAAATTTTAGAATTAAATGTAAAAATATCTATGGAGGCGTGATTATGGCAAGAACTAAGAAAACGGTACACGAAGAGCCAATGGAGCAGCTGCTCTGGACAGCAGCAAACAAATTAAGAAAAAATATGGATGCAGCTGAGTATAAACATGTTGTGTTAGGTTTGATTTTTCTGAAATACATCTCGGACAGCTTTAATGATTTATATGAAAAACTTAAAGCTGGTGAGGGCGAATACGAAGGCGCAGATCCCGAAGACCCCAACGAATATCGAGCTGAAAATGTGTTTTATGTTCCAGAAAAGGCTCGATGGTCATATTTGCAGGGTAGAGCAAAACTCGGTACTATCGGCAAAGATGTTGACGAGGCTATGGAGGCGATTGAAGACCTGAACCCCGGTTTGCGTGGAGTTCTTCCCAAAGAATATGCTAAAGAAAAACTCGACAAACAGTCTTTGGGTGGTCTGATTGATTTAATTGGAACTATCGCGTTGGGAGATTCGGTTTCTAAATCCAAAGATGTCCTTGGCAGAGTGTATGAATACTTCCTTGGTCAATTTGCTCTTGCTGAAGGAAAGAAGGGTGGCCAATTCTATACACCCTCATGCGTCGTTCAATTGTTGGTTGAAATACTGGAACCATATCAGGGCCGAGTATTCGACCCTTGTTGTGGTTCAGGAGGGATGTTTGTACAAAGCGAAAAATTCGTTAATGCACACAGTGACGTCTATCGCAAGCAAGGTAGCGCATTTGATAACTTGTTTGATAAGGTCGTTTCTATATACGGTCAAGAAAGTAACCAGACAACTTGGCGTCTATGCAAGATGAATCTGGCAATCCGGGGAATCGACAGTTCAAATGTTAGGTGGAACAATGAAGGCTCCTTCTTGAATGATGCGCATCAAGATTTGAAGGCTGACTTCATAATTGCTAATCCGCCATTCAATGATAAGGACTGGAGTAGCGAGTTACTTACGAATGATTACAGATGGGTTTATGGGACGCCTCCTGATAAAAATGCAAACTATGCATGGATTCAGCACTTCATCAGCCATCTCTCTCCCTCTGGAAAAGCTGGATTCTTGCTTGCAACAAAATCACTGGCTTCTGAGTCGCAAGCGGAAACGACTATTCGTTCTGGAATAGTAGCTGATGCTCTACCAGAGTGTATCATTCTCTTGCCGGGAAAATTATTCTATACAACGCCAGCTCCGGTTTGCCTTTGGGTCCTTTCGAGAAATACGACTAAAAGGGACAAAAAAACACTGTTTATTGATGCGTCACGGATTTTTACCGTAGTGGATAGGACGCACAACAAGCTATCCCCAAACAACATTAAGGAGATAGCGAGAGTATATCACGCTTGGATACACGGCGACGGAACATATGAAGACATTCCCGGCTTCTGTAAGGTGGTCGACAACGAAACCATTGTTGAAAAAGGTTGCTCACTTTATCCGGGAGATTATATTGGAATTAAAGAAGACTCTTCTGATTTAAAAGATCCAAGTGAAGCGAAAGAAAAGATAATGGAAAGCGTTCAACTTGCAAAAGAAGAGATCAAGCAACTTCAAGATAGTATAAACGCTCTTTTCGCATCCATAGAACATGAAGTTTCTGGAGAAGCATCTCCATTGGTTCCATTTAGACTTTCAGATGTGTTGTCTGAGTCCACAGATATTTTGGGTGATCAAGAAGAGCCTGAGATATTAACATGTACTGAAAACGCTGGACTTGTCCTGCAACGAGAACGCTTCTCAAAAAGAGTAGCTACAGAGGATACGAGCGATTACAAGATTGTTCTACGAAATGATATCGTGTATAACCCGTATCTCTTATGGGCTGGAGCAATCGACCAGTGTAATATTGTTGATAAAGGTATTACTTCGCCAGCGTATATAGTTTTGCATGTTAAAGAAGGCTTTGCTCCTGCATTGGTTGGGCATGTTCTAAAATCCGATTATATGAAAAAGCACTATTGGAACATATCAATCGGAACTCATGAACGTAGAAGAACGGCTCCTATTGACAAATTCCTTGATCTGGAAATACAGCTTCCGGACAAAGATGTTCAGAAACACATCATGGAATTAATGGAACAGATTATGAAGCAAAGCGAAAGAATTGCGGCTATTCAGAAATCGTTGTTCGCAGCATCTGCGGGCATGAATGAGTTCTACACCAGAAGGTAGGTGCAGCATGGCTTATTTGTATGAATCTGAAATCGAAGAAATGGCGATAGAGGAGCTCCAAGCTCTTGGGTACACTTATGTATCAGGAAACGATTTAACCCCTGATACAGCACCATTTGAGCGAAAGAGTTTTGCTGATGTAATTTTAAGAGAACGATGCATCAGTGCTCTAAAAAGAATCAATCCCCATCTTCCAGATGGGGCTATTGAGGCTGCATTAAAAGCACTATACCAAGTTGTTGGGACGTTTCAAGTTACCGATAATGAGCGATTTCATCGCTACTTAACAGACGGAATTCCTGTCGAGTATCGAAAGAACAACGATGTGGTTGGTGACAATGCATACTTGATCGATCCATCTGATTCGCTTGGAAAAAACGAGTTTCTTGCGGTCAATCAGTTTACAATTATCGAAAAGGGAGTTAACAAAAGGCCAGATATCATTCTATTCATCAACGGACTCCCTTTAGTAACGTTTGAGCTGAAAAATGCTGCTGACCTAAATGCAACAGTAAAGAAAGCATACGACCAGCTGAAAACCTACAAGGCGACAATTCCGCAATTATTCTCATACAACGAAATATGCGTTATTTCTGATGGCTTGGAAGCAAAAGTCGGTTCATACACTGCGCCATTCTCTCGGTTTAGCACATGGAAAACGAAAGACGGTGTTTCAGATGCCTCTCCTTTTGAAGACGAATTATCAGTAGCGATAAATGGCCTTTTTAATCGCAGCACTTTGTTAGACTATATTTTGAATTTTGTTGCATTTGAAAAGGCAAAAATCGAAAACGATGAGAAGAAAATCATTCGGATTGAAACAATAAAGAAGATTGCCGCTTATCATCAGTACTATGCTGTAAATAAGGCCGTTGCCAGTACAATTCATGCAGCGGACAAGAATGGCAATAAGAAAGCAGGAGTGGTGTGGCATACTCAAGGTTCCGGAAAATCTTTGTCTATGGTCTTTTATACCGGTAAACTTGTAAAAGAGATGAACAATCCAACAGTAATAGTTATTACTGATCGCAATGATCTTGATGATCAACTGTTTGATACTTTTGCGGATAATATAGAATTGTTACGCCAACCGCCACAACAAGCAGAAAGTACAGAACAACTGAAAGATCTCCTTCGGGTATCATCTGGGGGAATCATCTTTACCACCATCCAGAAGTTTTCGCCAAACGATGGCACAACAAAATTCGATATGCTATCTGACCGCCATAATATTGTCGTAATTGCGGATGAAGCACATAGAACACAGTACGGTTTTGATGCGAAACTTCATGATATTAAGGACAAAGACAATCACGTAATCGGTCAAAAAGTGTCTTATGGGTTTGCGAAGTACATGCATGATGCATTACCCAACGCAACATATATCGGCTTCACAGGAACACCGGTTGAGTCAAAAGATGCGAACACGCCTGCAGTTTTTGGAAACTATATAGATATTTATGACATTGCACAAGCTGTTGAAGATAAGATTACGGTAAAAATCTATTATGAGAGCCGTCTGGCAAAAGTCAATCTGACCGAAGAAGGGAGAGCTCTCGTAGAACAATTTGATACAGAATTAGAATCTCCGTCAGAAAGTGATGAAACTATATCTGATGCAGACGAAGCAAAAGCAAAATGGACCACCCTCGAAAAAATCGTTGGAAACCCTGAAAGAATCAAAAATGTTGTGAATGACATCGTAAGACATTTTGAAGCACGGCAGGAGGTGTTTGAAGGCAAAGCTATTATAGTTGCAATGAGCCGTCGTATAGCAGTTGATCTTTATGATGCTATTGTATCTTTAAGACCGGAATGGCACAGTGATGATCTTGATAAGGGCTGCATTAAAGTCGTTATGACTTCATCAAGTTCGGACGGCCCCGCTATTCAAAAACACCACACGACAAAATCTCAGAGAAAAGCTCTTGCAGCAAGGATGAAGGACGTTAGTGACCCGCTCAGAATAGTTATTGTTCGTGATATGTGGTTGACGGGATTTGATGCTCCTTGTTTGCATACAATGTATGTTGATAAACCCATGAAAGGGCATAATCTTATGCAAGCTATAGCGCGGGTAAACCGTGTGTTTTTAGATAAACCCGGTGGCTTGATAGTTGATTACATAGGAATAGGAACGAGTCTTAAACAGGCGTTGAATTTTTATGCTGAAAGTGGCGGAAAAGGAATGCCCGCAGAAAACCAGCTTCGCGCTACAGAGATAATGATAGAAAAGCTTGAAGTGATTCGACAAATGCTTCATGGGTTTGATTATTCTTGCTTTTTTGATGCAAGCGTGAAAGAAAAGCTGTCTATCATTTTACAAGCCGAGAATCATGTCTTAGGTCTCCCTGATGGGAAGGGACGTTTTGTAAAAGAAGTTTCACTGTTGGAACAGGCCTACGCGCTTTCAAAACCATCTGATATAGCCATGAAGAATGCGGAGGAGATTGCTTTCTTTCATGCGATAAAAGCAAGATTATGCAAATTTGATGGCGAACGACACGAAGGAAAGGATCAATATGATTCAGTAATAAGGAACATCGTCAGCACAGCAATTTCATCCGACAAAGTTGTTGATATCTTTGACGCTGCAGGGATTGATAAGCCAGATATTTCGATTTTATCGGACGAGTTTTTGCAAGAAGTCAAATCTATGCAGTATAAGAATGTTGCTTTGGAGCTATTGAAGAAGCTACTCAATGACGAGGTAAAAGTTCGGACAAAGAGAAATATAGCACAATCTAAAACTCTTATGGAGATGCTGGATGGTGCGATAAATAAGTATCAGAATAATCTCCTGACGACTGCAGAAGTAATTGATGAGCTGATCAAAATAGCGCAGGATCTAAAGAAGGCTGATATGCGTTCTTCGGAGATGGGTTTATCCAGTGACGAGCTCGCGTTTTATGACGCTCTTAGCTTGAACGATAGCGCAACTGAGGTTCTGGGAGATGAACAGCTAAGAATTATTGCTCGTGAAGTTGCAGACAAGGTCAGAAAAAATGCAACAATAGACTGGGCAGTCAAGGAGAGCGTCAGGGCAAGATTAATGGTTATTGTTAGACGCATTCTTAAGAAATACGGTTATCCGCCTGATAAGCAGGAACAAGCAATACAACTTGTAATGACACAAGCTGCTAATTTGGCCGATGATTGGGCGCAGGAATGAAGAGATTGAGGTGATTATATGTTTAACAAGTCGAAACTTGCAGATGTGCTTGTTGCTTACAAGCAAAACTTCGTTTCCACACAGTGGGGCAATGAAAAGTATAAATGGGAAGCAGTGAAGTGCTTTCAGGACAATTGGGATGTGAACGCGGCTGATTTTGCCGATATGCTCACTCGTTCTCTTGCAAAGACTTACAATCTGCTGGCTTCCATGAATAACTTCCCTGCGCGAATGATTACGGGATTTGCCAAGACAGCACCGGAAGAGGTGCGGTCTATGTTTATTGCTCTTTTTGATGAGAGCAAGGATGTCTATGAGCGGATCGACGCTTTCAAAACGCAATCATCCATCCTCCTTGAAAAGTATGGAAATGGCGCTGGTCAGCATTATCAGTACGAAAACGCCATCAGTACATATCTGTGGCTGAGATATCCAGACAAGTATTACATCTACAAGTTTGGCGAGATTAAAGCTGTAGCAGATGAGTTGGAAAGCGACTATCGTTTCAAAAAAGGCTCTTATGCAGATAATATTCGGAATTTTCTAAAGCTTTACGATGAGATCAGCGCAGCCCTCAAAGAAGATACCGAGTTGGTGAATCTTTTCCAGTCGCAGTTGACTGACACCTGTTATCCTGATCCTGAATTAAAAACGCTAACAATCGATGTTGGATTCTACATTAGCAGATATTTTTCACAAAAGGAAGCTGGTTCACAGGTTGAGGGGGAATGGCTTCCGGCAGACTATACACCGGGCTTATCTGTTGACGAGTGGGTAAAACTACTAAATGATTCAGAAGTCTTTACCACCGGTAGTCTTGAAATCGTAAAACGCATGAAAGACTATGGTGGGCAGGCAACCTGCAAGCAGCTATCAGTAAAATACGGTCAATCAAGTAATTTCTACAATGCGGGTTCCTCCACTCTTGCTAAACGAATAGCGGATAAGACGGGTTGTCCGCTTTTAGAAGGTTACACTGAAAACTCGAAATGGTGGCCCATTCTTTATGTAGGACGCAAGGCATCAAAAGATGAACAGGGTTCATACATTTGGAAACTCCGTGATGAGCTTGCGACTGCTTTGGATCAGGTTGACTTGAGCGGGGTTGAGCTTTATGTAGCTGCAGCACCGGGTGAAGAAGATCATGGCTTTTGGTGGCTGAATGCAAATCCGAAGATCTGGAGTTTTTCCGACATAGCCGTTGGCGAAGTTCAGTCGTACACTCTGTTTAACGATAACGGTAACAAACGCCGTATCTTCCAGAATTTCCTTGATGCCAAGGCTGGAGATATGATTATCGGTTACGAGTCTTATCCTGTGAAACAGATTGTGGCAATTGGAAAGATCAGCGCGGAGCAGGATGGTGAGAAGATATATTTCGAGAAGATCGAAGGCCTGACCTCACCAATTGACTATGCGACATTAAAGGGATGCCCGGAGCTGGAACGCATGGAGTATTTCCAGAATCCGCAGGGCAGTCTATTCAAGTTGACCAGAGGAGAATACGACTTTATCGTCGATTTAATTCGTGAGGAAAATCCTCTGCAGCCGGAATCGGCCATTGATACCTACACGAAGGATGATTTTCTGGAAGAAGTCTATATGACCGAAACACGCTATGAGAATCTTGTGGCAGTACTGCGTAATAAAAAGAATATCATCCTGCAAGGTGCACCGGGTGTCGGGAAGACCTTTGCGGCAAAGAGACTCGCTTATTCCATGATGGGCGAGAAAGACGAAAGCCGTATCGAGTTTGTGCAATTCCATCAGAATTACTCCTACGAGGATTTCATGATGGGCTACAAGCCTGTCGAGGATGGCTTTGAGCTGAAGTACGGCATTTTCTATCGTTTCTGCCAGAAAGCCGCCAATCAGCCGGACAAGGATTACTTCTTCATCATCGACGAGATTAATCGTGGAAACATGAGTAAAATCTTCGGTGAGCTTCTCATGCTGATTGAACGTGACTACAGAGGCACGAAAGCCACTCTTGCTTATAACGGACTTACATTCTCAGTGCCGAGAAACCTTTACATCATCGGCATGATGAATACGGCTGACCGGAGCCTTGCCATGATTGACTATGCACTTCGTCGCCGTTTTAGCTTCTTCGAAGTGGAGCCGGGATTTGACTCTGACGGATTCATCCAGTATCAGAATGGTCTGAACAACGAGACCTTGAATGAGCTGGTTGCCAGAGTAAAGGATTTGAATAAGGAAATCTCTCTGGATAAATCTCTTGGAAAGGGCTTCTGCATCGGACACAGTTATTTCTGCGGCAGGGATGTTTGCACCGAGGAATGGCTGCATTCGATTGTTGATTACGATATTCTCCCGATGCTCTCTGAGTATTGGTTCGACGATGCTACCAAGCTGCAGCGCTGGGAGAACATCCTTCAGGGTGTGTTTCAATGATAAAGGATAAGAGCATATTCATAAAAAACATATACTACATGCTCTCCTATGCGTTTACCACTTTGAATCAGGGTGGCTATGAGAATGTTGCGACGGAGGAGTTTGATAATCTGCATAATCTCTTTGCCGCAATTCTGGCCAAAGGAATCGGCAGGCAGTTGAAACAGGGCCTCTATCGTGAATATCTCAATCGCAAGGAAGATGTAGCGGTAGTGCGCGGCAAGATTGATATGCCCGGTACGATTCAAAACCGCCTTGCCAGAAAGCGAGTGCTGACATGTGAGTACGATGAACTTTCGGAAAACAATCTGCTGAATCAGATTCTAAAGACAACGGTGATGATTCTGCTGCGGCACGCCAAAGTGGATGTCGAGTATAAGACAGATCTGAAAAAGGAAATGTTGTTCTTCTCGAACGTCGATACGATTGATCCGACCTCGATTCACTGGTCCTCGATCCACTTTCAGAGGAATAATAACACCTACCGTATGCTCGTCAGCCTTTGCCAGTTGGTGCTTGAGGGCATGCTTCTGACAACGGATGACGGAGAATATAAACTGGCGACCTTCATTGATGAGCAACGAATGAATCGTCTCTATGAGAAGTTCATCCTTGAGTACTACGCGAAAGAATGCCCGCAGGTGAAAGCAACCGCGTCTCAGATACCGTGGGCTTTGGATGACGGAATCGGAACAATGTTGCCGGTCATGCAGAGTGACATCATGCTCACACAGGGCAGTAGAGTGCTGATTATCGACGCCAAGTACTATACCCATACCACGCAGACGCAGTATGATGTCCATACCCTTCACTCGAATAATCTGTACCAGATTTTCACCTATGTAAAGAATAAGGACAAAGAGTTCGGTGAGGAACCGCATATGGTATCCGGCATGCTGCTTTATGCTCGGACGGACGAAACCATTCAGCCGGACAACGTATATCAGATGAGCGGAAACCAGATCAGCGTAAAGACGCTGGACCTGAACCGGGAGTTTACAGATATCGCTGCACAGTTGAATGCGATAGTGGATGAGCACTTCAATGTTGCCGTTCAAGCGGGTTGAGGCGATGAAATCCCATGCACTCGCGGAGCAGATCAAGGTTGAGACGATTGGCAAGCCAGATTCCCGAAAAAGTCCCATTTCACGCGGGTTTCCTGAAATAGTGGATATGTTCCCGCGAACTTATAGACTTGAAGCGGACGAGGCAAATTTCGATTTTTTCAGATGAAATCGGCTGGATTTGTTTCCGCGAACGTCGGGAGGCTCTGACATCAAAATGGACGTATCGAGCCAGGGCGAGGGCGTCCGCCGCGGCGGAATTGCCGCCGCCCACCACCGCCACGGTCTTGCCCCGATAGGGCGCGCCGTCGCAGGCGGCGCAGTAATGAACGCCCTTGCCGACGAGTGCCTCTTCGCCGGGAATGCCCAAGGGGCGGGGTGTCGCACCGGTGGCGATGACCACCGTGCGGCTCTGAAAGACGCCCTCGCTGGTGTCCAATGTCTTGGTTTTTCCAGACAGGTTGGCTTTGTACACCTCCGCCAGCTCCGTCACCGCGCCGAAGCGCTCGGCACTCTGCTGCATTTTTTCGCCCAGTGTAAAGCCGTCGATGCCGCCCTCGAAGCCGGGGTAGTTGTCGATTTGCTCCGTCAGCGCCATCTGCCCGCCGGCGGAGAGCTTTTCCAGCACCAACGTGGAAAGCCCGGCACGGGCGGCGTACAGGGCAGCGGTATATCCGGCGGGGCCGCCGCCGATGACGATCATGTCATAAATCTGCTCCATAGCCACGCCCTCACTGCGCCAGCGTTTCCCGGATAAATGCCTCGATGGCCGCCTTGGAGCCGGGAGCCACCACAGAGCCGATCACCTCGCCGTTCTTAAAGAGCAGCAGCGTGGGGATGGTGTCGATGCCGAAGCGCTGGATAAGCTGCGGCTCCTCGTCGTAGTTGATCTTCCCGGCGATGAGGGTGTCGGCGTACTGCTCCCCCACCTTGTCAAAGGCCGGGGCAATGCGGCGGCAGTAGGGGCACCACTGCGCCCAGAAATCCACCAGCACGGGCTTGTCCGCGCGGAGAACGTCGTTTTCAAAGCTGTTGGTCGTAATGGTAAGCATGGTATATCCTCCTATTTCTGTGTAAAAAGTTGTGTTTCAATATCTGTGATCGTAATGCGCGAGAGATAGGCGGCACATTCCTCGTTCATGTTCCGGTACAGGGCGTCCATGACCCCCGCCATGCCGGAGCAGATGGCGCAGTCCCGGTCAATGTCGCCGCTGTGCCACGCGCAGTCCACAAAGCGGGTATTCACTGCCTCCGCCACCTGCCGGAGAGAAAGGGTTGCGGGGTCTGCCGTCAGGCGGTAGCCGCCGTCCAAGCCCTCCCGGGTCTCCACCATTCCCGCCTTTTTCAGCCCCGCCAGCACCCGGCGGACGCGGGTGGGGTTGGTGCAGATGTTCTCCGCCAGCGCTTCGCTGCTGAGGGAGCGTCCGCTGTGGCTCAGGCAGACCAGCGCGTGGACGGCCAGATTAAAGGAACTGTCCACCCTTTATTCCTCCTTCACAAGCTCGTAGGGCCAGTCGATGACGCCGCCGAAGTCGTAGACGCTCTGATACCCAAGCGCCAGCAGCTTTTGTGCGGCATCCTTGCTGCGGCGG
>OHWG01000822.1_pt1 | contig 17769 bp, 9 predicted proteins | sample 1579621 | NCBI WGS metagenome assembly OHWG01 (sample SAMEA3882544, study PRJEB24775) | human gut metagenome | biome: human-associated habitat; feature: intestine environment; material: feces | place: Netherlands | collected 2009/2010
GCGCCAACATCCTGACCATCAACCAGACCATCCCCACCAACGGCTGCGCCGGCGTCACCATCTCCGCCGAGACCCGGGACATGGTGGAGGACCTGGAGTCCATGATGACCCGCATCTCCGCCGCCGAGGGGGTGCTGAAGTTCGAGGTCCAGGCCGCCTGACGCCGATTATAAGCGTATACATCAATATGCGCGGATAGAATGACCCCGCCTGAAAAGCCTCGCAGAGTTTGCCGCCCGCAGGCGGCAGACTGCAAGCCTTTTGCCAAAAAGGGCAAAGCCCTTTTTGGCAAACAAAACCCCGCTCTGCCATCCGGCAGGGCGGGGATTCTATATCTTATTTTACTTTTTCTTGCCGCCGTGGGTAGCCTTCATGCGCTTTTCGTGGTTGAGAATGGTCTTGCGCATGCGCAGGCTCTCGGGGGTGACCTCCAGCAGCTCGTCGTCGGCCAGGAACTCCAGGCACTGCTCCAGGCTCAGCTTCCGGGGCGGCACCAGGCGCAGGGCCTCGTCGGACCCGGCGGCCCGCATGTTGGTCATCTGCTTCTTCTTGCAGACGTTGACGGTGATGTCCTCCTGCTTGGGGGACACGCCCACGATCATGCCCTCATACACCTTGACGCCGGGGCCGATGAACAGGGCGCCCCGCTCCTGGGCGTTGAACAGTCCGTAGCTGACGGACTCGCCGGTCTCGAAGGACACCAGGGAGCCGGTGTTCCGGCGGCTCAGGTCGCCCTTATAGGGGGCGTAGCTGTCGAACACGGAGGCCATGATGCCCTCGCCCCGGGTATCCGTCAGGAACTCGTTGCGGTAGCCGAACAGACCGCGGCTGGGCACCAGAAACTCCACCTTCATGCGGCTTCCGATGGGGGTCATTTCCTGCATATCCGCCTTGCGGGCGCCCAGCTTCTCGATGACCGCGCCCACACTCTCGGCGGGCACGTCCACCACCAGGCGCTCGATGGGCTCGCACTTCTTGCCGTCGATGGTGCGGTACAGCACCCGGGGGGGCGACACCTGGAACTCATAGCCCTCCCGGCGCATGGTCTCGATCAGGATGGACAGGCTCATCTCGCCGCGGCCCGCCACGTTGAAGGCGTCCATAACGCCCTCGATCTCGCTGACGCGGAGGGACACGTCCTTCAGCGTCTCGCGGAACAGGCGGTCACGCAGCTGGCGGCTGGTGACGAACTTGCCCTCCCGCCCGGCGAAGGGACTGTCGTTGACGGAGAAGGTCATCTCCACCGTGGGGGCGCTGATCTTCACAAAGGGCAGCGGCTCCACGCAGTCGGGCGCGCAGATGGTATCGCCGATGGTGATATCGCCGATGCCGCTGAGGGCGATGATGTTGCCCGCCGTGGCCTCTGTGATGGGCACCTTGCCCAGACCGGCGAACTCGTACATACTGACCGCCTTGGCCTTCTTGGCCGGGGCGTCCGGGTCGTGGTAGTTGCACACGGCGATCTCCTGGTTCTGCTTCAGCACGCCGCGCTCGATACGGCCGATGGCGATACGGCCCACGAACTCGTTATAGTCGATGGAGCTGACCAGCATCTGGAAGGGCTGGTCCAGGTCGGCCTCCGGAGCGGGGATGTAGTCCAGAATGGTATCGAACAGCGGCTTCAGGTCCGTGCCCACCACGTCGGGGGAATAGCTGGCGGTACCGTTGCGGGCGGAGCAGAACAGCATGGGGCTGTCCAACTGCTCGTCGGTGGCGTCCAGGTCCAGCAACAGCTCCAGCACCTCGTCGATGACCTCGTGGATACGCTGGTCGGGACGGTCGATCTTGTTGATAACCACAATAACACGATGGCCAAGCTCCAGCGCGCGGCTGAGCACGAAACGGGTCTGGGGCATAGGGCCCTCGGCGGCGTCCACCAGCAGGATGACGCCGTTGACCATCTTCAGGATACGCTCCACCTCGCCGCCGAAGTCGGCGTGGCCCGGGGTATCCACGATGTTGATCTTGGTGTCGCCGTACTGGATGGCGGTGTTCTTGGCCAGAATGGTGATGCCGCGCTCACGCTCCAGGTCGTTGGAGTCCATGACGCGCTCCACCGTCTCCTGGTTCTCGCGGTACACGCCGCCCTGCTTGAGCATCTGGTCCACCAGCGTGGTCTTGCCGTGGTCGACGTGGGCGATAATGGCCACGTTTCTCAGTTTTTCGTTCTGCAAAGGTAAAAACCCCTTTCTCTCGGGTAAATTCACTAACCTTTGTATTATATGCCTGCAAAGGACCGATTGCAAGCCCTTTCGTCAACTTTTTCGCCGCGGCGCCGTTGACAAATGCCGCCGCCTACGGTACAATACCAGTTGCACACGCCTCCGTAGCTCAGTTGTATAGAGCGACCGCCTCCTAAGGACAGGGACATCAATTACCAATGGCACCAATTCCCCTACAACTTCACAATATGCGTCTGTAGCTCAGTTGGATAGAGCGCGAGCCTCCTAAGCCCGAGGCCCCCGGTTCGAGCCCGGGCAGGCGTACCAAAAACGCTGTGATCTCAACGGATCGCGGCGTTTTTTCGCTTTTGAGTGCGTTGTTTCAATGACAGCGGCAGCCCCCGAAATTCAGCCGCTGCATCTTTTTGGCACCCCTTTTTCATATCGAACCGGTTTTTGTATTTTTCGCCGTTTGGCACCACCTTGGCACCATGGCACAAATCAGTCATTTGCAACCCTGGTTCGATATGAGCGATGTGAGCGCACTTAAGAGTTCGGGGGACTGGTGGAGCTGTACGATGATACTCTGCACGTCCAATGCAGTCTGTGGTTCATCAGGCGCTTTCACACTGCGCAGATCTGGGTTTGCGTAAAACGCACTTTCAAACTTCTGGGCATTGACCTTGCGGTCTTCATCAAGAATGTGCGCATAGACCTTTGTGACCATATCGGCCTGCGAATGCCCTGTGTCGCCCTGTGTGGCTTTGATGTCGCCGTGATTAAGTTTCAACTTATAAGTCGTGCTGGAATGGCGGAGAGAATGAAACACGACATTAGGGAGCTTGGCATCCCGCTTCAATCTCCGGAAAGCATTGGAAATAACCGTTTCCTCACAGGGACGGCCATTTGGCAGTGCTACAACGAGATTGTAGTCGAGGTATTCATCGCCCAGAAACTCTTTTTGCTTATCCTGAGAGTCCTTCCACTCCCGCAAAATGTAAGCCACTGTTTTTGGCATCCACACCTTGCGAACGCTGCTTTCTGTCTTCGGCGTTTTCAGCACGATCACCGTGCTGGCATTTTCCAAGTACATGGTTCGAGGGAATTTTTTGATGATTTCTTCTTCGCCCAAAATAGCAAGGGAGGATTCCTTCACACGAGCCAGCTCTTTCTCCACACACAGATAGGCGTTGTCGTTGGCAATATCCGCATCGGAAATGTGAATGTTGTCCCAGGTCAGGCCAACGATTTCTCCGATTCGCAATGAGCAGGCAAACGACAGGTTGATAGCAACATAAAGACGCCCATCTTTACATTCATCCAACGCCTTTCGAATCGTCGCCGCATCCCATATCTCACGGGGTTTGCGCTTGACCTTTGGCAGAGTTGTGTTATCAAACGGGTTCTTTGCGACGATGTCCCAGCGTACAGCCTGGTTGAAAGCGCATCGAAGGAGTTTATTGATACGCTCAATATTGGCAGGTGTCATGTACTCCGTTTTGCTGTATCGGTTCTTAAAAACAGGGCATTTCGTCCTTTGCAGTATTGTAATAAACCGATCCGCTGCGATGGTAGTTACGTCCTGCATCAGTGTGCCGCCAAGCAGCGGGGCAATATAGTTGCGGATCAGCCCCGTATTGGCTTCATAGGTGCTGGGGCTCCATTTTTTCACCCCATACAAGCTCACAAAGTCATCGAGAAAGGCGGAAACGGTCGTCTTATTGGGTGATATAAAGGTGCGGTTGCCTTGTTTATATTCAATCTCTGCCTTACGGTGCTTTGCTTCCGCTTCCGTATTGAAGGACTCCCATTTCTGTTTCTTTTCTCCACATTCATTGAAATAGTAATAAACAACGTGATATTTGCCTCTACGTCTTTTGATAGATGCCATAATAAACCTCCTACAACGTCTGTTTATCCAGCCAATTATCAAAGGACACTTTGGAAACTCTGATGGAAGAACCGATCCGCACCACCTTGAACACGCCTGAGTGGGCAAGATTATACGCAGCGGTTCTGCCTATACCAAGGATTTTTGCAATTTCCTCAACGGTATATGTCCGCTTTCCGCCAAGGCTTTTGTTGGTGTCTCCGTGGTCAATACTCATAGTCGCCTCCCTTCTGTGACCACAGCACCATGCTTCAAAAGAATTGTAGCATGGTGCTGTGATACGCGCAAAAAATTGATATGGAATTATATCAGCAGAGGAAGCTCCTATCCTTAACAATGGATGGGGGCTTCCTCTACCGATACATCTTTAGATGCATCTATTTCAAATTCATCTAAGAAAAAATCTCAAGCAAAACAGGCGGCTGGTGGCTACCAACCTCACGGGAATCTCACCCCGGCCCATACTGATGGGTGCGCCGCACGATGCTTTGAGGGCGTCCAATGCGGGAGTATCTTTAAGGGTGCCAGTGGTCATGGCCAACAGAGTGCCGCCCTGTTTCTGAACAACGCCTGTTTCGCTCCCTCCGCGTAGGAGATCCTGGCGGGCGCTGTTCTCTGGCTCACACCGGCACGAACGTACCTGTCTGCTGTATGACGCGCAAAGTGCGCTTTTTCAAGAAACATGGGCATATAGGCCCGCAGCCGATGTCAATACTCTTGACAGCAGCTGCCAGTCTATATAAAACCCACAGCGGCAGCGCAAGGGGGATACGCCGCCGCTGTGGGCGGAGGGGGCTAAACCGTGTAGGACTTACTTGCGGAGGAAAGCGGCTACCATATCAATGAACTGCGCGTTCGTCGGTGGCTGCGACAACGGGTGGCCTGCAATACGCTCAAGTAAGCGGTGGTCAGGCTGCCTCCAACACGCCTGCACAAGGGTTCGGAGATTTCTTTCCACGCAGTAGGCGGTAGTATGAAAATATTGTGCCGTCTGACTGTAGAGCCTTTTCGTGATCAGCAGGACATACTCCGGCTTCTCCTGCACCTGTTCCAACATGTACACGGCAAAGTAAAACCCAGACAGCTTTCCGGATACACCCAGAAGACGCAGCAAACGTTCAGCGTCCAAAGACACGTTCTTATCAAGTTCCGAAACGTAACAAACTAAAGGCACTGATGTTCCCTCCTGTCCTGTGTATTTTGAAAGCCAACGCTCGGCGATCCGCGGCGGGCCTCTTGCCGGTGTACATACGCCGTTTTGTTCTTGATATGCTAATTTTACACGACTTTTGGGCATTTGTGTTATATAATCGTTCTACAATGGTCTACGTGAATGCGATGTTTTTTGTATGGAATTGTCGATTTTTTGAACTTCTATGATAAAAGGCACCGCCAGCAAAGCAGCGTGATTGCCGCTTTGCTGGCGGTGCTTTCATTATTGTGATAAAGTTGCTGTTTCAGCTTGGTCGCTTCAGCTTAGGTTTCGTTACCACGAGAATCCCACGTCTGCGCCAAAGTTACAGGTATACAGCCATTCGACCGTATCGCCGTTTTCAAGGAGGATATCTTTCGCACCGCCCTGCACGAACTTCCCGTTGACCGTAAACGTCCATCCGGATTCTGAGCCTACTGCGCCTTCGGGAATACCGGCGATGGAACTAATATATCCAGACGAATCCGCCTCGAAAACAATATCCCTCTTGTTACACGCCTTCCTCAGCGCGTCGTATACCGTCTCACCGTTCGATATGGACACTTCCGCAGAAGAGAGTACCGCACCATCACCCGGCACTTTGCTCCACACCTCTGCATCACAGGTGTCTTTATTATTCAGAATGGTGGCGCAGGAGATTGAAACCGTAACTACTTTTTTCACAGAGGGCGTCGCCGTGCCGGAAGCGGACGTATCGTTATCCTTCGGTGTGTCTGCCTTTTCCGCAGGCGTTTTCTCCACAGATGTTTCTTTCTTCTCAGATGTATCGTCCTTTGCGTCAGGCACGGTGTCCTTTTCCTCTGCAGTATCTTTCCTGACCGCATTGCCCTCCACCGGCTGCTTATCTGCCGTCTGCTCCTGCCGCTGATTGGACTCCTCCGGCTGTGCCGTCGTATTGCCGCAGCCGGCACAGGCAAACAACAGGGTCAGTGCCGTCAGCAGGGAAAGAACTCTAATTACGCTTTTCTTTTTGGCTTTTCTCATAGTCTTGCTCCTTCTCATCAATCATTATTCCTATCCACCGACTGCCATGTCACCACCGATATCATAGCCCAGGTCACAGGTATAACGCCACTCCACCACGTCGCCGTCCTTCACCTGGTAGCGGGAGCAGCCGTAGTTGGGATACCAGCCGTTGACGTTGTACATCCAGCCGGACAAACTGCCCACGTCGAACTCATAGAGGTTATTGATCCCCTCTACATAGGCGCTGTTATATACCGGAGTCCAGTCGGATTCCATGTGGATGGCATTGTCCCTGCAAACCCGCTGGAGGACATCGAATACGCTTTCGCCCTCGCTGAACTCTGCCTTCGTGGCAGGAAAGATAACGCCGTCCGCCGGCACGAGAAACTTCTTGCTCTCCACGCACTTATCCATGTTGTCCAGGATCGTTTCGCAGGAGATGGAGAAGGTGCAGGTATGTGTTGTGGTGGTATCCACCGTCGTGTCCTGTGGCTCTACTGGATTAGGTTTCCCCTCTGGGACAGGCTCAGTCATGTACTGATCCTTATCGCCGGTGTCCTCCGGCTGTTCCACCTGCGTCTGTCCGCAGGCCGCGCAGGACAGCAGCAGGAAAAGTGCCAAGAGCAGAGAAAGGATATGCTTGTACTTCGCTCTCATGTCACTGCTCCTTCTTGATGCGGCGGTAGCGGCGGATCATACCGAAGGCCAACAGTGCGACGATGATGACGGCCAGCAATATCACTCCCAGCGGCGTTTCCTTTAAGGCAGAGCCAACGATCTCGAATACACTATTGCCCTTGCCGTCCGGGCCGAACTTGCCGTTCTCGGCGGCTTGGAGGTAGGTTAAGGCAGAGACAGTGCTTGTTACACCCATCGTTGTTTTATACTCCAGCGTATCCAGGCCGTCCAGCGGCGCGTCCACCTCAAAATCGCTGATGAACCCTACGCCGTCCACATAGAACGTCCGCATGGCGTCCGCCACGGTGTTCCCATTCTTAACGAACCGCTCATCGTCTATGGAGATATCCAGCTTATCCATCAGGCTCAGCATCGACAGCGTCACTGCGCCGTTGGGCGTGTCCCCCCAACACTCAAAGCTGCCGTCAGCCAGCTGCACGGAGGACAGGTATGTCAGTCCGGCCTCAATCGCCGCAGCGACATTTTCCTTGTCCCTGTACAAAGCCAACGCACTGAGCGCGCTGATCGTCTCGGGTACGCTGCCCTGCCCAATGACTGTTTGTCCCTCTTTCGCTGTGGCCACGCTGTAACCATAGAAATCATCAAAGCCGCCGTCCAAGGTCTGATCTGCCAGTACGCGGGTGATGAACTGCTCTGCCAGCATATCGCCGTCCACGCCGCGGGAGCGCCACACCTCCGGATCAATGGAAGCAATGTCGTACAGATAGCTGTTGAAATTCTGAGTAGATGTAGGCGCCGCTTTAGAGGTATTCGTCAGGGGCACTATGTAATCCAGCCCGTTGATGTCGCCGGGGTCCATGCCCAGATACTGCATGGCGCGCACCGCGCCGGCAGCGTAGGTGTAAGAAGCCCTGCCCAGATAGGTTTCACCGCCGGCACCCACTATGACAGCCATGATTTCCCGCAGCTTCGCCTGCTCCTCCTCGGTCATTTTGATATTCATTTTTTCCCGTGCCAGTAGTTGACTGGAGAACGTGCTGATCTGACTGGAGGTTATATAGTGGGAGCCACCGTCCAGCAGATAGCTGTATTCCTCGATGAGCTTTTTCACCGACAGCTCTTCTGCCAATTCCCCCGACTTTTCTGTGATAAGCTGTTTGTAATCCAGCTCCGCGCTGACACCACCGATGCCTCCGCTCGGAGCGGTGATGCTGCCGCCGACAACGGGGGCCGCCTGCAGCATGACCCGCAGCTGCGCAAGACCGGGAAAGGCCGTTTCATTGATGTAAATTCGTTCCTTCACATGTTCGTCAGGGTCATCTGGGTCATCCATTGTCCTCCATGACGTTATAGCCCATCCTACCGGAAAATATTTTCCAGTAGAATACGACCATCCTATCAGCTCACGGTAAAAGCCCTGTCCGGGGGTCCTCGCCTGCTCCGCATACGTACTCTGATACCAGCCCATCATACCGTCCAGCACGGTGCGGTCGTCCTTGGTGAAGCGCTCGTCCGCGAGGGAAATGCCCAGTGCCGCCAGCATTTCCAGCACCGCAGCGTCCTCCTCCACGTCCTCGTCGCCGTACTTGACGAAGCCGCCGCTGGGGAGCTGCTGCTCGGAGAGATAAGTCAGTGCGTTGCTGACAGCCGCGGAGACCTCTGGCCGGTCCATATAAGGAGTGAGTGCCTGCACCGACTTAGCCGTGAGCAGGATGCAAGCAAAGCGTTCGGGATAGTCATCCAAATTATGGTCATCCCGCATCAGTTTAGGCCACTTGGTATAGCTGAACCTGCCATCGCTCTGCTGGCGGGCCAGCACCTTCGCCAGCATAGTCTCCCTTGCGGTGTTGAGTTCATCCGTTTTGCCGGCATCACCGGCGGCGTCTAGATCCAGCAACATATCCACCTGATCCTCGTCCGCATCCACCAGTTCCGGCCTCTGCATGGCGGCCAGAAGGTCATGACCGGCAAAGTCGGTCACATCCAGCCCCATAGCCGCCACCGTGCGGACAGCACCGGGGACATAGCCCGCCTTGCCGCGCTTTGCCGCAATGTCCATCCAGTTCGCCAACGCCTGTAGGTACTCGTCATAGAATCCGTCCGGCACGTCTGCGCCGGAGGTCCACAGGGCGTAGACGTTTTTCGCGTTCTCCTCCTGTGTGGCCGCGGCGAGGTAGTCCTTGCTTTCGGTGACACGCTGGATGACCAGTTGCGTCACCGTCTGATATGCCTGCTCCGCCTCGTCCGTCCAGCCGTCCGCAGGGGCGGCCTGCACAGTCGCGGGCAGGAGCATGATTGCTGCCAGCAGGGCGGCCAGCAGCTTCGCCATGTGTTTTTTCATATTACTGCTCCTTCTTGATGCGGCGGTAGCGGCGGATCATGCCGAAAGCCAACAGCACGACGATGATGACGGCCAGCAGTATCGCTCCCAGCGGCGTTTCCGTTAAAGCAGAGCCTACGATCTCGAACACACTATTGCCTTTGCCGTCGGGGCCGAATGTGCCGTTCTCGGCGGCTTGGAGGTAGGTCAGGGCGGAGATGGTGGAATAATTCCCCATGACCGGGTTTTCATAGACCGGTAGGCGGCTCAGATCATCCAGCGGTGCCTCCACCTCGAAGCTGGAGAGAAAGCCCACGCCGTCTATATAAAAGGTCTTCATGGCGTCTGCCACGGTATTTCCGTTCTTCACGAAGCGTGGGTCGTCCAGAGAAATATCCAGCGCTTCCATCATCTTCAGCACGGTAAGGGTCGCCCCGCCGTCCGAATCTCCGGTCATGCCCGGAAAGCTGCCGTCCGAGAGCTGCACGGAGGAAAGGTAGTCCACGGCGCGGTCTATCGCCTTGGCAATATACTCCTTGTCGCGATATGGCGCTAACACAGTAATCGTTTTCGCAGTATAGATAGTATCATCACGCCAAGAAGTATTTGTATCTCCCTGCGCTATATTCACGCCATAAGAGTTATCAAAGCCTCCGTCAGGAGTTTGGTCTGCAAGGATACGTACTGCATAGCTGTCTACAAGCGTCCCTACATCAATGCCGCGAGAACGCCATACTTGTGCACTCACGGATTCGATGTCCCTTAAATAGCTGTTGAAATCGTATGTTGAAGTAGCCTCCAACTTGCCGGTATTTGCCAGCACCGCCAAATAATCCAGCCCATTGACATTTGCAGGATCCATGCCAAGATACTGCATGGCGCGTACTGCACCGGCTGAGTAGGTGGAGGAGGTGCGCCCCAAATAGTAGTCCCCACTGGCGCCCACCATGACCGTCATGATCTCCTGCAGCTTTTCCTTTTCCGCTTTTGTCAATTCTGCATTTGCGTTCTGCAAAGCCAGTATCTGTGAGGAATAGCCGGCAATCTCTCCGGCTGTGATCTCGCGTGCTTCTGTCAATAGATACTCGTAGTTGGCAATAACTCGTTCGACCATCCCGTCCGTTTTTTGTTTCAGGAGCTGCTTGTAATCCGGTTTCACATCTGTGTCGCTGTGGGAAGGAACGACGAGATCCGCTGTGGAGGTGTTCCACGTCTGCGCCGCCGTACGAAACAGGGAAAAACCTGAAAATGCGGCTTCATTTATGTATTTCCGCTCTATGACACATTTATCCGGATTATCCGGATCGTCAGGGTCATACATACTGCCCCATGACGACTTTACCCATCCAAGAGGCTCATAGTAAGAGTAAGTGTTGTAGCCCCAATTTGCGTTCTCCCGGTAGAACCCCTGTCCGGGTGCAGGCGCACTGCTGGAATATTTCCCCTGATACCACCCCATCATACCATCCGGCACGGTATTGCCGTTCTTCACAAAGCGCTCGTCGTCGGGCGAAATACCCAGCGCCTGCATCATCTCCAGCACGACGGCGTCCTCTTCCACATCCTCGCCATATCTGAGGAAGCCGCCGCTGGCCAACTGCTGCGCTGAAAGGTAGTCTATCGCCTTTTCTATGGCGGTCCCCACCTCCGCACGGCTCCGGTAAGGCGCCAGCGCCTGCGCGGACTTTGCTGTCAGCAGGATGTAGTCAAACCGATCCGGCTCAGCAGCCACACCCTTCCGCTTCAACTCGGCAGGCCACTTGGAGGTGTAGCGGAACTCACCGCTGCTCTGCTGGCGTGCCAGCGCCTCGGTGATCAGGGTCTCCCGCAGCGCGTTGAACTCGTCCGTTTTGCCGGCATCGCCTGCGGCGTCCAAGTCCAGCAGCATATCCAGCCTGTCCTCGTCCGCCTCCACCATCTCCGGCCTCCGCAGCGGCTCCAGCAGGTCGTGGCCGGCGAAGTCCGTCATATCCAGCCCCATGGCCGCCACCGTGCGGATCGCGCCGGGGATGTAGGCCGTCTTGCCCCGCTTGACCGCAAGATCCAGCCAGTCTGCCAGCGCCTGCAAATACTCGTTGTAGAAGCCCTCCGGCACGTCGGCGCCGGAGGCCCACAGCGCGTACACCGCCTTGGCGTTGGTTTCCTGCCGTGCGGCGGATAGGTAGTCCCTGCTCTCGCTGACGGAGTCCGCCACCAGTCCGGACACCGTTTGGTACGCCGCCTCCAGCTCCGCTGTCCAGCCGTCCCATGCAGGCGCGGCCTGCGCCGTCACCGGCAGCAGCAGGATCACAGCCAGCAACGCGGTCAGCAGCCGCGTCAGTTGTCGTTTCATTTGCTCTCCCTCCTGCGGCGGACGAGGATGCTGCCGCCGATCATCACCACTGCCGCGCCGCCGATGCACAGCAGCAGCGTCCGCTGCGCCGCGTCCGTCTGCGCCTTTACCGCCAGCACCGCATCCCAGCTCTCCACCAGCTCCCTGTCGTGTTCAGACAGCGTGCGGTACCGCTTCACGATACCGTCCACGATGGGCTTTTCCTTCAAGCCGGCGTCGGTCATAGGCAATATCTCCGCGGCGATATCCGCGTTCAGGCTCTCGATCTCCGCGTACAGCGCGTCAATCTTCTCCTGCGCCGCCGTCAGCTTCTCCATGTACCTGTCATAGCCGTCAAATTCACGGCTCATCTTCAACCGCTCCAGCAGGAAGGCCACCTCCTCCGCGTCCTCCGTGGACAACGCGTCGGGCAGCGCGTCCACGCGGCTTTGCAGCTCCTGCGTAAACTCATAGCTGCCGGCGAAGGACACCTCGCTCTCCTCCGGCGTCAGTATCTTGGCGGACACGCTGCCGGGGCGGAAATCGTACAGGATGCTCATGCCCTGCGCCTGCCGCCACACGGCTACCAGCGCCAGCAGAGCTTGGTCGGTGGCGATGCTGTTGCTCTCGCCGGGGATGGCGGAGGGATTGCCGGGGTCAGACTCATAAGAGTGGGCAAAGCCCCCGTCCTCCTGCTGGTAGTAGAACAGCGCGTCCAGCAGATTGATGCCGTTCTTGATGAACCGCGAGTCGTTCTGCGGATCAACGCCGATGGAGCACAGCGACACGATGATCTGCGATACGGACTCGGAGTTCCGTGTGCCCCAGCTGCGGAAGTCGCCGGTGTCCAGCTGCAATTCGGACAAACAATCCAGTGCCTTGTCCACCGGGTCCTTCACGTTGAAGGTCGAATTTCGGTAGTACGGCGCAAGGGCCTGTATCGCCATGGCCGTGATGTCCGGATCTGCGGTGCTGCCCTGTGCAAAGCGCAGGTTGAATCCGTCGTCCGGGAGCTGGAAGGACAGTATCCTCTTGATCATCTCCGTGCGAGTGTAGGACGAGCCTGCGGGGATGTTGTACTTCATGCTGTCCAGCGTGATAAGCCCCCACAGCCAGCCGTTCAAGCCCTGCGCCCCGATGTCCACGGTCTTGCCGCGGTCGTACACACCGTCCGCGATGAGGTTGATGTCGTTCCCGCTTTCATCCTTGCCGAAGTGGGTGGGATCGCCGCCGCAGGCCAGCACAGCAAGGGAGATACGATGCCACTCGGTGGCCTTCACCCGATCCAGCTTGTCCGGCTCACGGTACTTCTGCTCGACGTAGGTCTGCAAGGCCGCAAGGTAGGCGTCATAGTCATCCTCCACACCGCAGCGGCTCAGGCCAATGGGCAGCCAGTCCGTGGCGGAGCTGCCTGCGTAGATCAGCTCGTCCCCGGAAAGGAGATTATCAGTTTCAGACAGTCCCAGCGCAGAGCGCTTCTGCGTCATAATGCCCTGAATGGCCTCGGAGATCTGTGCCACCGTGTACTTGCCCTGCGGTACAACTTGGCGCTGGTTCTGCTTCTGCGCCGCCTCCGACTGTGCTGCCGTCATGGGACTGACGGTGATGCTTACATCGCCGGTGAACGTACCGTTCTTGAATTGCACCCGGCCAATGATATTGGAACTCTCTACCGGCGTGATGCTGCCCCATGTTTCCTCGGTCCACTGGGCATCCTTACCCACCTGTATCTCCACCGTGCCGGTGAAGAAGTCCGGGTGGTCCAGCGTCACGGACTGCACATAGTACATCCCATTGATGGAGATACCGCAGGAGGCCTCTCCGTCCTTGCCTTTGCCCACTGCCAGCGACACACGCGACACCCTGCCTGCCGGCAGGCCATGGCTCTCGCCGGCAGTAAGATACCGCACGTCCGCGCTGTCTACGCCCACTTTTTCAAATACCCAATAGGGCAGGGCGTTCCCTGTCGGGGCGTTGACGGAGATGCTGTATCCCGCCGCGTAAGCTGCCGGTATCATGCCCAATACCAGCACCAGCGCCAACAGAAACGCTGTCCAATTCTGTACTTTTCTTCTCACAGAGGCATCTCTCCCATTTCCGTTTATATAGCCGTATTCGCGTGGACGGAAATTCCGCCCACGCGAATCGGCAGACTGCTCCCCTAAGAGCCGTCTATTTCACTTATTTCTTGCTGGCCACATCGTCACGCTCATCGCGCTTGACCTTGTGGTAACGGCGCACCGCGCCCACGATGACCAAGGCTGTAACCACGGCCACGATGCTCCAGACGATGATGGGATTCTCCCGCACCACCGTGCCGATGACCTCCCACACGGAGTTGCCGCTGGCACCGCCCTCGGTATCCTGTCCGTCCGGCACATCCTCCGGCGCTTCAGTGGTCTGAGTGTCGTCAGGCTCGGCGTCAGGCTCCTCCGCGTTCTCGGACAGGCTCTCCATCGTCACCTGCTGGGAGTCCAGCCACACCGGGAAGGTCATAGACGTGCCGCTGGCCTCCCACTTGCTGTACAGACGGTCTGCCAGTGCCGCAAGACTGCTGGCGTACTGGCCGTAGATGCTCTCGTAGGTGCCGCTGGCCATGCCGCCGCCACCGGTCAGCCACGCGCTGAACACCTCCTCGCTGCCGGAGTCGATGTACTTCTGCAGCGCCTTGGCAATGGTGTCGCCGTCCTTGCCGTCCACGCCGGTGTGCTCGTTGAGGCTGGCCAGCAGCAGAGCCGCCAGATCCTTGGCCTCATCGGTCTTCTTACCCACGGCCGCGGTGGCCATGTTGTCCAGACTGTTGGTCAGCAGAGCGCGGACCACGTTGGGATTTTCTTCCAGCCACTTCTGGAAGGACTTGTTCCCGCCGTTGGAGCCCCACTCGGCGTAGGCGCCCAGCACAAGGCCCTTGATGTCGTACTCCACATCCATATTCAGGCCGTCCTGCAGGCCCTCGTCGTCCTTATCGCCGGTGCCGGTACCGTCGCCGCTGCCGCCGTAGTAGTAACCACCGTTACCGCCGGTGCCAACGCTGGCAAATTCGGCGTGGATAGTACCATTGCTCTCTGCGGGCATGACGATGTTCGTCGTGCCCTTAGCAGGCAGAACATCAGTCTGGCCGTTATGCGTCCATGTCAGGGACTTCAGGCCGAAGGTGTTGTCCTTGGGTGTGGCCTTGATGGTCACGCTGGTACCCGCAGGCCCATAGACTGCATTATCCGCATCCTTGGTACTGGTATAGCCCAGACTACTATCAAGCGTTACCGCACCGCCAGTGCCGCAGTCCACGTCTGTACGGTAGTACCGCTTGCTCATGTCGGGGTTGTCCAGCAGTGTCGGATACTTGTCATCCTTGTCCTGCTTCCACCAGCCGAGCTTGGCATCCTGGTCGGTACCGCCCTGAGAGCCTTCGCCCTTGCCGCCGACGCCCCACGCCACCTTGCCGCTGGCGAAGTCAGCCAGCGTAGCGTATTCGCCTGCGCTGCTAACCGCTGTAGCACTGCTTGCAAGGTAATAACTATTCGTCACTTTACCTTTGGCCAAAGTGTTGGGCGCAAGTGCAATGTCCTTTCCTGCGACATAGCTGAAGGAATATTTAATGGTGCATTTGATATTATTTGTTGCCGCAAATATACCATACGCCCGTTTAGCCGAAACACCGCCCGCTGTAGCTTCAATAGCGCCCGTATTACTGCAGAACGAGATCCTCAGAACATAACCTGTCGCAATACCGGCAGCTACTCCACCATTTACGAAACCTGTATTACTGCATTTTTCAATGTTTACTCCGTTTCCGATACCGCAAGCATGCGATACTGCAGAAATTGCGCCACTATTCTGGCAGTTTTCAATTTTGCCAGCACCATTTGCGATACCCGCAGCGTGACTATCAGCACCACTCGCGATAATCGTCCCGCTGTTTATGCAGCCGGTAAAGCTGTTCAGCCGGTTACCTTCGGAGCATGCTTGAATACCGGCAGCCCTGCCACCATAAGTTGCGGTACTGGATACATCAGCTCGATTAACACAATCTATGAATGTTCCATAAGTATCCCCGCTCGAACCCGCGACTAAGCCGCCAACCATACCGTCGCCGCTTACGCTGCCGCTAACAGTACACCCCTCTGCAATAACATAGCCCCGGCCAACCAGCCCGCCAGTATGCTTCTTACCCTTAACATTTACGGCTGCGGTTATATCCATCAGATTTATCGAGCCCTTGGGCACATAGCCAACTACACTGCCACAATCGAGTCCTGTTCCTGTGATGTCGACGTCGGTTAGATTCAGGTTGCGGAAAGTGCCCAGAGCAGCGCATCCGAACAGTCCTGTATAGGTACCACCTGCAGTTATCTTCAAATTACTGATCGTGAGACCATTACCGTCCAAATTTCCCATGAACACAACATCGCTGTTGCCAATAGGTGTCCACTCATCTGTAAGACTAATGCTATTTACCAGTTGGAACCATTCCTTTGCGTATGTAAGTCCATTTTCATTGACTTGTACACGCAGCTCTATCAAATCGGCTTCCGTTTTGATTTGATATGGATCGGCTTCCGTGCCGCTGCCATCCCACGGGGCTTTCCACATGGCGTATAGGGTAAGATCCTGACGAATGGTTACATCTTGACCAACGGTATAGACAACTCCATCTCCATCGGTAGTTGTATTCCAACCATTAAATTTCTTCCCCTTATAAGAAAACCCTGCATCATCTCGAATGGTGAATGTTGCTGAACCATCCACGCCCTTTTTCTTCTTCTCGTAGGCGCTTCCTTCACCCCTATTCGCATCATAGACAAGGGTGATTTCCTCTGCTGCAGGCTTATCACCTGTCATAAATATGGGATTATACGGTTCAACCGCACTGTTTTTCCACAGGGTTATGGTCGCACCATGAGTATTTGCCCATTCATTCAGCAGGGCTACCAGCTCAGTATCGCCCACCGTGTACTTGGTGTTCGCACCTTCACCGGTCACGGTGATCTCTTTCTCTGCACCGGTGTCGTCAATGTAATACGCCCGTGCCGTCTTACCGGTCACCGTGCCGAGATAATAGCAGTTTGCGGCTGTTCCGCTCCCCACTATACCCTCAGAATATGTAGAACCATCCCCAGCGGTCGTTTCGATCATCACTACATTTACATTTCCTGTGCTGTAGCTGTTCTGCACTTTCCCGCTGCCATTGATCTCACCGACTATACCGCCAGCAATAGAGCAGTCGACACCGTCCAGATTACCCGTATTGACGCAGTTCCGAACTACCGTGCTGCCCGTTATAATTGCCGCGATGCCACCGATCCATGAACCCATGGCATCACTTATGTTGATGTTGCTCGTGCAGTTATCGATCACAGAATCCTGCGCACGTCCAGTAATACCGCCGCTATAGGAGAAACCGGCATTGTCTGTTACAGTTCCCGATACAGTCAGGTTCTTTATCGTTGAGCCTTGTACATCACCAAACAGACCTGCAAATCCATTTTCGCTGTTGTTTGTTACCTTCAGGCCGGTTATGCCAAACGAGTTGCCATCGAAGGTTCCCCGGAACGGGCAGGCCGAGCCGCCTATGGGTGTCCACTCGTTGCCGCCCAGGTCGATGTCAGCCGTCAGCTTAAGCGTCTTGCCGGAGAAGCTGTTGTTGCTATTCACCAACTGTGCGAAATTCGCCAGCTCCTCGGCGGTGCGGATGGTGTATTTATCGTCTGTAACGCTCGTGTACCACGCGGAGACGAAATCCTCCTGCGTACCGTAGTAAAGGGTCACGTCGCCATCTTCGGGCAGGGCATATTCCAGTGTAAGAGTTTCCTTCGTCAATGCTGGGGTCGGATTTTCGCCCTCGGTCACCAACACATCATCCAAAGCCGTTTTGATATAAACAGGCTCACCGGCATAGTCAGCCGTGGTCAGCTTCAGCGTGACCGTTTTGGTATCCGCATTGATGGTGTAGGTGGTGTCCAGCTTTTCGGTCGTGCCGTCTTCTTCAACACCTACAACGAGTTTGACGTCGTATGCTTCGTTGGCGCGGTACTGTTCTACAGTCACCGTGCGCTGGGTCGCAGGCGCGTTAAAATCCTCCTGCGTGCCGTAGTAAAGGGTCACGTCGCCATCTTCGGGCAGGGCGTATTCCAGCTCGGGAGTATCCTTCGTCAAAGCTGGGGTCTGATTTTCGCCCTCGGTCACCAGCACATCATCCAAAGCCGTTTTGATGGTTGATTGTAAAATCAAGTTGGACACTTGAGTAAAAAATCCATAGTGATTTTT
>OHWG01000825.1_pt1 | contig 17753 bp, 19 predicted proteins | sample 1579621 | NCBI WGS metagenome assembly OHWG01 (sample SAMEA3882544, study PRJEB24775) | human gut metagenome | biome: human-associated habitat; feature: intestine environment; material: feces | place: Netherlands | collected 2009/2010
TATCCTGCAAAAGACCGCCGGACACACGGGCAACGCCGTGACAATTCCGAGCGGCCAACCAAAAGAAAACCGAACAGAAACCGACGGCAAGAGGCCGACGGGCGAACAAACGCCAGCCGGTCTCTTTTTGCGTATAGGAAGGAGGCGACGGCCATGCCGCAGAACAGCATCTCGGCGCAGCTCAGCAACCTGCAACAGCTCGTCGCTGACCTCGAGGCAATCGAGAACGGCGGCAAGAAGGCCATCAGCAACACCATCAAGGACGTCAAGGCCAGAGCCCCGGGCTGGATCGCTCAGGAGGTCACGGCCGTCTACAACATCAAGAAGTCGGAGATCACGCCCTCGGGCAGCGGAAAGCCGAAGAAGATGGCCGGCAGCATCCAGATCACCGGCGAGACCATCGAGGAGCTCGCCATCACCTACAAGGGAAGGCTCCTGACTCCCGTGCACTTCGGCATGACACCGAAGGCCCCGCCCCGTGGCAAGAGCTACACGCTGAAGGCGCAGGTGCTCAAGGGGCAGAAGAAGGTAGTTGGCCGCTATTTGAACACAAGAACCCCGGGCGGCCCGTTCTCGCAGCGATCGCACAATATTCTCATGGGGACAGGCAACACCAAGAGCGACGGCACGAGCTGGATCCCATTCCAGCGAATGAGCAAGACCCGCACCGACATCAAGAAGCTGACCACCATCTCGGTGCCGCAGATGATAACCAGCGACCGCACCAACGAGGCCATCATGCTCCGGCTCAACACCGAGACCAGCAAGCGCCTCGAGCACCACATGAAGCGAGCCCTCGGCCTCTAAGCCAGAGCCCACCAGAACGCCGCACAGCGCGTCCACAGCCGCACCAGACACCGAGCCCGGCCCACACCGCCAGACGCGCACAGAGCGCGCCACAGCGCCGCGCAGACGCCTCCACAGCCGCACGCAGCGCCGCAAGGTACTGTGACGGGCCCCTCTGGCCTGCGGTGCTGGCGAGCCCAAAAAACGCGCAGCCGGGAAAAATTTTTTTCGGGCCGTTTCGTTTCGCCCGAGCGGCAGAAAGGAGGGAACGCCATGCCGAACCCAACCAACAACAAGCTCGTCGACAGCAAGACCATCGCGGCCCTGTTCGACATGACGCCCCGCCGAGTGCAGCAGCTCACCAAGGATGGCGTCATCGCCGCGGTCAAGGAAGGCAACGCCAACCGCTATGACCTGCTGCCGACGATCCAGAGGTACATCCGATACCTGACGGCCAAGGCCAACGGCCGGGAGCCGTCGAAGAAGGACAGCGAGATCGAGGGCCGACGTCTGGAGGCTGAGGCTGACCTCAAGCGCAGCAAGGCAGACATCGCCGCCCTCCAGCTCAGTGAGCTCGAGGGCACCATGCACCGCAGCGAGGACGTCGAGGCTGTGATGACCGACCTCGTCTACAATATCAGGTCGATGCTCGTGGCCCTGCCGGGCCGTCTGGCCGTCGACGTCACCGGCGCAGCAACACCCGCCGAGGCGTCTGAGATCATCCGCACAGAGGTCTACAAGATCCTGACGGAGCTGGCCGGTTATAAATACGATCCCGAGGTGTACGCCCGGCGAGTAAGGGATCGGGAAGGCTGGAGCGAGCAGCTCGCCGATGACGCGGACGACTAAAAAAGCCGCCGCGAAGCTCAATACCGCCATCGCCGGAGCGGTCAAACGCTTCGCCCCGCCTGAGAGCCTGACCGTGGACGAGTGGGCCGACAAGCACCGCCGCCTCTCCCCGGAAAGCTCAGCCGAGGCCGGCCCGTGGCGTACCAAGCGCACCCCGTACCTCGAGGAGCCCATGCGGGCCTTTACGGATCCGAAGGTGCACAAAATAGTCATGGTGGCCGCTTCTCAGGTCGGCAAGTCTGAGCTCGAGCTCAACATCATCGGCTACATCATCGACCAAGACCCCGGCAGCATCCTCTACGTCCACCCGACCATCGACGACGCCCGGAAGTTCAGCCGCCTCCGCGTGGCCCCTATGATCCGCGACAGCAAGCCCCTGAAGGCGAAGGTGCACGACGTCAAGGCCAAGGACAGCGGCAACACAATCCTCCAGAAGTCGTTCCCGGGCGGGATGCTCACCCTGACCGGCTCCAACAGCGCCTCGGCTCTGGCCTCCACGCCTGCCCGCTATATCATCGGCGACGAGCGCGACCGCTGGGCGACCAGCGCCGGCACCGAGGGCGACCCGTGGGCGCTGGCCGAAGCACGTCAGGCCACATTCTACAACGCCAAGGCGGTCGAGGTCTCCACCCCGACCATCAAGGGCAACAGCAACATCGAAACGAGTTTTTACCAAGGCACGCAGGAACGCTGGTGCCACCGCTGCCCCGAGTGCGGGGAGTACAGCGAGATCGTGTTCGACAATATCCACTTCGACCCGGAGGTCAAGAGGATCCGCGGGAAAAAGTCGTGGAGCCTCAAGAGCGGCGTCTCGTGGAGCTGCCCGGCGTGCGGCTGCTTGATCCCAGAGGACACCATGCGAAAGCAGCCTGCCAAGTGGATCGCCGACAACCCGGACGCCTACAAGAAGGGCGTCCGTTCTTTTTGGCTCAATGCCTTCTCGAGCCCGTGGACTCCGTGGGAGAAGATCGTCCTCAAGTTCCTCGACGCCAAGGATGACCCGCAGCGCCTCAAGGTCGTCTACAACACCCTGCTCGGCCAACTGTGGGAAGATCGCGGCGACCTCGAGGACGAGGACACCATGCTCGCCCGCCGTGAGGACTACGGCACCCGCTCGGACGGCACCCCTGTGGAGCTGCCTGACGGCGTGCTCGTGTTGACCTGCGGCGTCGACACTCAGGACAACCGCCTCGAATACGAGGTAGTCGGTCACGGGAAGTACGGCGAGACGTGGGGCGTCGTCAAGGGCTACATCATGGGCCGGCCAGACACCCCGGAGGTCTGGCAGCGGCTCGATGACGTGGTCGACCACGTCTACAAGTTCAAAAACGGCCGCGGCCTGAAGATCTCCATCACCTGCGTCGACTCCGGCGGCCACTTCACCCAAGAGGTCTATGAGGCGTGCCGGGCCCGCGTCGGCAAGCGCGTCTTTGCCATCAAGGGCAAGGGCGGCGACGGCATCCCCTTCGTCTCGCCCCCGAGCAAGGTGCCGATCCGCGACAACAAGCGGATCACCTGCTGGCTCTACACCATCGGAGTCGACGCCGGCAAGGCGACGATCATGGCTAATCTGAAGGTGCAGGAGCCCGGGCCAAAATACTGCCATTTCAACCGGCACCCCGACGCCGGTTATGACCTCAATTTCTTCAACGGGCTCCTCTCCGAGAAGCTGGTGCTCACGCACACGCGCCGCGGCGACCGCTGGGCGTGGGAGAAGCTGCCCGGGCACAACCGCAACGAGGCCCTCGACTGCCGCGACTACGCCAACGCCGGCCTCAAGATCATCAACCCCGACATGGACGCCATCGAGCGCCGCCTGCAAGGACTGGAGGAAAAACCGAAGGCCCCGCAACAGCGACGGCAGCGGCAACGGCACAACCGGGCCGACGCCTTCGACGACTGGTAAGGAGGACAGACCACAATGAGAAAGACCCGCGAACAAATCGAGTACCAGCTCTCCATCAAGAGGAACCGGCTGGAGCTCTACCTGAAGCGAGAGGCCGAGATGCTGGACGGAGGCGTCCAGAGCTACGGCATCGGCTCGCGCAATCTGGCCCGCTACAACACCGACCTCGGATCCATCCGGGCCGCCATCAAACAGCTCGAGGCAGACATCGAAGCCCTCGAGGCCGCACTGAACGGCGAGAAGCCGCGAAAAGCTGTGGGAGTAGTGCCCCGAGACTGGTGAAAGAAGCCCCGAAAGGGGCTTTTTTCATAGGCCGACGCCGGGAGTTTTCGCTCCTTTTCTCCCGACTCGGCCATCTTCACCATGAAGGAGGTGAGCACCATCAGCAAAAGAAAAAGCAGAAGCCGCCCACAGAACAGGCGGCAGCAGCCGCGCCCTGTGAATAAGGGCTACGGCGACGCCGGCGCGAGCTGGCACAAGAAGGCGACCAAGGGCTTCAGAGCTATGAGCGGCAGCCCGAAGGAGGACATCGACGCCAACAACTACACCCTGCGGCAGCGTGCCCGGATGCTTTACATGGCGGCCCCGATCGCCACCTCTGCCATCCGCACCAACCGCACCAACGTCGTCGGCATCGGCCTCCAGCTCAAGAGCCGGATCGACCGCGAGGCGCTCGGCATGACGCAGGAGGCCGCGGACGCATGGCAGGCTCAGGCCGAGCGGGAGTTTGCCCTCTGGTCTGAGAACAAAAGGGCGTGCGACGCCACCGGCGTCAACAACTTCGCAGCCATGCAGCAGCTCGCGCTCTCCTCGTGGCTGGTCAGCGGCGATGTGTTCGCCGTCGTGAAGCAGTACGAGCCGACGCCGCTCACGCCCTACTCGCTGCGCCTTCACCTGATCGAGGCCGACCGAGTCGCCACACCGACGACCTCCGGCATCATCACCCCGATGCTGCTGACCACCGGCAAGGCGGCCAACGGCAACACCATCTACGACGGCGTCGAGGTGAACGGTGACGGTCAGATCGAGGCGTACCACATCCGCAGCACCTACCCCTTCGAGCTCGGCAGCATGACGACAACGTGGGCCCGCGTTCAGGCATACGGCGATCGGACTGGCCTGCCGAACATCCTGCACGTCATGGAGAGTGAGCGCCCGGATCAATACAGAGGCGTCAGCTACCTCGCGCAGGTCATCGAGCCCCTGCTCCAGCTTCGCCGCTACACCGAGAGCGAGCTGACTGCGGCGGTCGTCGAGTCGTTTTTCACGGCCTTCATCAAGACCGAGGCAGGCGCCGGCGACAACCCGTTCAACGAGGTCGGGAGCAGCCTGCCGGAGGTGAGCCGAGATCCTAACGAGTACGAGATGGGCCCCGGCCAGATCAACATCATGGAGCCCGGCGAGGACGTGACCTTTGCAGACCCCAAACGGCCGGCCAGCGGCTTCAACACCTTCCTGCGTGCCATCTGCGAACAGGTGGGCGCGGCGCTCGAGATCCCGGCCGACCTTCTGCTCAAGAGCTTCAACAGCTCGTACAGCGCCAGCCGCGCCGCCCTGATGGAGGCGTGGAAGGCGTTCCGCATGAGGCGCAAGTGGTTTGTCGATGACTTCTGCACGCCGGTATATGAGATCTGGCTCTCTGAAGCCGTCGCCCGCGGCCGCATCAGCGCCCCGGGCTTCTTCGCAGACCCGGCGATCCGCGCCGCATATCTCGGTGCCGAGTGGATCGGCCCCTCTCAGGGACAGCTCGACCCGACGAAGGAGATCACGGCCGAGATCCTCGCCATCGGCGAAGGCATCACGACCAGAGAGCAGGCGACCATCCGACTCAACGGCGGTCAGTGGGACGCCAACGTCGACCAGCTCACTCGGGAAAACGAGAAGCTGCGCGCAGCGCAGGGGCAGGTTGACCAGAGCACAGCGGCCAGCGGCACGATCTCCGCAGCTCTGCGGGAGGCAATCGTCGCCGAGGCCATCAAAAGCATCAAGGAAGGAGACAAGCATGAGAACGCATAACACTCCCCGGCTCTGCGCCGGGCCTCAGACTGCGGGCACGCCGATCAAGTTCTGGAACGTCGCCAGCATCGGCGACGACGAGGGCGAGATCACCCTCTACGGCGACGTCGTGAGCCGTCAGCCTGTGGACTGGTGGACGGGCGAGCCCGAGCCCGGCCTCTACATCGCGCCCGAGAGCTTCATGGAGGATCTCGCGGCCGTCAAGGGCAAGAGCAACATCACCATCAAGATCAATAGCTGCGGCGGCGACCTCTACACCGGCATCGCCATCCACAACGCCATCAAGGGCCTGACCGGCCACAAGGTCGTCGTCGTGGAAGGCATCGCGGCCAGCGCGGCCAGTGTCATCGCCTGCGCAGGTGACGAGGTGCAGGTCTATCCCGGCAGCATGGTGATGATCCACGGCGTCGCCGGGCTGCTCTACGACTACTACACCCTCGCAGACCTGAAGAAGCTCCAGAAGGACTTCGACGCGAGCGAGCGGGCCATCGCGGAGATCTACCACGCCAAGACCGGCATCGAGGTCGACCAGCTCCGCAGCATGATGACCCGCGAGACGTGGATGGTCGGGCAGGAGGCCATTGACAACGGCTTTGCCGACACCCTGCTCACAGACGAAGGCCCCGACGTCACCCTGAGCGCCGACAAGAAGGTGCTCCTCGTCGCCGGCATCCGGCACGACGTCAAGGGCTTCAGACACATCCCGGGGACGATCCCCATCGACAACAGCATCCACGCCGCCCCTGCGGCTGGAAATAAACACGCGGCCGCCAAGAACGACGGCCCCAAGAAGGAGGACAACAAGACCATGACCCTCGAAGAAATGAGAGCACAGCACCCCGACGTCGTGGCTCAGATCGAGCAGCAGGCGGCCGAAACTGCCAGAACGCAGGAACGCGCCCGCATCGAGGCCATCGACAGCATCGCCGCAAGTGTGGGCGACGCGCAGCTCGTCAGGGACGCCAAGTACGGCGAGACCCCCTGCACCGCTGAGCAGCTCGCGCTCAAGGCTATGCAGAAGCAGGCGGCCCTCGGTGCCAAGCACCTGAAGGACGCCAAGGCTGACAACGACGAGTCCGGCGCTGCCGGCGTCGGCGCTGCCCCTAACGGCGGCGAGGAAGGCAGCGAAAACGACGACAAGGCAAAGGTGGACGCCATCGTCGGCCTCTACAACTCCACCAAGTCTCAGAACGGAGGTAAGAAGTAATGAGCAAGAGACTGGACGAAAACCTCGGCAGCGTCGGCTATGACGGCCTGATCGTTGCCAACGAGCCCGTCGCTGACGTGCTCACCGTGACCATCCGCAAGGAGGCCACCGCCGCGGCCACCTATAAGCGCGGCACCGTGCTGGCCCTGTCTGCCGGCACCGCCGGCGACGGCAAGCTGGTGATCCTCGGCTCCACCGCGACCACCAACGAAACCCTGACCGCCAACTGCATCCTCGCCGAGGACGTGGAAGTCGGCACCACCGCGGACGTGACCGTGCTGGCCTACCGCACCGGCCACTTTGCCCGCAACAAGCTGGCCGTCGCAAGCGGCTACACTCTGAAGGCGACCGACGAGGAGGAGCTGCGCAAGGCCGGCATCCTGCTCTCCGACGCCATCGAATACTAAGAGAAGGAGGACAACAAAATGCCTTTTAACTTCTACGACACCCACACGCTGCTCATGGCCGTGCAGCAGCTCACCCCTGCTGCGACCTTCCTGCGTGACCGCTACTTCCCCACCAACGACGCGAGCGACATCTTCGCCACCGACGACGTGCTCGTCGAGTTCCGTGACGGCAGCAAGAAGCTGGCGCCCTTCGTGGCCCCTCGCAAGGGCGGCGTCACCGTCCTGCGCGCCGGCTACAATATGGAACGCTACACCCCGCCCTTCGTGGCTCCCCGTCGCGTCCTGACCCTCGACGAGCTGCGCAAGCGTGGCTTCGGCGAGGCTCTCTACTCTCAACTCACCCCTGAGCAGCGCCAGCAGACCCTCATCCTGCGCGACGCTGACGAGCTGGGCGAGCTCATCACCAACCGCGAAGAAGCGATGGCCGCCGAGACCATGCTGACCAATGGCTGCGTGATGAAGCACATCGCCGACGACGTCGACAAGGCCGACGAGATGGAGATCCGTTTCTACTCCGAGGCCAGCAACCCCGCGACCTACAACCCGACGGCCAAGTGGGACGCCACCGGCGGCAAGATCCTGAAGGATCTGGAGGCCATGATCCGTATGCTGACCAAGCGCGGTCTCCGCGCTTCTGATCTGGTCTGCTCCCCGGACGTGGCTGACACCATCATCAACGACGCAGCCGTGCAGAAGCTCCTCGACAACCGCCGCATCGAGATCGGCAACGTGGAGCCTGAGCTGCTGCCTGACGGCGCCGCCATCGTGGCCCGCCTGAACGTCCTCGGCCGCATCATCAGCGTCATCTCCTACGACCTGACCTACACCGACGACGAGGGCAAGGACAAGCTCTACATCCCGTCCGGCAAGTGCGTCCTCACCGCTCCCGGCGCTGGCCGCACCGCCTACGGCGCCGTCTCTCAGGTCGAGCAGAGCGACGGCGAGTTCCACACCTACGCTGGCCGCCGCGTGCCGAAGTATGTGAGCAGCGCCGAAGGCAACAGCCGCACGCTGACCATCTCCAGCCGCCCGCTGATGATCCCCAACAACAAGAACCCGTTCATCGTTGCGGACGTCCTGACGGACTGAGCGCAGCAGAAAGGAGCAGAGCATGATCCAGATCATCAAGGGCACCTTCGGCTACTATAACGGCCGCAAGGTGATCCCCATCACTGAAGCAGACGGCCCTCAGAAGTTCGACGACGAGCTGGAGGCCCGTCTGGTGAAGGAAGGCGTCGCCAAGTACATCGGCGAGCTGGGCGAGACTGCCGAGCAGCCCGCACACGCTCCCGGCGACGACGCCGACGAGCCTGCCAGCACCAACACCGCGGCCGACGAGGCCCCTGAGTACAACGAGGACATGAAGCTCGACGAGCTGAAGGAAGTGGCCGCGCGCTATGGCGTGGACGCCTCTGCCATGCGCAAGAAGGCCGACGTCATCGCTGCCATCGAGGCCGCCAAGGCCGAGCAGCCTGATGACGGCGCCGACGACGAGGAGCCCCCTCAGATCGGCGCCGCCGATCCTGTCTGATGGCCTTCAGCTTCAAGGCGATGGTCGAGGCTGACCGTCGGCGCACGTTTCTCAATCTCGACGAGTTCGGTGAGAAGCACACCGTCGAAGGCAGAGCCATCGCCGCCGTGCTGGACGACAACGCCCTGAAGGAACGCCAAGGGGGGCAAGAGCTGAGCGTCGCGGAGTCCTCTCTGCTGCTTTACGCGGCGGTCGAGGATCTGCCCGCTCGGCGCCCGGCGGGCGAAGGGCTCAACGTCGACGGCCGCGAGTACATCGTCAACGACTGGAGTGAGGACATGGGGATCGCCACCGTGGCCCTCGGCCAGACTGTCACCATGTAGGAGGTGCCCCATGTCCATCGTCAACAGCATCGAAACCGTCCGGGACTGGCTGACCGCTGAGGTCTGCCCTCTGGTCAAGCTGAAGCTCCCCGACGACAACGCAACGGACGCCTCCTACCCATACAAGCTGGTAAACCCGGCCGCGTTCTCGCTTTTCGTACCATCGAAGGACAGGACGCCCCCGAACATCGCCGCGCCGATCCCGTCGGTCTGCGTGCAGATCGTTCAGGGCGACGACGACCTGCTCCAGAGTGCCCGAGACATCAAGATCCGGCTCTGCTTCTCAGCGTGGGATCCCGGCTACCACGGGCCCGACATCTTCAAGCCGAAGGGCGACGGCAGCGGCACCTACATCCAGCAATACAACGAGGCGGCGGCCTCCTACTTCGTGAAGAACGGAGAGGGCTGGCGTGACGCATGGAATTTTGTGGACACAGCTCTCCGGCTGATTGAAAACGCCGAGTACCTCGGCGACCTCCGCGTCATCAAGGAGAAGGGCATCACCTTCGGCCCCGTCACGGAGCAAGACGCCGTCCCCGACTTCTACCCGTACTGGTTTGCATGGGCTGAGTTCTCCATCGAGGAGACACTGACCCGCAACCCGAAAAGCTACCAACACCTGCTTTAAGGGCAGCCACTCGGCTGCTCTAATTTCATGCAAAGGAGGATAAGCAGATGGCAAACGAATACCTCTACGGCGCCTACGGCCACATCGGCGAGACCGTGGCACAGAGCGCCGTGCAGGCGGGCACCACGCCGGTCTATATCGGCACGGCACCCGTCAACCTCGTGCGCGACTTCGGCAAGGCCGGCATTATCAACGCGCCGATCAAGATCACCAGTCTGGTCGACGCTCAGAAGAAGATCGGCTACTCGTCCGACTGGGGCACCTTTACCCTGTGCGAGGCCGTGTACGCGCATTTCAACAACACCCTCGGGAACATCGGCCCGATCTACGTCATCAATGTGCTCGACCCCTCCGCGGGCAAGCACCGCAAGGAGACGGCCACCACCAAGACCCTCACCTTCACCGGCGGCCGCGCCGAGTTCGCCAGCGACAAGATCATCCTCGACACCCTGACCATCGCAAAGAATGACAGCGGCAACTACGTCGAGGGCACCGACTACGCTGTGGACTATAACTTCGCCAAGGGCACGGTCATCATCACCAGCCTGAAGGACGACGCGCAGCTCGCCGGCAGCCTGACGGCCAGCTTCAGCGAGGTGGACGACTCTGAGATCGCGGACAGCGACATCATCGGCGGCGTCACCTCCTCCGGCGAGTACAGCGGCCTGAGCGCGATCGCGCTGCTCTATCCCGAGCAGTTCGCGGTCTGCAATCTGATCGCGGCCCCCGGCTGGAGTCACAGCCCTGCCGTCTACAACGCCATGCTGACGGCCTGCAAGAAGATCAACGGCCACTGGGACGCCTTCGTCGTGGCCGACCTGCCCCTCGTGGACAGCACCGCGCAGGCGGTCGACACGATCACCAAGGCGATCGCATGGAAGAAGGCCAACGCCTTCACCGGCGAGCGCTCTAAGGTCTACTGGCCGCAGGCTGTGGACAACCTCGGCAACGTGTTCCACCTGAGCACGCTGGCCGTGGTCGAGCTCATGCGCGCCGACTTCAGCCACAACAGCGTCCCGATGGAGACCTGCGGCAACAAGGCCATCCCCGTCATCAAGCAGTATTTCGGGGCCAACGCCAACAACCGCGGCTTCGACCAGCAGACCGGCAAGGAGCTGACGCAGAACGGCATCAGCACCGCCGTCGCATGGGGAGGCGAGTGGGTACTGTGGGGCGACCATACGGCCGCCTACACATACGGCGCAGACGTGGATCCTCGCGCGATCTTTGACGTCTCCATGCGTATGCTCATGCACATCACCAATAGTTTCCAGCGCGAGTGGAGCCCTGAGATCGACAGCCCTATGACCCGCGCGCTGAAGGATCGCATCATCAACCGCGAGCAGGAGAAGCTCGACGGCTATGTGAGCATGGGCGCCCTGCTGGGCGAGCCCGTGATCCTGTTCCTCGAGAGCGAGAACAGCACCACGGACGTGATGAATGGCGACTTCCGCTGGGACATCGCCGTCACCCCGACCCCACCCCTCAAGTCTGCGAGCGTCTACGTCGCCTACACCGACGCGGGCTTCTCTGTCTACTACGAAGGAGGTGACGAGTAATGGCAAACCTGTGGCTCGACCTGAAGGGCCCCATCCTCGCCGACACCGTCTACATCGGCGGCACTCTCGTCGCCAAAGACGTGACCATCGCGCTGCCGGCTGTCACTCCCGTGACCGCTGACTTCAAGGCTATGGGAACCTATACCGCCCCCATCCTCGGCCAGATCGAGTCTATGGAGGCATCCATCACCAAGATCGGCATCGACCTCGGCCTGCGGAACATGATGAAGCTCGAGAGCAAGACCATCGAGATCCGCTGGGCTCAGGACGTCAAGCAGGCCGACGGCTCCACCAAGACCGAAGGCTGCAAGGCGTTCCTCCGCTGCGTCTCTAAGGGCATCCCGGGCCTCTCCGTGGATCCCGGCAACACCAGCGAGAACGAGGCCACGTTTGCCGTGAGCCGCTACCAGCTCTACGTCGGCGGCGCTGAATACTGGCTGATCGACCAGCTCAACACGATCCTGCGCGTCGGCGGCGTCGACTACGCCAAGGACATCCGCAGCCTGCTGTAACCTGAAGGGCGCCGCGCCTATGCGGCGCCCTCTGTTTATCGAAAGGAGACGCACCCAATGAAGAACACCATCAAGCTCGACAACCCTGTGCAGATCAACGGCAAGAGCTACAACGAGCTGACCTATGACATCAGCGAGATCACCGCACAGGCGTTTGCTGAAGCTGACGCCAGAAAGCTGAGCGCCAGCGGCTCCAAGAATGGCAACGCAGCCGGCGCGGCCGAGCTGGACTACGGCCTGCACCTCTACCTCGGCTTCGCTGCCATCATCGCGGTCAACCCTGAGATCGACATCTCCGACCTCGAGCGCGTCCGCGGCTACGACGTTATGAAGATTATGAGGATCGGCCGGGATTTTATTTCCGGGAAGTCGGAGGAACCCTACACCCCCGACAGCTCCGACGCGCAATCCGAGACTACGCCCGAGCCTTCCACACATCAACGCGAGACCTCGGAGAGCGAAGGCTGACCGACTTCCTGACCGAATACGGGGAGGCCGTCGAGGAGGCCAAGCGGCTCCAAGCGAGCCGGCCGACTCGTGCGGCCAGCTTTAAGAAACCACACATCAGAAGGAGGTGACGCACATGGCAAACGGAAAAACGATGCAGGCGGTCGTCAATCTGGCCGGCAGCATCGACCCATCACTCGGCAAAGCCATCGAACAGGCTCAGAAGAAAATCAGTGGCCTGAACGTGAAGGCGCTGGCCGTTGGTGCAGCCGTGGGCGGCATCGCTGTGGCGACAGGCAAGGCAGTCATCGAGGCTGGAAAGTACATGAAGGATCTCGGCGCGTCCTTCGATGACGCTGCTGATGCTATCCGCATCGGAACCGGCGCAACCGGCGACGCACTGGACGGGCTTCTGGATGACTTCGACGCCGTCTACAAGAGTGTCCCGACCACAATGGAGGACGCCAGCAAGGCGATCGCAGACTACAACACCCGCCTCGGCCTCACCGGCCCGCAACTTCAGGAGATCTCTAAGCAAGCCATCCAAGTGAGCGATATGCTCGGGGACGACCTCGGCAGCGTGATCGAGGAGTCGAGCCAAGCCTTCCAACAGTGGAGCATCGACGCCGACGACATGGGCGGCGCTATGGACTACATCTTTAAGGTCAGCCAGAGCACAGGCATGGGCTTCACAGATCTGATGGCAGATATGCAGAAGTTCGGCCCACAGCTTCAGGAGATGGGCTACTCCTTCGAGACGGCGAGTGCCCTAATGGGCCAGCTCGACAAGGCCGGCGTAAACACCGACGAAGTGCTCGGCGCTATGAAAAAGAGCGTCGCCACACTCGCCAAAGAGGGCATCAGCGCCAGCGACGGGCTCGCCATGTACTACGAAAAGATCAAAAACGCCGGGACGGCCGCAGAGGCCGCCAGCATCGCGTCGGAGATCTTCGGCACAAGGGCAGGCTCCACGATGGCCGCAGCAATCCGAGACGGCTCTCTGGCCGTCGCAGACCTGACGGCTGAGCTGCAAGAAAACGGCGAGACAATCGCTGGCGCAGCTGATGACACCTACGACTTCGCCGAGCGGCTTCAGGTTATGAAGCAGGGGCTCGAAGTGGCCCTCAAGCCTATGGCGAACACTGTGTTCGACGGGCTCAACAAGTTCATGCCGACCCTGCAAAAGCTGATGGAGCAGATCACTCCGGCCATCTCCAAGGCGGTCGAGGCTGCGGCTCCGTTTGTCGACGAGTTCCTGACCGGCGCGGCCGACGCCCTCGAGGACGTTCTGCCCCTGATCTCTCAGCTCGCGGCCGACCTTCTGCCCGTTCTGACGCAGCTAATGAGCACTCTGCTCCCGCCACTTCTCAACCTCGTGCAGACGCTCCTCCCGCCACTCATGCAGATCGTCTCCGCTATCCTGCCGCCTATTGCCAGCCTGCTCGCCACCGTGCTCCCGATCATCACGCAGATCGTCAGCGCCGTGCTGCCTGTGCTGGTGAGCATCATCTCGAGCCTGCTGCCGGTCATCACCCCGCTGCTGTCTATTCTGGAACCCATCGCCAGCGTGCTCGGCACGATTGTCGGCTGGGTATCGAAGATCGTCAGCTTCGGCTCCGGCGTCATCTCCAAGATCGCCGGCCTGTTCGGAGGTGGAGGCGGCAGCGCGTCTGTCTCCGGCTATGCGACCGGCGGCTTCACAAGAGGGCCGTCCATCGCCGGCGAGGATCCACGCTACCCGACCGAGGCGGTCATCAGTTTCAACCCTGCATACCGTTCGCAAAACCTGTCCTACTGGGCAGAGGCGGGCCGGATGCTCGGGGCATCTGACGGCGAAAGCGACTACGAGCTGCTCAGCGGCGGCTCCGGCACTGCTGTGGTCTACGACCTGAGTGGCCTGTCCTTCTCTCCGCAGATCAAGGTCGAGGGCGACACTGACGAGGACGCACTGATCCGAAAGCTCCGCGACCTCGAGCCGGAGTTCATCGACTTCATTCTCGAGGCACTCAGCAGAAGGGAGGGCGGCGCTTATGTCACAGCAGACAGTCGGCTTTATTGATTATGTGGCGCAGGGCGGCGACACCTTCGACAGCATCGCGCTCGTCGCCTATAACGAGGAGCGCATGGCGAGCACCATCATCGCAGCCAACCCCGACCTCAGCGACGTGCTGATCTTCGAGGGCGGCGAGGCTGTGCGGATCCCGATCGTCGAGACCGTGGAGACGCCGGAGACCCTGCCGCCGTGGAGGAGGTGACGCCGTGAAGATCCTATACGAAGGCGTCGACATCTACCCGGACATCAGCGTCCACCGCTGCTATCACGATATGTACGCCGAAAAGCAGAGCGACGAGCTGCTGCTCAAGCTCAACGACACCCGCGAGCTGTGGGACTCGTGGAACCCCAAGAAGGGCGACACCATCGCCATCGAGGACGGCGCTGCCAAGACGGGCAAAATGTTCGTCGAGAGCGTCGTCCCCGAGTCCGGCATCATCACCCTGCGGGCCTATTCCATCCCGCAGTCTGCGAAGGATAAGCGGAGCAAATCGTGGGAAAAGGTCAAGTTTCTGCAACTGGCTCAGGAGATCGCCGGCCGCCACAGCCTGACGCTCGAGACCTACGGGATCACCGACCAGACCTACGACTACGTCGAGCAGAACAACCTCGCAGACTTCGCATTTTTTCAAAACCGCTGCACCCTCGAGGGCGCGGCGTTTCTGGTGTATGACGGCAAGCTGGTCGTCTACGACGAGGCGTACATGGAAAGCCAGCAGTCCGTCGACACCATCACCATCACCCCGGCCAATGACTTCGAGTACCGCGACGAGGGCACCAACGCCTACGGCTCGGCCGAAGCCGTCAACGGCGGTCTGACCGGCACCTTCGCAGCCCCGAACGGCGGCGACAAGGTGCTGCGCCGGATCCTACCCTTCCGCATGACTGACCAGAGCGAGGCCGACCGCTTCGCCAAGGGCCTCCTCCGGGACGCCAACAAAAACGCGACCGTCGGCACCCTCTGGACGGGCTCGCTGCTGCGAGACTATGCGGCGGGATCTGTGGTCACGCTGGCGACCGAGGGCGTTAAGTCGTGGGACGGCACAGCCTTCATCAGCCGGATCCGGCACGACTACGTCAAGACGCGGAGCAAGCTATACCTCCGCAAGCCACTGGAGGGATATTGATGAACAGCAACAACCAAATGATCCAGAAGGGCAAGATCTCCAGCGTGGAGGGAAAGGCCGACAGGAACGGCGACAAAACCACGGCCAGAGTGCTCCCGAGCACCGCCGACAGCATGGTCACACGGCCGCTGACGATCCCGTGGTATCTGCGCGGAGAGATGGGAAACCTGACCCCCGGTACAGAAGTCGCCTATGCTATGTTCGAGGACGGCACCGGCATCATCCTCTCCCGCATGGACGGAGAGTGGGACGGTATCGTCCCGGGCGACATCACCGTCAAGAAGGGCGCGCTCACGATGCAGGACAAGGGCATCAGCGTCCCGTCGGCAGACGTGACCGCCACGGGCATCAGCCTGACCGGCCACACCCACACCGACAGCATGGGAGGCGGCACTTCTGGCCCACAGTAAGGAGGGATAGACATGGCCGTCATGGCATCATGGAACGGCAAGACGTGGGGCGTCTCCAGCCAGAGGATCGCCGCCCTGAATGGCGTCTCCTCCAGCGTCGAGCTCGACACGGAAAACAGCGACGACAAAGCCGGATCCCCGGCGACCAAGACCAAGGCGCTCAAGCTGCAAAGCATGAGCTTCGACTTCGATCTGGCCGCCGCGGTCGGCTGCGACGTGCGCAGCGAGTACGAGTCGTGGACGGCGCTGGTCGGGCAGTATGCCCCCTTCTATCTGGCCGGCCGGCGCTTCGGCCCGGCCAACCTTCAGCTCACAGGCGTGAGCCTATCAGACACCAAGCTGGACAACCTCGGCAGGATCCTGACCGGCAAGATCACGATCAAGCTGACAGAGTACGCCGAGGAGGCCAGCAGCAAAAAGGCCAGTTCTGGAAAATCCAGCAGCAGCGGCAAGAGCGGCAGCAGCTCCAAGTCGGCGGCGGGCATCGCCACCTACAAGGAGCTCGGCATCAGCTCCTCGGCTGTGAACGTCGGAGCCTCCAGCAGCGCCAAAGCATCCAAAAAGCCAACCAATTCGCAGCTCAAGTAAAGCGAGGTGATCCCAATGAAAGCATCTGGCAACGGAGCGCCCGAGATCTGTGTGCAGAACCTCCTCAAGACCATCCGCGGGGCGGTGCCCTACGAGCGCATCAAGGGGATCGACCGCACGCTGATCGACAAGCCGAGTGAAACCGCTGCGACCGATCTGGCCGCCGACGTGGAGTTCGTTGTGGAAACCTACGAGCCCCGCGTGCAGCTCACTGACTCCGACCTGAAGGCCCTGACCGCTCAGACCGGCGACTTCGAGCTGCGGGCCAGCATCGAGAACATCACATGAAGGAGGTGAACAGCGTGAGCGACGCGACAAACACCTACGGCGAGGACATCAAACTCACCACGACAGACGCGAGCACCCTATACAAGACCATCATCACCGAGCTCGAAAAGGGCGCCGGCGAGCCGCTCTACCCGGGCGACGAGCGCCGGATCTTCGGCGAGGCTCTCGTGCCCGTGTTCGTTGCCCTCTACAACAGCCTCAACGACGTCGGCCGGCAGACACTCCTCCGCTATGCGAGGGGCGAGGTGCTGGACGCCATCGGCGAGCGACAGGACGTGAAAAGACTGGAAGGCACACCGGCCAAGACGACCATGCGCTTCTCCGTCTCCACGCCGCAGGAGAAAAACATCATCATTCCGAAGTGGACGAAGGTGACGCCGGACAGCGAAAACTATTTTGCAACCGACGAGATCGCTGTGCTGCAAGCTGGCGCCTACTCTGTGGAGGTGCCGACCTCGGCCGTGAGCAACGGCACGAAGTTCAACGGCTACGCAGCCGGCACGATCACCACCCTTGTCGACCTAATCCCCTACATCGAGTCCGTCACCAATCTGACCGAAACGGCCGGAGGCGATGACGGCGAGCCCTACACCACCGAGGGCGACAACCGCCTCCGTGAGCGGATCCGTCTGGCACCCGCCAAGAGATCCACCGCGGGCCCTGAACAGGCTTACATCTACTGGGTAATGACGGCCGACAGCTCCATCGTGGACGCAAAGGCCGTCAGCGAGAAGGAAACCGTCAGCGAGACCCTCACGGTCTACGACGGCAAAGCCTTCAAGGGCGGCGGCACACTTCTGACCGACACCCTCGTCGTGAAGGCCCACGGGCAGAGCGCGGCGGCGGTCAAGGACACGGACTACACCGTCGACTACACCGACGGCCTGCTGACCATCACGCTCAAGGGCAGCCTCTCGGCCGCCGAGAGCGTCGACATCATCATCACCCGCACGCTTGAGGGCTGCGTCAAGATTGTGCCCCTGCTGGAAGGCGGCGGGATCCCCGACGCTGCCATGCTGACGAAGGTGCTGGACGTGGTCAACGCCAAGGACATCCGGCCACTCACTGACAAAGTGAGCGCCGTGCCCCCGGAGGTCGAGACCTACGACATCGAGA
>OHWG01000832.1_pt1 | contig 17665 bp, 19 predicted proteins | sample 1579621 | NCBI WGS metagenome assembly OHWG01 (sample SAMEA3882544, study PRJEB24775) | human gut metagenome | biome: human-associated habitat; feature: intestine environment; material: feces | place: Netherlands | collected 2009/2010
AAAGAATATACAGAATTGGCAGAGGAGGTCATGAATCGTGTCAGTAGGTAAAGACAGCATCCTGCGTGCAGCAAATGCAGATGCAAAAAAAACAGAAGTAAAGGCAGAAACAAAACCAGCAGAGGAAGTAAAAGCACCGGTAAAAGCGGAAGTAGCTCCGGCAGCTAAGAAAGCTCCTGCAAAGAAAACAGCGGCAAAGAAGACTGCTACTGTGAAAAAGACAACTACAGCTAAGAAAACAACAAAAAAAGCTCCGGTGAAGAAAACAGTGAAGACATCTGTTCTTACACCACAGAATGCTGAAGAACTGGAGAAGGCATTTGTTAAGGGCGAGCAGCCGGAAACAGTGAATGGTCCGGTTCATATCAAAGACGAACTTCCGGTTTATCTTCTGTAATCAGAAGTCCCTTTTTATCGGAATTTACTGGATGGATATTCTGAATAAGTACAAACAAAAATCTGGTCATACAGGAAATCTTTTGTGATTCCTGCAGACCAGATTTTTTGTGCAGTTTTCCTTTTATAATAACTGGCTTATTCAGCAGAAACAGCTGCATCCTGTACTCGTTCATTTTCTTTGAAGATATGTCTGAAGATAAAACGAACGATCGGTCCGGCATAGATGAGCTGCCAGAAAAATGCCGTCGGGAAGTTCATAGCTGTCGTCTGAAGCCATACAGCGATGAACTGACTTCCTGCATTCTTAAACAGGATTGTAGCGGCAAGGCTCATCAGTGGACACATAAATGCCACAGATGGTACAGAAATAGCAAGAATTTTACTGAATGGATGACAATTTCTGAAATCTACCATACGTGCTGCACACATAAATGCAAGTTTAGATACGATGAAAAAGTCAAGAATGAAAGCAATCGGTCCCATGATGATAAGTTCATGGAATGCAGAAAGGAATACTTCGTTTGACATTCCACCGATGTTCAGTGAGATGTTGTAGCAGATCATGGCATAAACCATGAAAAATACCATAATAATTGTAAAAATTACTTCCTGAAATTTGTTTTTGGGCATAAAAAAAATTCTCCTTGTTCTAATTAATGATAACTACAGGTTACTGTTTACGTAAGTTACAAGAGCATGTGTTGTTCGTTAATCATTCCGAGGGGAATGTGCGTTTCCAATTAAACCATATTCAATTTTTTGCGTTGATTATACTATCACAGAGATTTTAGAATGTCAACTGTAAATTTTGTTCTGCTTTATATAAAAAGTCTGTCCACAAATTGTGCCACATCTTGTATTCTGCAAATAATAAATTATATAATACTAATGGTTAAATGATCCGGCGCGTATGAGAATGAAAAAGCACCCATATGATTGCTGACTTTGATGGTCAACAATTATATGGGTGTTTTCGTTTGTTCAGATATAGGTAAAAATCAGATTCTGTTATTTTGCAGGTCATTAATGATCTGATCAACCAGTTCTGTTGCTTTTTCAGTAGAACAGTAACTGGCTGGATTCATATGCTCCAGATAGTCACGAAAAATACTGACCAGGCAGGTTTCCTCTATGTTCAGTACAATGATCTGCCCGGTGTTATTTCTGAAAACCATACTTCCCATAGTCCCGCGAATACAGAAGTGAAGGTTGTGGGGCAGATGGCTTAAATGTTTCTGAAGAAATCGATAGACACCGGTTTCGCAGCATTGTCGAACGCCCTTCAAAACCTCAATACGTTGTTCCACAGTTAAAGGGTGATAGAAAATCTCAGGGATTTCATCTGTGAGTCCGGTTTTTGCAAACTGCAGAAGTCCTTCCCGAGTAGAATAGATCAGAAACTGCTCATTCTGGATTTTAACCATATTCATCTGAAAAGCCTGCTCTGCTGCCGCAAGGATAGCATCTGCCTGCGGAAGATCATAATTAAATATTTCATGTAAGAGGTTTCCGGTAAAAAAAGGTGTCAGACATGGTTCAGGCTGAATACCGATCAAATCATTCTGGTCATAGAAGGTATCAAACATGCTGCCAATAACTGCCCTGTGATTTTCGGGAGTAAGAGGAGCAGGTCTGAAAAAAAGACTGCACTGTTCTTTGTAGGATATAAACTGATTCCATAAAAGCTGTACGACATCAGGAGATTTGATGAATATGCCATTCTGATAATCGGAACTGCAGAGGATAGCAGCATCAGATGTCAGAATCATACAAGGAAAAAGATTAAAATTGTAATAATGTGACTGAATTCTGTCGTAATAATACCAGAGGGAATAATTCAGTCCAGCCATATATAAAGGAAAAATTTCACGAAGATATTTCAAATTGATCAGCTGGTGATCTTTGGTAAAGGCATATTCGGTTCCAACACAGAAGATGTGGTCAATCTTCAGCGATGCAGATGCATGCAGACTGGCGAGGAGACTGAAAAGAAATTTATAATCCGGTTGAATGAACATGGCAATTTTGCCATCTGCATGAACGGATTCAGAAAGTATCATCTGATGTACATAATAGTCGATATGCTGCTGAGAGACCAGTGAAATACAGTCAGTCTGGCACTGCTCAGATACAGGATCCGGTGAGAAAGAACTTCCTGTGATATCGGTGGCAGGCTGATCCGGAAACTGACAGATAAAATTTTCCACACTCTTTCGAGTGTAATATGTATCGGGTCCAACCTGAGTGATCTCCAGTGTTTCTTTCAGAAAGTTGTATTCTATAGGTGTAAGATGCATGAACTGTGTCATCTTTTCAAAAACTTCAGAAGATGGCGGGTTCCGTTTTCCATTGAGGATTTTGTACATGGTAGAACGATCCAGATTACAATATTTTGCCAGAGAAAAGACTTTTATATTTTTGTGTTCGATATAACGGGTAAGTGTATCAGAAAAAACAGACATATAAACTCCTTACAACAAATTTCATATATTTTAGAAAGAGAAAGGCAGGAATGATCACTCATCCCAGCCTTCGTAGAATCTGATATTTACGGAAATATTTCGTACAATATCTCCATCTTCCAGTTCCAGATCATCTTCATCAGAAACCGGAGGCAGCTGACAGTCATCTTCATCAAGCTCCAGAGAAATCCAGTTATAAGCAGCTTCGTTGGCTTCTTCTATAGCTTCATCCAGAGTTTCACCTTCACCGTAGCATTCAGCCAGATCCGGGAAAAAGCCTTTGTAAGTTCCCCTGTCTGTTTTGCGGAAAACCGCAGGATAAATAAATTTCATAATCTATATACTCCTTTGTATACACTGTTTGAGTAACAGCTGTAATCTTTCTAGTTCTTTAGTATACCATATTCTGCAAAGTTTAAAAGAGGAAATCCTGCATTCTGAGTGGAAAAAAGTATGCAATTTTTATATAATAGAGGATAACAGAAAAAGATTTCACAGCCTGCGAAAAACAGGCCTGTACATACAGAGGAGAAAAAATTGAGCATCAGATTAATTGCAAGTGATCTTGACGGGACTTTGTTGACAGATTGTAAGGAATTATCACCAAAAACAAGAGAGGTACTGGATCTGGCAGTACAGCATGGAATATATATTGTACCGGCAACGGGCAGATCTTTTCATTCCATACCGGAAATGATCCGAAATTATCCGGGAGTGGAGTATGTGATCACGGCTAATGGAGGTGCTGTTTATTCGGTAAGAGAAGGAAAAAGAGTCTATCAGTGTCTCCTGGAAAAAGAGTCGGTGGAAGCTGCTATTGCAGTGCGAAAAAGAGAAAATATGGTCCTGGAAGTGGTGATTGACGGAGTGCCTTATGCAGAAGAGGCATATGTTAAAGATCCGATGCAATATCTGGCGACAGAGTATGGTGCGAAATACATTAAAGCTACCAGAAAGCCAGTAAAAGATATCTGCAGATTTGCACAGAAACATGCAGAAGAGCTGGACAGTATTTCTTTTGTTTGTCGTTATGAGGACAAAGAACGACTGTATACTTCGCTGGACAAAGAAATCCCTAATATCTATGTAACTTCATCTGTGCCAAATCTGATGGAAGTCGGACATATAGATGCAGGAAAGGGAAAGACGCTTCTGTGGCTTTTGAAGAAATTGGAGATTTCAACAGAGGAAGCAATGGCTTTTGGAGATGCGGATAATGATATCAGTATGCTGACGTCTGTAAAATATGGAATGGCGATGGGAAATGGCACAGAAAACTGCAGAAAAGCAGCCCCTTATGTGACAGATACGAATGAAAAGGATGGTGTGGCGAAGGGAATTTTGAGGTTTCTATCAGAAGCAGAATAGACTTTGCAGGCGGAGAATAGTGATAAAAATGTAAAATTTGTCTGACACTATTGACAATGACAAAAAAACATGATATTTTATAGAAAATTTAATTTAACTAATTAAACCGTTGAAGCGGAGATAAAAACAATTATGCGCGCACAGAGAGTCCGGGAGGGTGAAAGCCGGGTGGAAATGCAGGTTGTTAAATGGACCGCTGAGGGCACAGGGAAAAGCAGTAGATTAGTAGAACAGTAATGCTTAGTATTCTGTGACGTAAGGCATACGTCAGTTGCCGGGAATATGCAGGTATTCCGCAAAGTGCACGGGTCGTTCCGTGAATCAAGGTGGCATCGCGGGTGAATTTTAACGCTCGTCCTTGACAGAAATGAGATTCTGTCATGGGCGGGCTTTCTTTTTTGTATTTTATTAAAGAGTCTAGCAGACAGAATGGTGTAGCAAGAGCAGAAGCAATACAAAAGGAGGTAAGATCCATGTATCCTACGATAGAAAATATCAAAGAGATTGCAGCAAAGGGACAGTACAAAAGAGTTCCGGTCTGCCGGGAAGTATATGCGGACAGATATACACCGGTGGAAGTTATGAGAACTTTAAGAAAGGCAAGCAAACATTGTTATCTGCTCGAAAGTGCCAGCCAGACAGAAGTCTGGGGACGTTATTCTTTTCTTGGATATGAGCCGACCATGGAGATTACCTGCACGGACGGAACAATGAAAATCCGCCGGACGGAAGGTGTAGATCAGGGAGAGATCACAAAGCAGGTTGTGCATCCGGGAGATGCTTTACGAGAGATTCTGAAAGAATATAAGAGCCCGGTAATGGAAGATATGCCACCGTTTACCGGCGGTCTGGTCGGATATTTTTCCTACGATTACATTAAATACAGCGAGCCGAAATTAAAGTTAGGCGAGCACGAAGATCCGGATTTCAGAGACATGGACCTGATGCTTTTTGACCAGGTGATCGCCTTTGACCACTACAGACAGAAGGTGCTTCTGATTACTGGAGTCATGCTGGAGGACCTGGAAGCTTCCTACCAGAAGGCAGAGAAAAAACTGCAGGAAATGGCAAATCTGATACGAAACGGTGAAAAAGAAGAATTTCCGCCATTAGAACTTGAATCAGAGATAAAACCACAGTTCCCAAAAGAAAAGTATTGTGAAATGGTAGAAAAAGCAAAGCATTACATTCATGAGGGAGATATTTTCCAGGTAGTACTTTCAAACCCGATGAGGGCAAAAGCTGAGGGCAGTTTATTTGATACTTACAGAGTGCTGAGGGCAACAAATCCGTCACCATATATGTTTTATTTTTCCAGTGATGATATTGAACTGGCGGGTGCCTCACCGGAAACACTGGTAAAACTGGAGGGAAAAAAACTTACCACTTTCCCGCTGGCAGGAACCAGACCGAGAGGAAAAACAAAGCAGGAGGACAGAGAACTGGAAGAAGGTCTTCTGAAAGACGAGAAGGAACTTGCAGAGCATAATATGCTGGTAGATCTTGGGCGAAATGACATCGGAAGAATCAGTAAGATTGGTACAGTGGAAGTTGAAAAATATATGAGCATAGAGCATTTTTCGCAGGTCATGCACATTGGTTCTACCGTTGCAGGAGAGCTAAGAGAAGATAAAGATGCGATAGACGCTGTAGACGCTATCCTTCCGGCAGGAACTCTTTCCGGAGCACCGAAGTTTCGGGCCTGCCAGATCATCGAAGAACTGGAACAGAGCAAACGAGGCATTTATGGCGGCGCGATTGGATATCTTGATTTTGCCGGAAACCTTGATACCTGCATTGCTATCCGTCTTGTATATAAGAAAAAAGGTGAGATCTGCATCCGCTCCGGTGCAGGAATCGTGGCAGACAGTGTTCCGGAAAAAGAATTTGAAGAGTGCTGCAATAAGGCAAGAGCCGTAGTTCTGGCAATCGAAAATGCACAGGAGGGATTGGAATGATCGTACTGATTGATAATTATGACAGCTTTTCCTACAACGTATATCAGCTGATCGGTTCTGTAGAGCCAGATATCAAGGTTATTCGAAACGATGAATATACAGTAGAAGAAATTGAGGCAATGAAACCGGAAGCACTGATCCTTTCGCCGGGGCCGGGTAAACCGGCAGACGCAGGAGTCTGCATCGAAGCGATCAGATATTTTGCAGGAAAACTTCCAATCTTTGGAATCTGTCTTGGACATCAGGCAATCTGTGAAGCTTTTGGCGGCAGAGTATCCTATGCAAAAGAACTGATGCACGGCAAGAAAAAAACAATTTATACTGTTGGAAAAAGCAAGATTTTTGAAAGACTGGGGGACAGCTTCCAGGCAGCCAGATATCATTCGCTGGCAGCAGTTAGAGACGAACTGCCGGATACTTTAAGAGTCACCGCAGAGGCAGAGGACGGTGAAATCATGGCAGTGGAACATACCGAGTATCCCATTTATGGAGTGCAGTTTCATCCGGAATCCGTGATGACTCCAGATGGGAAAGTGATGGTTCAGAACTTTATAAATATTGTAAAGAAGCAGTTAAGGAGGACATAAAAATGATCAAAGAGGCAATCGTAAAACTTTCAAAAAAAGAAGACTTAACATATCAGGAAGCAGAGACAGTCATGGACGAGATCATGAGCGGACAGGCAACACCGGTACAGATGTCATCTTATCTGACAGCACTTTCCATAAAGGGTGAGACTATTGATGAGATTACTGCTTCTGCAGCAGGAATGAGAGCACACTGCATTAAATTACTGCATGATCTGGATGTGCTTGAAATCGTAGGAACCGGCGGAGATGGAGCAAATTCTTTTAATATTTCCACTACTTCTTCCCTGGTGATCGCAGCAGGTGGTGTACCGGTTGCAAAACATGGAAATCGAGCAGCATCCTCAAAAAGTGGTGCGGCAGATGTGCTGGAAGCTCTTGGTGTAAATATCACAATTCCACCGGAAAAGAGTGCAGAACTGCTGAAAAAGATCAACATCTGTTTCCTGTTTGCCCAGAATTATCACATTGCAATGAAGTATGTGGCACCGATCCGCAAAGAACTGGGAATCCGTACAGTATTCAATATACTTGGACCTCTGAGCAATCCGGCAGGAGCAAATATGGAACTGATGGGTGTGTTTGATCAGGCACTTGTAGAGCCACTGGCACAGGTTATGGCGAAACTTGGTGTGACCAAAGGAATGGTAGTTTTCGGACAGGATAAACTGGATGAGATATCCATGAGTGCACCGACTTCTGTATGCGAGATCAAGGATGGATGGTTCCAGTCTTATGAGATCACACCGGAACAGTTTGGTTATACCAGATGTTCAAAAGATGATCTTGTCGGTGGAACTCCGGCGGAAAATGCAGAGATTACCAAAGCAATCCTGAAGGGTGAAGAAAAAGGGGCGAAGCGTCAGGCAGTCTGCCTCAACGCCGGAGCCGCACTCTACATCGCAGGCAAGGCAGATACAATGGAAGCAGGTGTCCGCATGGCAGAAGAACTGATCGACAGTGGTGCGGCACTGAAGAAATTAGAGGAATTTATTCATGAATCCAATGCCTGAATAACCGATTAGAAAGGGGAATTTTTTACGATGAATATATTAAATGAGATTGCTGAGAAGACAAGAGAGAGAATTGAAAAAGATAAAAAAGAGATGCCGAGAGAGGATCTGATCCGCGAGATCCAGCAGAAAAAAGTGCAGATGCTGCTCAATCCTCTGATCCAGTCTGAGACAGCAAAAACACCACACAGCTTTTATCAGGCATTAAAAAAACCAGGAATGTCCTACATCTGTGAAGTAAAAAAAACATCCCCGTCCACGGGCCTGATCGCACCAGATTTTCCGTATCTGGAGATTGCAAAAGAGTACAAATCCGCCGGTGCATCCGCAATTTCCTGTCTGACAGAGCCATTTTATTTCCAGGGTTCTGACCAGTATTTATGGGAAATCGCATCAGAAGTTGATATTCCGGTGCTGCGAAAAGATTTCGTCATTGATGACTATATGATTCTGCAGGCAGCAGCTTATGGAGCGGCTGCAGTACTTCTGATCTGTGCATTGCTCGATGATAAACAGCTTCGCGAATACCGCGAAATGGCAGAAGAGCTTGGCATGGATGCCCTGGTGGAAGCACATGATGCAGAGGAAGTTGAGCGGGCATTAAAGAGCGGTGCAAGGATTATCGGAGTCAATAACCGTGACCTCAGAACTTTCGAGGTGGATATGGCAAACAGTATCAATCTTCGCAAACTTGCACCGGAGAATGTGATCTTTGTTTCAGAGAGCGGCATCCGCACATCAGAGGATATCCAGAGACTGCATGACAACAAGATCGAGGCTGTGCTGGTCGGAGAAACACTGATGCGAAGCCCGGACAAAAAAGCAGCACTGGAAGAATTAAATGGAGCACCGTTGACTGAGGATTGAGAAACAGAGAGATGCAGAAAATGACAGACGGGAATGATAGCGGGACTAAGATAAAAATATGCGGACTAAGGCGCAGGGAAGATATCCTTGCAGTCAATGAAGCGAAGCCGGATTACTGTGGATTTATCATAGAATTTCCCAGTAGTTTCCGGAGTGTAACGGCAGATGAAGTGAGAGAACTTGTGAAGGAACTGGATCCTGAGATCCGGCCGGTCGGAGTATTTGTGAATGCTCCAATGGAACTGGTAAGAACACTTCTGGATGACGGAACACTTGCACTTGCACAGCTTCACGGACAGGAAGATGAGTCCTATATCAGAGAATTAAAAACATATACAGACAAGCTGATCATCAAGGCTTTTTCCATAAAAACAGCCGAAGATATCGAGAAAGCACTGCAAAGCCTGGCAGATTACATCCTGTTGGATCAGGGCGGCGGAGGAACGGGAAAGACTTTTGACTGGTCCTTGATCCCTGAGATCCAGAGACCGTTTTTCCTTGCAGGAGGGATCGGAGCCTCCAACCTGGGGCAGGCGATCCGGGAAATTCACCCTTATGCGGTGGATCTGAGCAGCAGTGTGGAGACTGAAAAGCGGAAAGATCCGATGAAGATCCGGCAGGTTGTGGATATTGTAAGAGAAATAAAAATAATAAATTAGAGAGAAATAAGGTGTTTTGAAAAGAAACACAGAGGAGGATATAAATGTCAAAAGGAAGATTTGGAATACATGGAGGGCAGTACATTCCGGAGACACTGATGAATGCAGTGCTGGAACTGGAAGAAGCATATAATCATTACAAAGATGATCCGGAATTCAACCGTGAACTGACAGATTTACTGAACAATTATGCAGGTCGTCCGTCACGTCTGTACTATGCAGCACACATGACAGAAGACCTCGGTGGAGCAAAAGTTTATCTGAAACGTGAGGATCTGAATCATACCGGAGCACACAAGATCAACAACGTTCTGGGACAGGTTTTACTTGCCAAAAAGATGGGAAAAACGCGTGTTATCGCAGAGACCGGAGCCGGACAGCACGGTGTTGCGACAGCGACAGCAGCCGCTCTTATGGGCATGGAATGTGAAGTCTTCATGGGTAAAGAAGATACCGAACGTCAGGCACTGAACGTATACAGAATGCGTCTTCTGGGAGCCAAAGTACATGCCGTTACATCTGGAACTGCAACCCTGAAAGATGCCGTTTCTGAGACGATGAGAGAGTGGACAAACCGTGTTTCCGATACACATTATGTGCTCGGATCTGTCATGGGACCGCACCCATTTCCGACAATTGTTCGTGATTTCCAGGCAGTTATTTCCAAGGAGATCAAAGAACAGATTCTGGAAAAAGAAGGAAAACTTCCGGATGCTGTACTTGCCTGTGTTGGCGGTGGTTCCAATGCAATCGGAACTTTCTACAACTTTATTGAGGACGAGGGAGTTCGCCTGATTGGTTGTGAGGCAGCTGGACGCGGTGTCAATACTGCTGAGACTGCAGCAACGATCGCAACCGGAAAACTTGGTATTTTCCACGGTATGAAGTCTTATTTCTGCCAGGATGAGTATGGTCAGATCGCACCGGTTTATTCCATCTCCGCCGGTCTGGATTACCCGGGTGTTGGACCGGAACATGCACATCTTTATGATATCGGTCGAGCAGAATATGTGCCGGTAACAGACGACGAAGCAGTAGATGCATTTGAATATCTGTCAAGAACAGAAGGTATTATTCCGGCAATCGAGAGTGCTCATGCAGTTGCCTACGCGAGAAAGATTGTACCGCAGATGCGTAAAGATCAGATTGTAGTTATCACCATTTCCGGACGAGGAGACAAGGACTGTGCAGCAATTGCACGTTACAGAGGGGAGGATATCCATGAATAAGAAAATTACAGAAGCATTTGCAAAGGGAAAAGCATTTATCCCGTTTGTTACCTGCGGGGATCCGTCCCTTGATGTTACCGAAAAAATTGTTTATGCCATGGAAGAAGCAGGTGCAGATCTGATCGAACTTGGTATTCCATTTTCTGATCCGACAGCAGAAGGACCTGTTATCCAGGGTGCAAACCTGCGTGCTCTGTCCGGTGGAGTTACCACAGATAAAGTCTTTGATATGGTAGAAAAAATCCGCAAAAACAGTTCCATCCCGATGGTATTTATGACCTATGCGAATGTTGTTTTTTCTTATGGAATCGAGCGTTTTTGCAAGAGAGCAGCAGAGGTTGGAATGGATGGAATGATCCTTCCGGATGTTCCTTTTGAAGAAAAAGAAGAGTTCGCATCTGTTGCAGAGAAGTATGGACTGGATCTGATCTCTTTGATCGCACCGACTTCTCATGAGAGAATTTCAATGATCGCAAAAGAAGCAGAAGGTTTTGTTTACTGTGTATCTTCACTTGGAGTTACCGGTATGCGAAGTCAGATCACGACGGATATTGGAGCTATGGTACAGCTTGTAAAGGCACAGAAAGACATTCCATGTGCGGTAGGATTTGGTATTTCTACACCAGAGCAGGCGAAGAAGATGGCAGAACAGGCGGATGGAGTAATTGTAGGATCTGCGATTGTGAAGCTGTGTGAGGCGTATGGGGCGGAGTGCGTGCCGCATGTTGCGGAGTATGTGAAATCTATGAAGGATGCGATTAGATAGATAAAGAATTCCCGGTGGCGAGGAAATTAAATGGAACTTCAGTGTGATGTGAGCCTCCGTGAGTTATCAACTGAACATGGTTCAATTCAAAAATTCTAAAGTATCAGGAAGTACAGAACTTTGCTAAAAGCGATACAGAAAAGTGCTGAACTCGCGTAAACGCTCAGACAGCAGCATTTTCTGTATCAACGCAAAAACCTGTACGTTCCGATACTTGGACGAATTTTTTCAGGCGAACCAGATTCAGTTGACAACCACTGGAGACTCTTTCACCTGAAGTTTTTTTATTTCTCTGTTCACCGTACTTTATCTGGGAGAGTGTGGTGGATGCCGGAGTTAGCCAGGACAGTGCAGAGCGTGTTCGGATGTTTCTTACTATGGCAATATACAGGAAGTTAGGTATTCATGTGCAGGGACAGGAAATGTCTGCGAGGCTTTCGTTATGACGTGCAGGCAAGCTGCCGGCACCAAGCCCATTGTTTGAGGCGGAGCCGAGTTTGGGCGACTGGCGGCAAATAGGCGCATGCACGGAATAGAAAACGCAGCATTATTTAATGTCCCTGCATATGACATACCTGCTTCCGTTATATTTCATTTCGTGTTATGATATATGTTAATTGAAACATTACCAAGAATGATTGCATGAGAGGAGCTGTGACATGGAATTCCAGCATGAACTGGTGATCCCGGATGAGGGACTGCCATTTAAATTTTTCCTGTTTGAGGGAAGTCAGGGAAATTATGTGAGAGAAAAACACTGGCATACATCTATAGAAATATTCGCCGTGATGGAAGGCTCTCTTACATTCTATTTAAATGATGAGAAATATCCACTCAAAGCAGGGGAGCTGATGATCATCAACTCCAACGAAGTACATTCTATTGATTCCCCGGAGGAAAATCATACAGCAGTCCTTCAGATTCCGCTGAAACAGTTCGAGGATTATTTTACCGCACATCGTTTTATCCGATTTGCAGCAAATGAGCAGGAGACGGATTCACAGCTCTGGCGGTTGATACGGGAAATGTATAAATTATACGGCAAGCGAGGAACCGGGTATGAGTTTAAGATTCGTTCCTTTTATTATGATGTATTGTATCTGCTGGTCAACCATTACCGTCTGGATGAGGCGGGAGAGCAGGAAGTGCGCCACAGCCGCCGTCTGGATGCGCTTGCAAGAATTACTTCCTATATGAGAGAGCATTATCAGGAAGAACTCAAACTGACTGAAGTGGCGAATATGTTCGGTTATTCCGATGCATATTTATCCAGAATGTTTCAGAAATATGCAAATGTCAATTTTAAGACGTATCTGCAGGATATTCGTATGACCTATGCGTATCGGGAACTTCTGAATTCTGATAAGACGATCAGCCAGATTGCAATGGATAACGGATTTAGCAGCAGTCGTGCATTTACAAGAGAATTCCAGAAACGATATGGTATTTTGCCAAGTGAAGTTGAAAGAGAAAAATAAAGAATAAAAATACAAAAACAGGCGAATCAGAAACGTCTGTTTTTTATGTGTTTATCAAACTGTTTATGAAATTGGAAAAATACAAAGGTCAAAAAAGTGCACTAAAGAGGACAAAAAAACTGGCGAAAGGAAAAGGACTTTATGATATGATGTTTTCAACATAAAAATAAAGGAGGTAACTTCAGGTGAGGATTCAGAATGTAGCAGATGACGCGTTCCGTAGATATGGTAAAGTACTGGAGGGGTATGATTTTACGGAACTCCTGAAGGAAATGAAGCATACTCCGGTGCCGGAGGATGTAACTTACGTTCCTTCCGTAGAAGAAATGGAAGCACTGCCGGTTGCAAAAGAACTGCAGAACAAAGGATATGGCGGTCTGCCGATCGAAATCGGATATTGCAACGGACATAATAAGAAATTAAATGGTCTGGAATACCACCGCAGCTCCGAAATCAATGTTGCAGTGACAGACCTGGTATTGCTGATCGGACATCAGCAGGATGTAGAAAAGGATTATACATATGACACATCCAAAGTAGAGGCGTTTCTTGTTCCGGCAGGTACAGCAATTGAAGTATATGCAACAACACTTCATTATGCACCGTGTCATGTAAATGAAAGTGGTTTCCAGTGTGTTGTAGTTCTTCCGAAAGGAACAAACACAGAACTGACTTTTGAAAAAGCAGCAGAAGGAGAGGACAAGCTCCTTACCGCTAAAAATAAATGGCTGATCGGTCACGAAGAAGCAGCTATCGAAGGCGCATTCAACGGACTGAAGGGTGAGAATGTCGGAATCGATTAAAAAGGTCGGAATCGACTGATCGTGAACTAAGAAACGAAACATAAAATATCTACTATATAATATGGAGGAATTTTTATCATGAATAACATGCCAGAAGTAAAAGTTGGAATCGTTGCTGTAAGCCGTGACTGTTTCCCGGAAAGCCTTTCCGTAAACAGAAGAAAAGCTCTTGTAGAAGCTTATGCTAAAAAATATGATGCAAAAGACATCTACGAATGTCCAATCTGTATCGTAGAGAGTGAAATTCATATGGTTCAGGCTCTGGAAGATATCAAAAAAGCAGGATGTAATGCACTTTGTGTATATCTTGGAAACTTCGGACCGGAAATCTCCGAGACACTTCTTGCAAAACATTTCGATGGACCTAAAATGTTCATCGCTGCAGCAGAAGAAACACAGAATGACCTTTGCCAGGGACGTGGGGATGCTTACTGTGGTATGCTGAATGCAAGCTACAACCTGCAGCTTCGTAATGTAAAGGCTTATATTCCGGAATACCCGGTTGGCGATGCAGAAGACTGTGCAGATATGATCCATGACTTCCTTCCAATCGCAAGAGCAGTTGAAGGTTTAAGCAACCTTAAGATCATCAGCTTTGGACCACGTCCGACAAACTTCCTTGCTTGTAACGCTCCGATCAAACAGCTTTACAACCTTGGTGTGGAAATCGAAGAAAACTCTGAACTGGATCTGTTTGAAGCATTCAACAAACATGAAGGTGATGAAAGAATTCCGGAAATCGTTAAAGAAATGGAAGAAGAGCTTGGTGCCGGAAACAAGAAACCGGAAGTTCTTTCAAAACTTGCTCAGTACGAACTGACTCTGAAAGACTGGGTAAGAGATCACAGAGGATATCGTAAATATGTAACTCTGACAGGAAAATGCTGGCCGGCATTCCAGACACAGTTCGGATTCGTTCCTTGCTATGTAAACAGTCGTCTGACCTCCCAGGGTATCCCGGTATCCTGTGAAGTTGATATCTATGGTACATTAAGTGAGTTCATCGGACAGGTAGTAAGCAACGATATCGTTACACTGCTTGATATCAACAACTCCGTACCGAAGGATATGTACAAAGAATCCATCGAAGGAAAATTCGATTATACACTGAAAGATACATTCATGGGATTCCATTGTGGAAATACTGCTTCCAGCAAACTTTCCTTCTGCGAGATGAAATATCAGATGATCATGGCAAGATCTCTTCCAATCGAAGTTACAAATGGAACTCTGGAAGGAGATATCAAACCTGGAGATATCACATTCTATCGTCTGCAGAGCACAGCTGACAACAAACTTCGTGCTTACATCGCACATGGCGAAGTTCTTCCGGTTGCAACTCGTTCCTTTGGAGCAATTGGTGTATTCGCTATCCCGGAAATGGGACGTTTCTACCGCCACGTGCTGATCGAGGGAGGATACCCACATCACGGTGCAGTAGCATTCGGACATCATGGAAAAGCTCTCTTCGAAGTATTCAAATACATCGGAGTTCCGGTCGAAGAGATCGGATACAATCAGCCGGCAGGCGTAAGATACCCAACAGAAAATCCTTGGGGCTAATCTTCGAATAAAAAAATAAAATAAAACCAATACAGGCATCCCGGGAGTTTTCCTGGGATGTCGTGGTAAGGAGGAAATATGTACTATATTGGTGTTGATCTTGGTACTTCTGCAGTAAAACTTCTTCTGATGGAAGAATCAGGAAAAATCTGTAATATCGTATCAAAAGAATATCCACTGTTTTTCCCACATCCGGGCTGGTCAGAACAGAATCCGGAAGACTGGTTTACCCAGAGTGTTGAGGGAATGAAAGAATTGACCGAAGGAATTGACCGCTCTCAGGTAGCCGGAATCGGCTTTGGTGGACAGATGCATGGACTGGTAACATTGGATGAAAATGATCAGGTGATCCGCCCGGCGATCCTCTGGAATGATGGACGTTCCCAGAAAGAAACAGAATATCTGAACAACGAAATTGGAAAAGATAAATTATCTCAGTATACAGCAAATATCGCTTTTGCTGGATTTACAGCACCAAAGATCCTGTGGATGAAAAAAAATGAGCCAGAGAAATTTGCAAAGATCGCAAAGATCATGCTTCCGAAAGACTACCTTGCATACAGACTTTCCGGATCCTTCTGCACAGATGTTTCTGATGCATCCGGAATGTTGCTTCTGGACGTAAAGAATCGCTGCTGGTCTAAAGAAATGATGGAAATCTGTGATGTAAAAGAAGAACAGCTCCCGAAGTTGTATGAGAGCTGGGAAGTTGTTGGAACATTGAAACCGGAAGTTGCAAAGGAACTTGGTTTCTCCGCAGATGTCAAAGTCGTAGCAGGAGCAGGTGACAATGCGGCAGCAGCAGTCGGAACAGGAACCGTTGGTGACGGACAGTGTAATATTTCTCTTGGAACCTCCGGAACCATCTTCATCTCAAGCAAAAACTTTGGCGTTGATGAAAATAATGCACTGCATTCTTTCTGTCATGCAGATGGAAGCTATCATCTGATGGGCTGCATGCTGAGTGCAGCATCCTGTAATAAATGGTGGGCCGAAGAAATTCTTCAGACAAAGGATTTTGCTGCAGAGCAGGCACCGATTCAGAAACTTGGTGAAAATAATGTATTCTTCCTTCCATATCTGATGGGAGAAAGATCTCCACATAACAACCCTGATGCAAGAGGTGTCTTCTTCGGAATGTCTATGGATACCACAAGAGCAGATATGACACAGGCCGTTCTGGAAGGTGTTGCATTTGGACTTCGCGATTCACTGGAAGTTGCACGTAAACTTGGAATCAAAATTGACCGTACCAAGATCTGCGGTGGCGGCGCAAAGAGCCCGCTGTGGAAGAAGATCATTGCAAATGTCATGAACCTTAAAGTAGATGTACTTGAAGTTGAGGAAGGACCGTCCATGGGTGGTGCAATGCTTGCTGCTGTAGGATGCGGAGCTTATCCGGATGTTGAAACCATCGGAAAGAAGATGGCTCATGTAGTTGATACCGTAGAGCCGGAAGAAGAACTTGTGGCGAAGTACGAAGAGAAGTATCAGAAGTTTAAGAAACTGTATCCGACCCTTAAACCTCTTTTTTAAGGTACTTCCTTAAGAACCGTCAATGATTTTGGCAAATAAGAAAACCCTGAGGGGGACTATCTCACAGTTGCGAAGGCCGAAAGTCCCCCTCAGACTCCCCCTGCTTGGCCACGCTAAGAGCAAGTAAGAATAGGAAAATGTAGTTTACTGGGATTAGCTAAATATCTTTTAATAGTTTGTCAGTAGAATGATAAAATGCCAGGAGATCTTCCCCATGTGAGAGAGAAGAGTCCTGGTATTTTTCTATTTATTTCATATTTGATGTACAAAGAGAGATATATATCTTTTAGCCCAGGGGTTGCAAGGGGACTGGCCAAGTCCCATTGCGGTTTCTGTATATTGTCAAATAAAAACAGAGTCTTAGGGCAATAGCCCTGATAGAAAGAAATGTCAATGCAAATTGACGGGCCCAAGGGAAGTCCCCTTATGTTTATTTATTCACAAAGGAAAATTTTCGAAAATTTGTCAACATCATATTTGTGTAAAAAATATACAAAATTAAAAATCAATTTTTTGTACTTTTGTTAAAAGAAAAGAAAAAAATTGACAATTTCTTGACAACCAAGAGCGTTTATGATACTATTTTCTCATCAAGTTAATAAAGTCTCTGGTAACTGGCGGAGTAGTGGAAATCACCACATGGGAATCAGAGATTTGCAGAGCCGACCGTCTGGGCAGTATTTGAGAAATTCTCAGATACTGCTTTTTTTAACCGGAAGAATGTTCTGGATGGGGATAATGACAGATGCCCGGGATATTCGAATATATGCAGAGGGTATATGGTTAGAAAGTGACGTGGCGCTTACAATGAAAGGAGACAATTATGGGATTCAAAAGTGACATCGAAATTGCACAGGAGTGCGAAATGCTACCAATCACAAAGATTGCGGAAAAAGCAGGTATTGATGACAAATATCTGGAACAGTACGGAAAATACAAAGCAAAAATTGATTACAATCTCCTGAAAGAGAGTGACA
>OHWG01000844.1_pt1 | contig 17554 bp, 11 predicted proteins | sample 1579621 | NCBI WGS metagenome assembly OHWG01 (sample SAMEA3882544, study PRJEB24775) | human gut metagenome | biome: human-associated habitat; feature: intestine environment; material: feces | place: Netherlands | collected 2009/2010
GAGTTGTTTCCCTTAGGGAAAACAAAAGTTTCGTACTGAAGAAACTTTTGTTTTACTATAGGTAAACTAAGGTTTAGTGTACGGAAAACTTTTGTTTGATACTAAGAAAAACTGTAAATATCATATTATTAGTGATTTATGTATATTGGAAGGATACCGGGTGTCGATATATAGCGAGTGTGGAAGATCGTGCTTTTCAAAACACAAGAATATGAAAAATTGTGTTTTTTTCCGCAAAAGTGAGTACCAAAATCAAATTGATCCGTAATAAGAATAAAAATGTAACCTGTGAATAAGAAACGAGACATATTTGAAAAAGATTTATTCCGGCAAGCTGGAGAGGATTTATGGCGTAAAGTCCGAGAAGTGGAACAATTGGATTCCAAGTTCGCTTTATCCTCATGGCAGAAGGTCGAGGAACGTTTGAAAGCTCCCCGTAAAACCTTTGTTTTACGCATACGCTATCTAGCTTCTTCTGTGGCGGCGGCGGTCGTGTTACTCCTTGCCATAGGATGTTATTTCTGGATGGTGGGGGATGATAAATCCTCCTTGCCATTGGCTTTGTTGGAAGAAAAGAGCATAGACTCTTTGCCGGACGATGAGATTGTGCTGGTGGAAAATGGAAGCTGGGTACAGCTTAAAAATGGGGCTACAATTACGCATGATAATATAGGTAAACCAAGTGTAAAAGACTCTCAGATAAAGAAGAAAGTATTAGCTACTAAGACTGGAAATTTGAATCAAATCATAGTACCGAAGGGCAAGCGGGCAAATATTATATTTTCAGATGGTACCCAGATATATGTAAATGCCGATACCCGTGTGATTTATCCGGCCGTGTTTGCTAAAGATAAACGAGAGATCTTAGTTACGGGAGAAGCCTATTTGGATGTTACCCCAGATTCTTCCCGCCCTTTTATCGTAAAGACAAATGCGTTTAATGTAAAGGTACTCGGTACCCAATTTAATGTTTGCGTCTATGGAGATGAGCCGAAGGCTTCCGTTGTATTAGTCGAAGGCCGGGTGGAGGTAGAGAATGATAAGCATGTTAAAGAGGTGCTAGCTCCTAACCAGATGATAGAGTTGGGAAATAAAGGGGTATCTATTAAGGAAGTGGATGTGTTTGAGTATATCTGTTGGAAAGATAATCTGATGCAAGTGAACGATCGTAAGGTTGGGGATGTCTTAAATAAATTAGCCCGATACTATGGGCGTACGATTGTGTTTGATAAAGAGATCGCGGAAATACCTCTTTCCGGTAAACTTGATTTGCGAGGAAGTTTGGAAGATGTTGTTGAGATTATTTGTCAATCTCTATTCTTGCGACAAGAGACGGATAAAGAGAATAATATAATCATATTAAAATAGATTGCCTATGTAAAAGAACTATTTGGTGAAAAGACTTTGTGTTAAAAAGAAAAATTGACAAAAAGAACCGGAAGATACCGTCATATCCACCGGTTCAAAGACTTCGTTTAATCAATTAATTATGTATTAAAGAAAAAACATTACAAATGTATGAAAAAAAAAGATGATTTCTGTAGAGAATCGAATCATTTTCTCAAAAGTGTTTGTTTAGCCTTATGCTTGATCAGTTCTGGAGGCTCTGCGGTGTACGCCGCTACCTTGCAGACGGAACAAACCACGGTGACAGTCCGTATGAATAATTGTACCATAAAGGATGTATTTGACCACATTGAGAAAAATAGTGAGTTTGTTTTTGTTTATCATGGCGCTAATATCAACTTGCATCGCAGGGTAAATTTGGACGTACGGGATAAGTCCGTTGAGGTTATATTGGAAAGGTTATTTAAAGGAACGGATGTTGAATATATTATCAACAACCGACAAATTATCGTACGAAGGAACGAGAAAAAAGAAAACTCGTCCCTTTCTATTCAGCAAGCTAAAAAAATCACGGTCACTGGTATTGTGAAAGATACTCATGGGGAACCTCTCATTGGTGTAAATGTACTGGTGAAGGGGAGTAGAACGGGTACGATTACGGATATGGACGGACATTTTTTATTAAATGAGGTAAGTCCGAATGCGATGGTCTCTATTTCTTATATAGGGTATAAGACAGAAGAAATAGCCTTGAATAATCGTTCTAGCCTAACGATTACACTGACAGAGGATAGTGAACAACTGGATGAGGTTGTCGTTGTTGGCTATGGTACTCAGAAGAAAGTGAATTTGACAGGATCTGTTTCTTCCGTGAAGTTTGATGAGGAATTGGCAAACCGGCCTATAACGGATGCCTCACAAGCCCTTTCTGGTAAAGTGTCGGGTGTATGGATCAGTCAAAATTCGGGAAAGCCGGGGGATGATGGCGCTCAGTTAAGAATCCGGGGTTGGGGTACGCTGAATAACTCGGATCCGTTGGTAATTATTGATGGAGTAGAAGGCGTTTTTAGTCAGATCAATCCAAGCGATATTGAGAGTATCACCGTGTTGAAGGATGCGGCTAGCGCAGCTATCTATGGATCGAAAGCAGCGAATGGAGTCGTTTTGGTAACGACGAAGATGGGTAAAAATAATGAGAAGACGCATGTGGAATTGAACTCATATGTAGGTGTACAACAGTTGGGGCGGAGATTTGATCTGGTGACAAATAGTGCGGAGTTAATGACCATGGCAAACCAAGCCTTGGCTAATGGTGGCGAGAGTCCTTTATATCCCGAGTCCTTGATCTCTGATTTCAAGAATGGCACGGATCCTTATAAATACCCGAATACGGATTGGTACGAACACGTTTATCGGAATGCTCTAATTACAGGCCATAATTTATCAATTCGAGGTGGTTCGGAAAAATTATCTTCTTTTTTGTCCTTAAATTATTTGAAGCAAGAGGGTATTATTACGAATACAGATGCGGAGAGATTCGGTATGCGGGCTAATCTGGAATATAAGGTTAATTCGTGGTTGAAAGTTGGCGCTCGTTTAAATTATATACGCCGGAATTCTCAAGAACCGTTTGATTTATCGCGTGTATTCTTTATACAATCGGGAGCAGCCCCTTTTATCGCTCCTTATACGAGAGATGGACGTTTTGGTTCGGTTGAGGCGATTGCGCAGGATGGAACTTTATTGTATGATAACAGGAACCCGTTAATTGATGCTTCCAATGGCGCTACCAAAACGACTTTGGATTATATGTCGTTAAATGCGTTCGCTACTGTTGACTTTACGAAGGACTTGAATTTGCAAGTCACTTGGGCCTCTAATGGCAATTGGAAAATGGTCGATAAATATAATGAGACCCTTTATGGATACACGGATTCCGGTATAGAGACAATGACTATAAATTATAACCGGGATGGCTTGGAGATGAGTAGAGAGCAAATATCTACTATGCGTAATAACTTTCATGCGACCTTGAACTATAGCAAGAAGTTTGTGGAAAAACATTCGGTCGCGGGAATCTTGGGTGCTCAATTAGAAAATTATAATATTAAGAACGTATATGCACGTAGGACGGATCCAGCTAAAGACGGATTAACCCAAGTGGATGCGGGAACGAATGGCATTCAGGGCAAGGGTAATATGCAAGGATTACGTATGGCTTCTTACTTCGGTCGTCTAAATTATGCTTTCGCTGATAAATATTTATTCGAGATGAATCTTCGTGCGGATGCCTCCTCCCGTTTCAAACGAGGTAATCGATGGGGTGTTTTTCCCGGTTTCTCAGCTGGTTGGCGGTTGAGTGAGGAAAGCTTCATTAAGAATGTGAATATTTTTTCTAACATGAAATTGCGAGCTTCTTGGGGACAATTGGGTAACCAGATGATCGAGGGGTATTGGCCTTATTTAACTGTTATCAATCAGAATTATAATTTAAGTTATAATTATGGAGGTTCCTTGGCTCCGGGTGTGGCTGTAACAGCCTTGGTTGATGAGGATATTACTTGGGAAACTACCTCTTCCTTGGATATTGGCGTGGATTTGGGCTTCTTAGGTAATAAGTTGAATATAGAAGCGGACTATTTCAATAAAAAGACTACCGATATTATTGTTCAATTACCAATCTCCAATATCTTAGGTGATAAGACAGCGCCTTTCGAGAATGTTGGGGAGATGAAAAATAACGGTTTTGAATTGGTTGCGAATTATGATAATTTGGAAGCCAGTAGGGATCGATTGGGATTTAATGTAGGATTTAATTTTACTTACATAAATAATGAAGTAACAAAGTTCCAAGGTGGTAATTCTCCGGATCAACTGTATTTGATCCGTGAGGGATATCCTTACAAAGCGTTGTATGGTTATAAAGCGATTGGCATTTACCAATCGGATGAAGAAGCGGTAGAGCATATGCATAATAATGGCTATAAGCCTGCCATGGGTAATTTGAAGTATGAGGATGTAAATAATGATGGAAAATTGGACTATCAAGATAAGCAAGTATTAGGAAATACGATTCCGAAGATCACTTATGGTATTTCTGCAGGGTTGCGTTATAAGGGATTTGATCTGAGCCTCTTGTTTCAGGGTTTAGGAAAGGCGAATGTCTTTACTCAAAATGAAATGACTCGCTTAGGATATGAGTATATGCGAATCGCGGGCTTTTGGAGAGACGCATGGACACCAGAGAATTCAGGTTCTAGTATCCCTATGCTTCGATATGACTCTACTTGGGATCGATACGACTCCTCATTTTGGGTACATCGGATTGACTTCTTGAAATTGAAGAACTTACAATTGGGTTATGCATTTCCGGAAAGGATTACTTCAAAGTTGAAAATGCAACGGCTTTATGTATACGCTAATGCTCAGAATTTATTTACGGTTATGTGGAAAAAAGGCTATGAGGGATACGATCCGGAAAGAAATACGTTTGATGCGGGAGGTTCTCCGTATCCGACACCGAGAATATTCACATTTGGTTTAAATCTTAATTTCTAAAGCTATGAAACGTTTAATAATATATTGTTTGTCGTTTTTGTTATTGATCTCTTTTGGTGGTTGTATGGAGAATTATCTGGATTTGTATCCGGAGGATAAAATCACGGCCGCTAACTTTCCGGAAAAAGAATCGGATATTAAGTTACTGTTAGATGGAACGTATGCTTGTCTAAGGGAGACCGCTGTCATAGATCAAGGTTTGTTTGGGTTTGGAATGACAGATTGTGCGACTCCCAATGCATATAATTGGGGAACTGTCGAGGTTTTCAATAAATTGGGAGCCGGACGTTTGAGCTCTAGTGATGGCGGTGTCGTTACTTTTCGTTGGAAAAGATGTTATGAAATGATCTCTAGGGCTAATTATTTATTGGCTTGTTTAGAAAAAATAGAATTAGCGGGGGAGGCGAAAAAGTTGTATGTTGGCGAGGCTCATTTCTTGAGGGGATTGGCTTATTCGGTACTTGCGGAAACTTATGGGGGTGTTCCTGTCGTACTTTCAGAAATCTCAACATCGGAGGCTCGTAACCTAAAGCGTTCCAGTCGAGAAGATACATGGCAACAGGCGTTGGATGATTATGATGTCGCCATCGCTAATTTAGGTGCGGATGCTCCGGAGAAAGGACGTGCTACGAAAGGCGCTGCCTTGGGTATGAAAATGCGTGCGTATTTATATCAAGGTAAGTATAAGGCGGTTTTGGAATGTGTAGATCAGATTGATGCTCTGAAGAAATATGGCTTGTTTCATAGTTATGCGACATTGTTCGATCCGGCTAATGAAGGAAATAAGGAGGTTCTATTTGATATCCAATATATAGAGGGTGAAAATTCACAGGGTACTTTTCTGGATCAATACTGCGGAACGGGAACCGGTAGTTGGACACGTGGTAGTCGCTATGTTCCTACAGATGATTTGGTGGCGGCTTATGAGACCGTGGATGGGAGCCCTATTGATCCGGAAAATCCTTATGAGAACCGTGATCCTCGTTTAGCGTTCACGGTTGTGCTTCCGGGCTCTTATATTTTAGGACATCGTTTCCCTAGTTATTTGTATCCGGGGGGAGCTTTTAATCATGCGGGTAATCGATTGAAACATTTGAGTACTCGTAAGTACCGGATTCAGAACGAGGCGGATTTACCTCCCGCCGGCCAGTCTTATATCAACGATATTATCTTGCGATATGCGGATGTGCTATTGTCGAAAGCGGAAGCGATTATTGAATCTGGTGGAAATGTTTCGGAGGCGATCGCTATATTAAACCGGATCCGTACGGAACGAGATGACGTGAAAATTTCCCCATTGCCTTTGTCCTTATCTCGGGATGAGGCCCGTGAGAAACTAAGGCATGAAAGAAGAATAGAATTGGCGTTGGAAGGTCGTTATTGGTCGGATGTGAAGCGTTGGAAAATAGGAAAGGAGCTTTATCCGATGATTATAAAGGATCATGAAGGAAGCGTGATTGAGACAAAATTCCCGAACGGCTATTTGGAATACTATGATTTATTACCTATTCCTGATAGTGAGCGCTCTTTGAATCCAAATTTAGAGCAAAATCCGGGTTGGTGATTTAGAGAATATATTTATTAGAATTTAGATTATATAAAATGAATTATAAAGAGATCTTTGTTGCGGTTAATAGTGCCGCATTGATGTTGTCAACCGTAAGTTGTGGCGCAAAAGAGGAAGCTGTTCCTAAGCCGAATATCATAATTTTATTAGCGGATGATTTGGGATATAATGATGTCTCTTGTTATCGAAATGAGAATTTTCCGCAGCAGTCGGATAGCTTTCCTACTTCCCAAACTCCGAATTTGGACTTATTGGCCCGGCAAGGTATTCGCTTTACGAATTTTTATTGTGGTGCGGCTGTTAGCTCTCCATCTCGTGCGGCTCTAATGACCGGTCGGAATTGTACTCGTACAGGGGTTTATAATTATCTGGAGCAAAACTCACCGATGCATTTGAGAGATAGTGAGGTTACTATAGCAGAAGTACTGAAACAAGCAGATTATGCGACGGGGCATTTTGGAAAGTGGCATTTAAGTTCGGGACGTCCGGATCAACCTTATCCCAATGATCAAGGTTTTGATTATAGTTTTTATGCCTTGAATAATTCAGTCCCGTCTCATCATAATCCCACGAACTTTTTCCGGAATGGAGAACCGCAAGGTGAGATCGAAGGTTATTCCTGTGATATTGTGGTAACGGAAGCACTCCAATGGCTAGACAAGAATAAACAGGAACCTTTCTTCTTAAATGTTTGGTTCAATGAGCCTCATTTTCCAATGGCGGCCCCGGAGGAGTTGAAGAAAAGGCATGCTATTAATCCTGAGTATTATGGGTGTATCGAAAATATGGATATAGCGATTGGTAAATTAATGAATTATCTAAAAGAACAGAATCTGGAAGATAATACGATTGTCATATTTGCTTCTGATAATGGTTCTCAGTGGGATTATTCTAATTTGCCATTTCGGGGAGAGAAACATTTTAATTATGAGGGAGGATTGCGAGTTCCATGTATTGTTAGATGGAATAAACATGTACCAACCGGTGTGATTAGTGAGTTTAACGGTTGTTTCACGGATATATTACCAACGTTAGCGTCTTTAGCGGATGCTCCGGTTCCTACAGATCGTGTTATTGATGGTATGGATATTTCTCCGGTGTTTTTGGGGAAAGCTGAAACGTTGGAAAGAGAAAACCCTTTGTTCTTTTTCCGGTATATTCATGATCCTATTTGTATGATACGTGAAGGCGACTGGTGTCTACTGGGATACGATGAGCCTCTACCATGGGCTTTTAGTTTGGATGAATTAGCGCTTGGTAAAGTGAAGCCTTGGTATTTGACAAAAGAACATATGGAGTTCGCCAAGAAGGTGTTTCCAAAATATTTTGAGTTATATAATTTGAGAGATGATCGTGAGGAACGAATAGATGTGGCAGATAAACATCCTGAAATTGTAGCGAGACTGAAATCAAAGATGTTGAAACTTAAGCAGGAAGTTGTAGCTGAAGGTGGAGATTGGTTTGCGGAAGACGTGGATGAAAGATGACAAAGTTGCTTGCGTGTCAAATGATATGAGAAAATAAGTCCTAATAACTTGTTTAAAATTCATAGTTATGATTTTCTTGAGACATAGTTATGTTTTGAGTATTTCATAACTATGTTTTTCCGGGTCATTTCAAAGGAAAAAAGTGCTCTTTTTTTGTTATTTCTATAAAGATATTTACCTTTGTCTCTATGTTAAGGATAATAACACATATTGAACGCTTATTGCTGACGCATGATTGTGTGATCTTGCCGAAGTTTGGTGGTTTCGTGCTGCAAATCTTGCCGGCGACGTATGAGGAAGAGGAATATTCATTCCGGCCGATGCGTAAAGAGGTTATGTTCAATGTAACGCTACAGCATACAGACGGCTTGCTTTCCGAGTCGTATATGCAGACGTATGGCGTTGATTACCGGAAAGCTCAATTGATGCTGGAAGAGGATATCGAGGCTTTGAATGTTTCTTTGGAACAAGACAAGCGGATAACATTGGGGCGAATCGGGACTTTCTCTATAGGAGAGGAAGGGCAGACCATTTTTACGCCGGGCGATTCTGGGGTATTTAATGCGGATTCGTATGGTTTATCATCGTTTCATTTTCCGGTTTTGCGATCGTTGGAGGAAGAGCGGGAAGAGGTTGCCTTACTTACGGGTAAGAAAAAGAAAGATGTGTTCTATATCCCGGTTAGTCGTAAGTTGATCCGGGTTGTTGCGGCGTCAGCTGCTGCTGTCGCATTATTCTTTGTGGTTTCGACTCCGGTGAAAGAAGTAAACCTGTCCGCTTATACAGCTAGTTTTGTTCCTACGGAGATGATAAATTATAGGTTTGAGGAACCGATTTCTCAGCTGGAGGAAATTCAAGTATCCCAAGAGGACGAGATGGTAGCGGAGGTAACTCCCAAAATAGAAGCGACTAAGGAGACAGAGATTGCCAAAGCGGCTTCTGCTCCTGAGGTAAAGAAAGAGCTTGTTGCTCCCGCTCCGAAAGTGAAATCCGTGGCACCGAAGAAGATGTATCATATCGTGATAGCGAGTTTCCCGACAGAGGAGCAGGCGAATGAGTATATATCCGGTGTAGACCGTGCGCAATGTAAAAATGTAAGCAAGGTGGTTCGTGATGGTAAATATCGTATTTATGCGGATAAGTTTAATAACCGGGCGGATGCCGAGAGCTACATGGCGACACTTCGAAAAATAGAAAAGTATAAAGATGCTTGGCTGTTCATTAGCCGTTAATAAAAAAGCCTGATCGAAAGATCAGGCTTTTTTTATGACTTGTCGTCGTTTTGTGGCCGGGGCAGTCTTTTCTTCTTCAACCGTCCTGCCTTTCGTAAGGCTTGGTCCAGAATGTACTGGATTTGGCCATTGGTGCTGCGAAATTCGTCCGCAGCCCAAGCTTCGATAGCTTCCATCATATCAGCGTCCACCCGCAGGATGAAGCTTTTGACAGTATTATCTTTTTTGGCCATATACTAGTATTAATATTAAATTCTTACATTAATGATGTAGAGTCCCGGTATTTACGACAGGTTGCGCTGCCTCGTCAGCACAAAGGACAACCAACAGATTACTGACCATTGCGGCCTTTCGTTCCTCATCCAGTTCCACAACATTGTCTTTATCCAGTTTGTTCAAGGCGAGTTGAACCATGCTAACCGCTCCTTCCACGATCCGTTCTCTGGCGGCGATAATTGCTTCCGCTTGCTGGCGGCGTAACATGACTCCGGCGATCTCGGAAGCATACGCTAAGTAATTGATACGGGCTTCCAATACCTCAATACCTGCTATCGCCAGACGGCTGTTTAATTCCTCCTCCAGCTTTTGAGCGACCTCCCCGTCATCGGACCGTAAGGTCACGGGATCTTTGCTCTCGTTATAATCATAGGCATACATGCCAGCGATCTTACGGATGGCGGCATCACTTTGTATCTGCACGAAATTCTCATAATTCTGCATTCGTTGGGATAATTCAGAGGATTCTCCCATTGATATGAATGATTTATTCGAAGAGATACTAATAGACGAAGAATCGATGTCGAACATCGCTCTATAAGTATCCTTGACTTTCCATACCATCACGGCCCCGATCATAACCGGATTGCCGACCTTATCGTTTACCTTGATAGGAGGGACATCTAAATTACGGGCACGTAACGTGATTTAGATGTCCCTCCTATCAAGGTAAACGTGATTTTCTTTTTGCTGTAAAGCGGGTTGACCCAGAAAAATCCATTATCAGTAATTGTCCCTTTATATTTTCCGAAAAAGAGCATTACTCGGGCATTATTGGGCTCGATTTCCATGAGTCCCAATAAACAAACCGCTAACAGGCAGAGTCCGACGATGCCGGTGATTACGCTCCAAGTCTCATTTATGCCTGCGATTAAATAGCAGCTAAGACCCGATAGAGCCAGTATGAGAAAAAGGGCAAGAAACCCAGAGATTCTCAGTCCGTTGAATGTCTTTTCAGTTGCTTTCATGATGATTTATATTTGATATTAATTTGATATTACAAAATAAGTGATTTTTATGGAGACTGCCAAATCTTTTGAGGGATATTATTAGAGTGATCTGTAAATATTTTCATAGCTTTGTCTCATCTAAAAATTACATGCTTGGACTTTCAGTTAGACACGAACAATAAGGAGTTTCAGGATGCCTTGCAACTGATCACTCACACTCGCCAGTCCGTTTTCCTTACAGGGAAAGCCGGGACAGGCAAGTCTACCTTTTTGAAGTATATCTGTAATCATACGAGGAAAAAGTATGTGGTGCTGGCTCCTACCGGAATCGCAGCCATAAATGCAGGTGGCGTTACCTTGCATTCTTTTTTCAAGCTTCCTTTCCGGCCGATGTTGCCGGATGATCCGGATTTAAGTTTGTCGCATGGTCGTATCTTTGAGTTTTTCAAGTATCCGAAGGAGAAACGGAAGATTATAGCGGAGGTCGATTTGATTATCATTGATGAGATATCGATGGTGAGGGCGGATATTATTGATTGTGTAGATCGTATCTTGAGAGTTTACTCCGGCAATATGCGATTACCTTTCGGTGGAAAGCAGTTATTGTTTGTAGGAGATGTCTTCCAGTTGGAGCCGGTTGTTCCGTCGGATCAAAAAGAGATCTTAAGTTTGTTCTATGCGAGCCCTTTCTTTTTCTCGGCTCGTGTGTTCAAGGATATCAATTTAGTACCGATCGAGTTGCAAAGGTGTATCGCCAGACCGATCCTGTTTTTATCAATGTATTGGATCGGATTCGTAATAATGCCGCTAGAAAACAGGAGTTGGATACGTTGAACGGTCGTTATTTTCCGTCTTTCGAACCGCAAAATGAGGATATGTATATTACGCTGGCCACTCGCCGGGATCAGGTTGATTTTATCAATGAGAAGAAGTTGGCCGAACTTCCCGGAGAAGAATATGTCTCCGTGGGAAAGATCGAGGGGGATTTTCCGGAATCCTCATTACCTACCCAGCTGAATTTATCCATCAAGGAACAGGCGCAGGTTATTTTTATCGATAATGATTATGAGCGTCGTTGGGTAAACGGAACGATTGGTATGGTATCGGGTATCGATGAGAATGGAAATGTTTATGTCTTGCTGGAGAGCGGTGTGGAACATTTGGTGGAACCTACCTCATGGCGAAATTATAAATACAAATATAACGAGAAAGAGAGACGGATCGAGGAGGAGATTGTCGGTACGTTCGAACAATTGCCGATTCGTTTGGCTTGGGCGATCACGGTGCATAAGAGTCAAGGCTTGACTTTTAGCCGGGTGGTAGTTGATTTGACCGGGGGTGTATTCGCCGGGGGACAAACCTATGTGGCGTTGAGCCGTTGTACCTCATTGGAGGGATTGGTGCTAAAAAGCACGATCTCTTCCCGGGATATCTTTATCCGGAAAGAGATCGTGGAATTCAGCCAAATATTCAACAACCAAGCGTTAATAGAGAAAAGCCTCAAGGAAAGTGAGGCGGAACTACAATATGGTCGGGCGGCTCAGGGATTTCGGCTAGGTAATATGCAAGAGGCGGTCGAGGCTTTTGCCGCCGCTGTATCTAAACGGAATGAATTGGATAATCCGATGGTACAACGGCTGCTTCGTTTGAAATTGCAAGCGTTGAATAGTCAAAAGGCACAGATTAAGGCTTTGCGGGAAGAGTTGCATTCGCTTCGTGAGACCCAGAAAGAGTATGCGCATGAATATTACTTGATGGGCAACGAGTGCATAACGAAGGCCCATGACGCGAATGCCGCTATCCGTTGTTTTGATAAGGCCTTGAATTTGAATCCGAATTATGTGGAAGCTTGGGTACGCAAAGGGGTTACTTTATTGGATATAGGTGAGGACTATGACGCTCAGGTTTGTTTAAACAAGGCGGTAAAATTAAGCCCGAAGTCTTTTAAGGCTCGCTATAACCGTGGAAAATGCCTATTGAAACTCAAATATTACGATGAAGCTATTCTGGATTTCCAGCAGGCGATAAGCATCAAACCTAAACATGCGGCTTCCCACGAATATCTAGCGGAAGGGTTCCGGGCGATAGGAGAGGACGAATTAGCCCAGCAGCATCAAGATATTGCGGATGCCTTGCGAGGGGGAGAGGATATATGATGAAATAGAAAAGGCGAGAAAATTTATTTCCCGCCTTTTTTATGGAGTTATATCTCTTGATTAATTAAAGATGTAACGGATACCAACCTGCATTTTCCAGCATTCAGTATAGATACGGTTATAAGAATAAGTCTCAGTCGGATATTCACCATTGATCTTATACATGGAGAAAATTGGAGTCTTGTTATCATCCATGCCTTCATGTTTCAAGATACGGCAACCGTTGGAAGAAGATGCGTTCTTCATTACACCCCATTTCGAGTTGATCATATTACCGATATTCATGAAATCAAGGCTCAATTGGAAATGATGTTCGGTTTTACCTGCCTTGAATGAGAAATCTTCCGTGATACGAAGGTCGAAACGATGTACCCAAGGTGCACGTGCGGCATAAGCCTCAGCGTATTCTCCCTTGTGATTCTTTAAATAAGAATCTTGGTCTACGAAGTTCCAGAAAGCGGTTCTATCTGCTTCATTCTTGAATTTGATTTCACTGTCATCTTTCGGGATATACATCATATCATTATTGATACCGTCGCCATTCATATCATTCGTATAAGCGAAGCTATATCCGGAAGCGGAATAACCGGAATAGAACAGATTTAAGCTTGTTTTTCTGAGCAGACCTTTATGGCGGAAGGGTAGATTATAATTGATCGCTGCGATTACCTTGTCGGGCACTACATACCGTGAACGTTGTACGGTTGCGAAATTTGGTCCGTCTATCGTTAACATTCCCTGCCATGTAGATACAGGGTCGCTACCCGGAAGACCGGAAATTTCTTTGGATTCCGTGTGCGTATAAGCCAACATCATGTTCAAATCCTCTACGGGTTGAGCGTTAACCGTAACATTGGCGGTATAACCATGTCCTTTGGATGTGTTAGTTAATACAACCGCATTCTTACCGGATACATACGTATAATCAGATGGATAAATCAAACGGTTATCCGCTCCGTTAAAATGTTCCCAATTTGACGGGTCCTTGATGTTGATATTCTCAAGGGTTACGGCATTGATGTTCTTGTTATAGATGAACTCGCCGGTTACGGATAATGGGAAGGAAGTAGGGAGCTGATAATCTACAGCCAAGGAGGTTTTCCATATTTGTGGCATCTTGAAGTTGTCCTTTACGCCAGAGATCTTAGAACCGGCAACCGGATTCTCTATCGTGGTAGGAAGGCCGAATTTCTTGATCGCATCGTCTACATTCGTAATCATGCCGCCAGCCAATTGATCCAGACGGGAATCATGACTTACCGCAATTCCATTCTCATATTTTGTACCGAATACTACGGCATTTTGTACCATATTCGAGTTTGTCGGCATATTCGTAAAGAATACCAAGGGTAAACGTCCGGTAAATATACCTGTACCACCACGTACTTTTAAGGAATTATCCTTGAACACATCCCAAACGAAACCTACACGAGGGGATATTTGCATTCTAGACTTAGGCCATTTGCCGGTGTCGATATGTTTGCCTCCGAAATCAAGATCGTAGATTGCGTCGTTTCTTTGAAGATCACTATTGTCGAAAATTAAATCATCGAAACGTATGCCATAAGTTAACTTCACGTTCGGACGAATGTTCCACTCATCCTGTGCGTAGAATCCGATCTGGTTAAAAGTAACCTGAGCTTTCGGGTCGGAAACACCGTTGTAACCGTATGTCCATGCGAACGTTTCAGGAGCGGCACCGTTCAAGAAATCATCTAAGCTGCTGTAACGATAATATCCCGTACCGTTGCGCATATAAGCATTGCTAGCAAGTTGGTGCTCGAAACTGATACCAGCTGTGATCTTATGGTCGCCGGCAAAGTAAGTGAAGTTATCGATAACACTTGTGATCTTGTTCTTCACGCCGTTGTTGTAAGTAAATAATTCATATCCGGCACTCATATAAGGCTCCATGATTTGGTTACCTTCCGCATCTTTACCTGCCAAGATATCAATGAAGGGAAAAGGGGAAGAGTTGGTTCCGCGCATATCCTCGATATCCGTATAAGTGAAAAGTAACTGATTGGAAATCTTATCAGAGAAGCGACTGTTCAAATCAGCGGATACGGAAGACACTTTATTGTCTTGGGAATACATGCTGTTGGCAAAAGACATGGATTGGTAACCTACACGGCTTGTATTATACAGACGAGAGCCGGAACCACCATCCATAGAGTTAGCGTTGGGAGCGTTCCATGCGGTATTCTTTGTATAGTTGTACCGTACGCTCAATTTATGGCCATTCGTGATATTCCAGTCGATACGACCTAACAATTTCAAATTCTTTTCGTCTGCGGGGAAGTTCGTGGCTGATCCTGTATCATAACCATATTTATCTCTTAAGAAATCGGATACCTTTTGCATGTCGGAGAGTGTAGTGCGAGATATGTAGTTATTCTCGTCCGGTTGCTCTCCTTCGGTACGAGCTCTCCATTTGATCACTTGTTGCGGTTGTTTTTCCACCTCTACATTGGCGAAGAAGAATAATTTATTCTTGATGATCGGACCGCCGAACGTAGCTCCGTAAATCGTTTTGGATTCCTTAGCACGTGCGCCCAAGTCTTCTCCATCGATTGAGTTTCCTCGCATATTCTGGTTCTGGAAGTAAGTGTAAGCGGAACCTTTGAATGTGTTTGTACCGGATTTGGTGATAGCGTTGATACCGCCACCAATGAAGTTTGTCTGGCGGACATCGAACGGGGCGATTACCACTTGTACTTCCTCGATAGCGTCCATAGAGATCGGGTTACCGCCTCCGGGAAGATTATCCGAAAGGCCGAAGTTGTTATTAAAGTTCGCTCCATCTACCGTAAAGTTCGTGGAACGGCCATCGCCACCGGCAAAACTCATGTCGGAGGCATAAGGAGAAAGGCGTGCGATATCGGAGATACTACGGTTAATGGTGGGTAAAGAGGTGATCTGTGACGAGGAGATATTGGTTGTCGCACCCGTCTTTTCCGTATTGAACTTCGTTTTCGCCGCTGTGATTACGATCTCGTCCAAGGTCTCAGAAGATTCTTTCAACTTAACATTCAAGTTGTAGTTCTCTCCCAATTGCAGGGTAATGCCGGAATAAACGGCAGATTGATAACCAACGTAAGAGATCGTAACTTTGTATGGACCTCCTGTACGCATACCTTGTAAGGAAAAGCGTCCGTCAACGTTTGTGATCGTACCATAATTTGTCCCAGAAGGTTCGTGAACCGCCAAAACGGTCGCACCAATAACGGGTTCATCTTGAAACATAACTGTTCCACTCATACTGGCTGTTGTTACCTGTGCTTGTGTCGGGATGACAAACAAGAAACTCAGTACAGCTAAAAGGAATAGCGTCTGTAAATGTCTGCTCATAATTTAAAATAGTTAATGTAATAAAAACTTTCGCAAAGTTATGGGTTATTTTTTAATATCATTGTATGTTTCTTATTTAATACTTGTTTCATATTCATGAAGTTGCTGTGACGGGGCGGAATTGAGTAATGTCCTTATTCGGAGATGGATGGCTTGTATTGGCAAAACAAGAGGGTTCTTTATGAAATTTTTAATTTGATGATTCTTAACTAACATTCCCTGTTGGGCGGTGATTTAAAAGAATTATAGACGCTTTTCCTGCATATTGTTGGATTATGGATGTGATTGGTTGAAAATAATAATCTGGAGATCTGTGTGAGGAATGTTAATGCTATGAATATTATATATAGTTTGTGACAAAAAGAGATATCTAATCCCTATCTTTGCGGCGATATACAAAAATGTTATAATTATTTTAAATATAAATACTTCTTGTATGAGGAAAACTTATCTACTTTTAACGTTACTTTTGTTGTGCGTGGGAATATCCATACATGCTCAGGTGACGACGGCGAGTATGAGTGGTAAAGTCACGGATACATCATCGGAAGCGATGATCGGAGTGAATATCAAGGCTACGCATACGCCAACGGGTACCGAATACTACACGATTACCCAGCCGAATGGTTCTTATTCTTTTAACAACCTTCGTATCGGAGGCCCTTATGTGGTAGAGTTCTCTTATATTGGATACAATACGGAGAGCCGGACAGGAATAAACTTGGTTTTGGGTGAGGATCTGAAACTGAATGTAGTAATGCGGGAAGATACCCAAGCTCTCGACGAGGTAGTCGTGGTTGCGGATAAGAACCCCATTATTTCAGGAAGCCGTACAGGTGCGCAGGAAATCATCACTCGTGAGAAGATGGATAAGCTGCCTACGATTAACCGTTCTTTGGATGATTTCGTGAAATTAACCCCGATGAGTAGCGGTAAGAATTTTGGCGGTGTCTCTTACCGTTTTAATAATGTAACGGTGGACGGTGCCTCCTTTAATAACTCGTTTGGTCTGGCTTCTGCTCTTGGAGCTTCCGGTACGGAACCGATTTCTTTGGAGGCGCTCGAGCAGGTACAGGTGATGATCGCTCCTTTTGATGTTCGAAATGGAGGATTCACGGGTGCGGGTATTAACTCCGTAACGAAATCCGGTTCGAATGAGTTTCATGCTTCTGTATATATGTACACGAAGAGTCCGTCTATGATGGGATATCGTGTGAAGGATGAGACGATTGGTGTTTCAGAGTTCTCTAATCACCAATACGGTATCAGTTTATCCGGTCCGATCATTAAGAATAAGTTATTCTTCTTCATCAATGGTGAGATGGATCGTCAGGAGGAACCGATTTCTTATACGACCGCTAATTCTGCGGCGGATGCGACAGTCTTGCAGGGTTTATCTGATTTCTTAGGTGATGAGCTTGGGTATAATCCGGGTAAATTCGACGTGAATAAGACAAATACTCAAGCGGATCGAATCACGGCTCGTTTAGACTGGAATATCAACTCAAATAATGTGTTGAGCTTAAAATATTATTATTTGAAATCGTTTAATACGAATAACCCTTCTACTTCCGGTGCGCCGAATAACGGACGTGGACCGAATGCGTTCGCTATTCCGTTCTCTTCTTCT
>OHWG01000870.1_pt1 | contig 17057 bp, 10 predicted proteins | sample 1579621 | NCBI WGS metagenome assembly OHWG01 (sample SAMEA3882544, study PRJEB24775) | human gut metagenome | biome: human-associated habitat; feature: intestine environment; material: feces | place: Netherlands | collected 2009/2010
GAACTGCCAGTCCATGATGTCCGGACTAAAATTTGTATAATGTATATCTGCCTTCCCATCTGTGCCGATAAATCTTACCTCAGTACCAAAACGCCTCTTTTTATCATTATCTGTCTCAGGCAGAGATGTTCCCATTCCCCAGGCATTCACCATATAGGTATCACCTTTTTTTCCGGTAATGTCCACAATCTTTACCAGTTTTTTATCTTTGTCCGGCTCACCGACAAAATGATAAACAGATTCATCCAGACCTGCTACCGACTCTTCTATTTTGTCACGGCTCTTTCGTACAGACAACGGAGCTGTTTTTATCTGCAGATTTGACATTGGAACATAATAAAATTTACTGCCTCTTCTGATCACTCCCCATTCTTTTCCATCAGAATCAACTGAAGTTCCTCTGATTGCCATACGGGTTCCGACTGTGAGGCTTCCCGCTGCTGCTCCTGATGTACTCCTGGAAGAATAATAGCTGCCGTCCTTTTTTACTTCTACTTTCGCGATATTCCTGCACAGACGTACAATGGCAGAAACCGGCATATAACCGAAAAAGCGATTGCCATCAATCTGCAGTCCCATATAATACCATTTATTTCCATCCGTTCCATCTACAGTTTTTACAAGAGCAGCACAAACTCCTGCATCAATTCCTTCCTGTACTCTGGCACTGGTTTTATCTGCACTTTTATATAAAATGGAGTTTCCTGCTGCTACGAATGCTGAATTTGTTCCTTCATGTCCTCCCAGATATGGAATCGCCTGACCTGTTGAGACATATCCCTCTTTGCCATCTGCTGTCTTTGCATAGTACCAGTTTCTTCCATTCTTCTCGACAGTAATGTATCCGGAAAGTAACTGATGTTTCGTCAGACTGGACAGAACTTCTCCCGTATCTGATGGGGTTTTCCTTAAAACTCCCTGCGAAGATGCAGTTACCAGAAGCTGACTTTTAATCGGAATATTATCTTCGATTCCAACTTCTGAAAGACCATCCGTGTTGCTTTCATTTTTCTCAAATCCTTCTGTAGTTCCAAGGTGGAAATCCCCATTATCAATCAGGTTACATCTGTTAGCGGACGTTCCTGTTTCAAGCTGTGCCATATCACCATACATTACACCTTTGGCATGCCACATAACCATATAAACCTTAACAACAGTATCACTGCTGTCTTCCGGAACAGTAAATGTATTAGTCAGGCGTACAAAACCTTCTGTTGTCTTTTTGATAATTTCACTGTCTTTCAGCTGCTGTACCCCATCTTTGTCCATATAGCGGACTCTCAGAATTGCACCTCCATCTTCTGCAGTCTCACTGACAGATGCTTTTACATACATGGATGCGGTATAGGTTATTCCCTTTTTCACTTTAACATTTTGTGCCCAGTATGCATATCCACTCACGGAAGTGCATTCTGCCTTCAGTGAACGATTTCCCATCATGCATTCAGCTGCTATTGTATTGATTTCTGTATTTCCGGCACCTTCCGGAGAAATCTTTGATGTCCAAGGAGTATTTTCAGCCTGCACTACTGGATCTTTCAGCAGCTGCACTACATTGTCCTGTAACTTGGTAGCATTCTCAAGACGGTTTACATGATTTCCGTCAACATTATATTTACAGCTTACAGCATGCCCAAAACCATCATGTACATGAAGCAGATTTCCATTATTATCAAATCGGTAAATCTCTTTTCGCCCTTTGTTATCTGTAAATTTTGTACTGTTATATCCATACGTCATAGCAAGGCTTTTACCTTTTGTTCCATCTCCATACTCTGCGATAGATTTTACACGATGAGGTTCCTCTGTATAATACCCGTATTTTACCTGATATCCATTAATATTCTCTGCACTGGCAAGCATTCCATTACTGTCATATGTGTAAAATACTTTTTTGCCATCTATATCTGTTACCGTGGTAAGCCTTCCTGCGGTATAGGCAAAAGTCTTCTTATTGCCCGATGGTGATACTGCCTGAATCAGGTTTGCTTCTTCTCCATCGCTTCCCAGAGAATAATTTAGTGTAATAATTCGCCCGGCTCCATCTGTAATAGTTTTTACACGATTATTCACATATGAAACCGTTAATTTATTTCCGTTTTTATCTTTTACCGCAATCAAATATCCAGACTCATTAAACACCATACTATTTCCGTCTTTATTCTGTATTGTGTAAGGTTCTTCTGATTTTAAGTTTCGGATCAGGGTCAGATCCAGCCCTGTTTCATCTTTCCACTCTTTAACCGTATTGCCATCCTTTTCTACTTCTTTTTCCACAAAATAATGAACTGTACCATCTGCATCTGTATGAGCATAATAAACATTCCCCGCTATTGATTTTTTATGGATAATCTGATGGAAATTTAAACGAAATCCTTTTCCATATCCAATATTGGTATCCTTATCATTTGTGTTATAAACCAACGATACCTCTGCCGGCATTCTGCTTCCTGATGTTTCCATGACACGATGTTCCAGAATCAGATTTCCGTTATAATCGTTTACATGGACAGTCCCTGCACGTCCGATATTCTGACTATGATACGTCCAGTAATCTTCAAGTCCGGAATAGTTTACATAAGAAATTTCAATTTTGGGTCTGTAATCACTGAGTGAAGAATCCCAGTCTGATGACATCAGCTGTACGGAACCTGATAATTCGTCAATTTCTTTCAGCATCAGCCCATTATTCAAGTGTTTTATAACACTTTTTCATAGTACATTACAGTGGATATCGCATTCCACTTCGCTATTTGTTCATAATCCAACAACTGCTCCGTAATATATTCCCCTACTACTTATTGCTTTTCGTAACCTCCGCAGGAGACTTACTTGATTCGGTTAAAAGACGAAGGAACCTGCATACCTGCAAGGTTCCTTCGCTTCTTAATATAATATTTTCTACTAATTTTTGAAAATATCGACAAACCTCCTGCCAATCTCATATTCAGACATATTTCTCTATGAAATGATTTCCCGCTATTTCTTTATATGTTTCCGAATCATTGATATTGAAAAAATACCAGGCCGCAGCCTGGCTTTCGTAGCATTCGTATCCATTTTTCCGCAGAAAAGCAAAGACTGCGCCTTTCCGCTCTGTGATTTCTTCAAGCATGGCATCTGCCAGGTCTGTACAGTATACTCCCATAAGAGGTTCCTCATGCCCGCCGTGGCTCAGTATCACTGCTTTTGCATCTGAATGCAGAGATTGGCGAATCAGTGCAGCCAATTCCTCTGCCGGAACCAGAGGAACATCTACACCAAGTACCAGGCAATATGGATTCTTTGCTTTACGAAAACAGGCTTCCAGCCCTCCCAACGGACCTTTTCCCGGGAAGCGGTCTGGTATAATGGGATATTTATATTTATTTTCACCATGATAGCCAGACAGAAGAATATCACTGATTCCAAGCTTTTCCCCCTTTTCTATCTGCATCTCAAGAAATGTCTTCCCATCTATCGTCAGATCTGATTTGTCCCGTCCCATGCGGCTGCTGGCACCGCCAGCAAGAATAATCATAGAAATTTCTTTCTTTCTCATTATCAGTTTTCCTTTTTGTTTATATAAATCATCAATAAAAGTATTGATTTTTTTCTTCATATTACATATAATAAAATCACAGACAGATATGTCTGCATAACGGTTAGGGTGTCTTACATATCTCACCCGCCAATCTGTGACATTCCTCTGATTTCATCCTGCTCTGTCTTCGCTTCATAAAAATTATGGCTCACCGGTTTATTCCAGATCACCTGATAAATTGCTTTTTTCAGTTCCGAATCTGTGCAGCCGCCGCGCATAAGCCCCCGCAGGTCTGTACCTTTCTGATACTGGAGGCATCCTTTCATGAATCCTTCGGATGTAAGACGTACTCGGTTGCACTGACTGCAGAATTTGTGAGTCATGGCACTGATAAATCCGATTTTTCCCTTAAATCCTGCGATTTCATAGTAATGGCATGGGCCGTTTCCGTAGCGTTCATTGACTGCATGCATCGGACCGTAGGCTTCTTCCAGTACTGCTTTGATAGATTCTTCATCCTGGAATGGGAACTGTTTTCCGAATCCGATTGGCATCATCTCGATAAAACGCACATGGATTGGATATTTCTGCGCCAGTCCTGCAATCCCGATGAAGTTTTCTTTTTCCTTGATCACCGGAACGCTGTTGATCTTCAGGGAAAGTCCCGGATGTGCAAGTGCTGCTTTGATTCCCTCAAATACCTTTTCCAGTCCGTCACGTCTCGCTACTTTTTTGAACAGTTCCGAATCCAAAGTATCCAGACTGATATTAATGGCGTCAATTCCTGCATCCAGTAATGCATCCAGCTGCTCGGCGAGCAGGATTCCATTTGTTGTTAATGTCACTTTCTCAATTCCCGGGATCGCCTTGATCTGTTTTGCAAGACTTGCACAGCCCTTACGAACAAGAGGCTCACCGCCTGTCAGTTTAATCTTACGGATTCCCAGATCTGCTGCGCACCTGCAGATGCGGAGAATCTCATCGTATGTGAGGATTTCTGCATGAGAAAGGGATTTTACGCCTTCTTCCGGCATACAGTAAATGCATCTCAGATTACATCTGTCTGTCAGGGAAATCCTTAAATAATCTATTTCTCTTCCATATTTGTCTATCATCGGCTCTACCTGCCTTTTACTTTCTAATAATTGATTTTTCTGTTACCGGATACGGGTGAACCGCAACCTTTGTAACCTTTTCTTCTGTTATTCGCCGTCAAAATCACAGGCAATATTTTCTCTCATAATCGTTTGACACTCCATACTCCGCAGTCTATACTTAATGTATCAAGATTATTAAAATCCTTACCGGACGAAAGGAACTGTCCTATGAAAATCAACGAACAATACCACAACCTGAATCTGCTCGAGAATGTCACCTATGAGTTTCTGGGTCGTGACGGGGAAACTCATGAAGAAACGGAACCCATTCTTGTGGAACACATGATGGATGTATATGTAAATGAACGCCTGACCATGAAACTGGTCTGTATCCCACAACATCTGACAGAACTGGTTCTCGGCCGCCTCTTTACGGAAGGTATCATCTCATCTGCCGAGGATGTGGAGCAGATCTACATCTGTGAATTCGGCAAACGTGCCCGCGTGATCCTGAGTAAAAATAAATCCGGGCAGTCTCATGAGGAAAATGAAGATTATGTTGCTCTTACTCCGACCTGCTGCACCGGAAATCGTGTTCTTAATGATTATTTTATCACAGATCAGCCAATGACGCCAGTTACACCTGTCCCATGGAAAAAACAGTGGATCTTTGATCTTGCAGACTGTTTCGCCAATGGTACCCCGCTTCACAGCCAGACCTGGGCAACTCACAGCTGTTTTCTTGCCTGTGACGGAGAACTGCTCTTTCAGTGCGAAGATATCGGACGTCATAATGCTCTGGATAAGGTCATCGGTTATGCCCTGCGCCATAATATTGACCTGAAGAAATGCGTGGTTTATTCCAGTGGACGTATCCCTACAGATATGGCGATCAAGGCAATCCGCGCCGGAATACCGGTTCTGGCAAGCAAGGCATCCCCTTCCGCCGAGGCAGTTGCCATGGCCAAAGAATACCACCTTACCCTTATCTGTGCCGCGCGACGTGACCGTATGAAGCTCTTTACCGGAAATAATCCGACAGAATAAATTCCGCAATACACTCTGCATTGTCCAGTTCAAAGAATGGAACATTTTCCAGTACAGACAGTGCATCTCTTTCCTCTGCATCCAGGTTTGTGGCGATTGCCATCAGTTTTTCCGGATTGCAGACACTTTCTGCCGAATTTCCCTTACGGATAATTTCAATTTTCGGATAAGTACTGTATTTAAATCCTTCCAGTAAGATCAGATCTGCCTCCGGAAAAAATTCTGCCAGCTCTTTTTCGGAAATCTGCGGCTGCTGTTTTACCAGCATATATTTGCCTGCTGAAAAAACTGCTGTGCCGTAGGCTCCGGACTGAAGCTGACAGTATGTATCTGTTCCCGGTACGTCCGGCACGAAATCATGCCCGTCATGCTTCAGCACCGCTACTTTAAGGCCCTTGTCTTTAAAAATCTCCAAAAGCCTGCAGATCAGAGTTGTTTTCCCTGAATTCTTTACACCGCTGATTGCAAATATTCTTTTTCTTTCCACCTGTTTGCTGCTCCTCTCAAAGCAAAATCGCGCCCACTTTATCCCCTGCGTTCAGGCTTCTGCTTTCCTGATTTTCCATGGTTTTTGTATCAATCAGGCAATTGCAGCCGGCCATGGAACTGAGGACTCCGTTAGAGTGAAGACCATTGGGAAGATGAAATTTTCCATTTTCCAGATATGCCCGGATAAAGCGGCGGCCCTTGATTCCTTTTTCAAAGTTATCAGCCATAATGCCATTTACTTCTTTCAGACCGATTGATGGATCCTGCATCATTTTTTCCAGTGCAGGACGAATCAAAAGTTCTATGCTGACTGCAACACCAAAAGGATTTCCGGAGAGACTGATGATCGGAATCTCTCTTTCTGAAGCGCAATGATCTGTTGCAGTTATATCGGAAGTCTTTTTATATGCAGAAAACAGTGTAGGCATTCCCGGTTTCATCTTTACCCTCCAGAAAATCCGCTCTGCCCCCATCAGTCTCAGGGACTCATGCATAATGTCCTTCTTGCCTACAGATACACCTCCCGTAGTGATGATCATATCTGCCGCTTTTGCTGCTTCTTTTAATTTCTCAGACATAACCGTCGGATCATCTTTGACTGCTTCCATATGGAAAGATTCGATTCCCAGTTCACGCAGTCTGGCAGACAGCATTGTCATATTGCTGTTGTAAATTTTTCCTTCCGACAATGGAATTCCCAGTTCTACCACCTCATCTCCTGTAGTCAGAAGCACGATTCTCGGCTGACGGTAAACCGGCACTTTCGCCACTCCCATTCCGGCCAGAATTGCTGCCTCCACATATCCGATATGTGTTCCTTTTTTCAGAAGTGTAGTTCCTTTTTTGAAATCCTCTCCTGCGAAGCAATAATTACTCCATCGCTTCTGTTCGCTGTAAACTTCTACCGTATCTTCTCCATAATCGGTATCCTCCTGATAAATACAGCAGTTGCAGCCATTGGGTATTGCAGCACCTGTCATAATGCGCACTGCCTGTCCCTGCTGGATTTCTCTTTCCGAATACTGTCCGGCATCAATCTCTTCCATGACTTTCAGCCTCACCGGATGCTCTTTAGCGGCACCTGCAAGGTCCTCTGCCTTACACGCATAGCCATCTACCGGAGAGCGGTCAAAAGGAGGATTGTCAAACCCTGCCACCATATCCTGCGCCAGGACTCTTCCCCCTGCTTTATTCAGTTCTGTTTCTTCTGTCTCGTTTATTACAGGCGTATGCTGCAGAATCTGTTCTACTGCCTGTTCTACACTGATTCCCTCCACGCACTAATTCCTCCTCTTGTATATTACATTTTTATAGTCTTTTCAATGCCTTTATAACCACCGGGTCAATTGACGGATATATTAGTTTTACCTTTTGAACTCTATAGCAATTTCAGAGAATAATATCACTAAGATACTCCATTAGAGCCTTATTTTTTATAAACCAGATTGTCTTCCGTATTTTGGAAATTGCTATAACATCATAATATTCAGCCCACTGCTGAAGAATTACATATTTTTCATCTCTGTTGGAGAATGATTTCTCCTTCTCTCAGCCTCCCTGCCTCCAGAATCTGACAGAATACAAACCAGGGTTCCATGGGCGTGCATACCTTTTCTCCCTTATAGGCATCTGATGCAGGACCGCCCGCACCGATCCTGACTGCTTCCAGAAGTACATCTCCACAACGAAATCTGTTCCCCTCCGCAATACTGTTCCAGTCAATCCCTTCCACAAGGAGATTTTCTCCAAATCTGCCATATCTGAATTCTTCTTCGGACTGTTCGAAATATTCTTTTACCTTCTCATAAGGAAGAAGACTGACCTGCTTTCTTCCGCCCATTCCATAATGCACATCTCCCACAAGTCCCTGCAGATCAGCTTCGCATTCATGAATGTTCTGCGAGCAGGTCTTGCGTTCCTTACTGATGCATACACATAATATCTTCGCCATTTTCTGTCTCATCCTTCCTGATGTGTTACTGTTCACTCCGTTCACAGCAACACGCTTCGCGATGCACAGAATTTATGCTAATCGCATAAATTCGCGCGGTATGTCTCGGGTTTTCTGTGACCTTCGCTCACAAAAAACACCTCGCGGGATATTACCAGTGAACAGTAACCCTGATATCTCTTTATAAAACCACGTACTGCTGTTTTTCCTGCTTTCTCAGATCGCCCAGAATGCAATATTCACATTCTTTCCTGCATTCTGCAGATGCTCCACAAGTTCTTCTGCTACCTGTTCTTTCCTTTTTTCTGTGATTCCCAGTTCCACGTTACTCTTATTGATAGCACCACCGAAGTAGAAATTAATATCCGTTGCCTGCTCAAACAGCATCACACCAAGCAATGCTGCCGCATCTTTTTTTCGTTTCAGCCTGTTAAAGGACAGCCTGTCCTCCATCCATTCTTCACAATATTCAAGCAAATGCTCAATCGTAAGAAATCCCTCTGTCACCAGCTCTGTACCTTCCAGCTTATAATAGGCAGGAACGTCTCCGCAGGCAGTTTCACTAAGAGAGATCAGCTCTTTATCCAGATATCTGGCAGCACACTGTGCAGTAGTTCCGCCGCAGATTACATGATATCCCTCTGAATCGAAAAAGGACTTCAGATATCGCTCATCATGCTCCTCCTTACTTGGCGGGCCGATCATAAGGTTTACCACCTGTTTATGCCGCATCCGCAGGACAATGGCTGTAATATCATCATCCGTTTCATTCAGATTCAGATCCAGGCTGGCCTCTGCCAGATAGCCTGCCATCTCCTGTGCGCTCATCCCTTTATGGTACTTTGCCCTACAGAAAGCCATTACATCATCTCTTCCCCAGCCGCCGTTGGTAGTTTTTCCCATTCCCGCATTGGTGACACCGTCGGACATAATGATCAGCATATCCTCATCTTTCAGTTCAAAACAGCTTTTATGGATTTCCTTCTCTTCGATCATACTTGTCTCCACCGGATAATCAAAGAGCTTGCCATCCCGGATCAGAATTGCATCCGGATTATCAAACTGATAAAGGCTTACCTGTTTCCCCTGAAAATTCAGCACTGTAAAAGTAGCATATGCCAGATTTCTCACACTGCACACAGGAAGCGTTTTTGCCACTGCACGCACTGCCTCATCCAGTTCCACCTGATTAATGATCATGGTACTGAGCATGGTCGCAGTCAGCGTGGAAAGGATATTCGCCTTTACTCCGCTCCCAAGTCCGTCAGAAAGCACCAGAACATGGTCTTCATCATTTTCTTCAATCTTATAGCAGTCCCCACAGAGAAATTCTTTCTTTTTATTCAGGCTCACATGACCAAAATCCATGCATAAGCCGTCAAATTCCACATTCAGTCCATGATGCTTATTTCTTTTCATTCTCTTCTTCACTCTCCAGAAGTATGGTATTTTTCAGTTTTTCTACTGCCACTTTGGTGTCCGCAGCAGTTTCTCCAAGAAGTCCGGCGATCTGCTGCACAATCTTCAGCTGTTCTTCTACCAGCTTATCTGCCATACGCGCAGCTTCAATCTGGGCATTATGAATCTGATCTTTATGCTTCCGCTCCTTTGTAATATCCTTCATAATGCAGAGAATCATTTTATTTTCTTTATCATTCGTCATTACGCGATCCAGATAACATTTCTGATCCTCCAGATAAATCTCATCCTGCATCAGATTCCGTTCAAAAGCCAGTATACTCGCCAGACTGTAATCATCCATGATCTCCGATACCGGTTTCCCGATCAGGCGCCGCTTTTTCGGCATATTGAACAATTTGGACGCCGCCTCATTCATCTGAATGATCTTCAGATTATAATCCACAGTTACCAGAAGTCCGGGCATGGCATTAAAGACTTTATTGGAGTAACTTTCCTGTTTTGCCCGCATATATGGAATACACATGGCAACCTCAGCCTTATTCTGGATAATGGCAATTGCCTTTTCCCTGCATGTGTTGTACCCGCAGGCACCGCAGTTTAATTCATCCTTTGGAGAAAATTTTCCCATTTCCGCCAGAGCATCCCTGATTTCTTCCTCTGAGACCTCTTCCTGTTCCTGTGCAGAACAGTAACCGAAATTCTTTCTCAGCTCAAATCCCGGAAGTTCATAGTCTCCCTGCTCTCTGTGAAAATCTTTTCCAAAGGCTGCATTCTTCACTGCCAGAACATCTGCCAGATAATGTCCCTTCTTCATCTGGAAAGAAGGACCTGCCACACAGCCGCCGCTGCATGCATACATCTCAAGAAAGCAATTTTCAAAATCCTCCGGATGAAGTTCTTCCAGAACCTCCCTGCACTGCTCCATCCCACTTACAGAAAGCCTGCGGATTCCCTTTACAGCCCCAAGCAGGTCTGTTAAACCATCCGCAATGGCGATTTCTCTGGAACGGTAGGCAATCTGCTCAGGTTCTTTCTCAGTTATGGAAATCCCTTCTTTTTTCATCCATTGCACCAGCTCTTCCAATGTGATCACATAATCCACTTCATTTCCTGAGTCTCTCAACTCTGACATAGCTGAAATACAGGGACTTACATAGACAATCTCTGCCTTCGGATATTTTTTTTTCAGATAACTGGCATGAAACTGCATCATAGAGGCAGACTGTACCAGATTTCCCAGAAGATGCGGATAGTGTTTCTTGACAAGCTGTACGATTACAGGGCAGGCAGAAGAGATCATTATTCCCGGCTCTTTCTGTTCCGCAAAAAGTGCTCTGTACTGCGAAATCATCAGGCTTGCACCTTCTGCTGCATCCGCTGCATCTGCAAATCCCAGCTTCTTCATCGCTTCCCTTATTCCATTGATACCGGTTACCCCAAAACGTGCCAGATATGCCGGATGAAGAGAGGCTATAACCTGCGTCTTATTCTCCATTGCATTGCAGATTGCAGGAATCATATTCTGCTCTTCCTTGGCATCCTGCGGGCAGACAAGGATACACTTCTCACAGTAAATACACTGACTTTCTATGATCCTGGCCTGATGATCATGAACACGTATCGCCTTGACCGGGCAGTTCCGGACACATTTGTAACAATTTTTACAACTGACTTTTTTAAACTGAAGGATTGACTGAAATCTCTGCATGCCTCGTACTCCTTATTATGTAACACTATATTTTTCACAAAAAATTATCTGTAACCGTTCCGTACTTTCACAGAATGATGTACTGCCGAATGATTATTTTTGCCTTTCCATAAAGGAATATGGAGCTGCCGCAAGGACAGCAGATCCATGTGCGACAGCCCCATATAATATTTACGATATCAGATCCGGAACTTTGTCTCCGATATTGTTTTATGCTTTCTCAATCTTAATTGCGCATACCTTATATTCAGGAATTCTTGCGTATTTGTCAAGTGCGGCGTTGGTCAGCCAGTTTGCATTTCCATCCGGGAAGTGGAATGGCATCCAGCTCTCACCCGGTGAGGTCTTTGTACCTACACGAGCGGTAGATTCAATGGATCCTCGTCTGGAAGAAACTCTGACTTTATCACCGTTTTTGATACCCAGCTTATCGGCATCTACGATGTTCATTTCGATAAATGACTTACCTTCGATCTCCATAAGCTCAGGTGTCTTTCCTGTCATGGCTCTTGTTGTGTAATGATACAGAATACGTCCTGTCATGAGGATGATTGGATATTCCTCATCCGGAAGCTCTGCTGACGGTACATATTTTGCAGGATAGAACCAGCCAAGACCGCGGGAAAATTTACCAACATGCATGATCGGTGTTCCCGGATGATCCTTGGAGGTACATGGCCACTGAAGTCCCTGTCCATGAACTTCTTCACTGTCAAGACGTTCATGGCTGATACCTGCGAAACTCGGTGTCAGGGATGCGATCTCATCCATGATCTGAGCAGAAGTCAGATGTGGCTGCGGATATCCCATGCGGTTCATCAGATCAATAATAATATCTGTATCCAGTCTCATCTCTCCAGGTACTGTGACAGCCTTGCGGACTCTCTGTACGCGGCGCTCTGTATTGGTAAATGTACCCTCTTTCTCTGCATAGCTTACGCCAGGAAGGATAACATCTGCATACTGAGCTGTCTCTGTCATGAAAAGTTCCTGAAGTACAAAGAAATCAAGACTCTTTAATGCTTTGATAATGTGTGTGGTATCCGGATCAGTAACTACCGGGTCCTCACCATAGATATACAGACCTTTGATCTCGCCTGTGATTGCTTTCGGGAATACATCAGTTGCATGAGTTCCTATATTCGGATCAAGTTTTACACCCCATGCTTTCTCGAATTTCTCACGAACTGCAGGATCAGTAACCTTCTGATATCCTGGATATACATTCGGCTGAGCGCCCATATCGCAGGCACCCTGTACGTTATTCTGTCCACGAAGCGGGTTAACACCACAGCCTTCACGTCCAAGCTTGCCAACCATCATTGCCATATTGGACATGGACATAACGCCCTCTGTACCTGTGGAATGTTCGGTTACACCAAGACAGTAGATGATTGGAGCGCGGTCAGCTTTTGCATACATGATCGCTGCTTTTCTCAGATCGTCTGCGTCAATGTGGCAGATTTCAGCTACCTTCTCAGGTGTGTAATCTTTTACGATTTCCTTTAATTCTTCAAAACCTTCGGTACGCTCTGCAATGAACTTGTCATCCTGAAGACCTTCAGAAAGGATCACATTCATGATGCCGTTTGCAAAAGCAACATTTGTACCAGGTTTCAGTTTCAGATGGATATCTGCTTTCTTAGCCAGACCGATATCACGAGGATCAACTACGATCAGCTTGCAGCCTCTCTTGATGGCCTGACGGATCTGCATGCCGACTACAGGATGTGCTTCCTCAGGGTTGGAACCAACCAGCATGATCAGATCTGCATTCTTTGTGATATCCTCAATTGGGTTTGTCATGGCACCTGAGCCAAGAGTCATCGCAAGACCTGCTACAGATGCGGAATGACATACACGTGCACAGTTATCTGTATTGTTGGTGCCGAAGCAGCAGCGAACCATCTTCTGTACCATGTAAATATCTTCATTGGGTGATCTGGAACATGCAAAGCCTGCAAGAGAATCAGAGCCGTACTGTTTCTTGATCTCCATAAATTTGGAAGCAACAAGATCCAGCGCCTCATCCCATGTTGCACGTTCGAATTCACCTGTCTCTTTATTCTTGATCAGCGGATATTTAATACGCTCCGGTGACTGTACGAAATCGAAACATCCGCTGCGTCCCTTAACACAGAGCAGCCCTTTGTTGGACGGTCCGTTTACAGCTTCTGTATCTACGATCTTTCCGTCTTTTACAAGGAGATAATACTGGCAGCCTGTTGCACAGTGAGGACAGGTAGTCAGAACCTTCTTGTCAATCTGGTACGGACGATATTTCTTTCTGCGCTTCATGGTCAGTGCACCTGTCGGACAGGCCTGTACACAGTTACCGCAGGATTCACAGATACCTTCGTTCCATTTATGTTTGTAATGTGCACCGATCACTGACTGGAAACCACGATCCATAGTGTCGATGGCACCTCTTCCCACAATCTCCTTACATGTATTCACGCAGCGATGACAGAGAATACACAAGCTTGGATCATAGGTAAAGAATTTATTGGTATCATCTATCGGCATATCCTTCATTTCACCGGGATAGCTTGTCTCAGTCACACCATATTCAAAACAGTAGTCCTGTAATTTACAGTCACCGTTTGCCTCACAGGAGAAGCAGTGTACACGATGATCGGAAAGAAGGAGGTCAAGGGTATCTTTACGATATGCAACTACCTTCTCTGACATTGTCTGTACTTCATCACCCTCTGAGCAGCGAAGTGTACATGCCGTATCAAATTTGGTTCTTCCATTGTTTGTTACTTCTACCACGCACAAACGACAGGAACCATCCGGCAATACATCTTCCAGATAGCAGAGTGTAGGAATCTCCACTCCGATCTGTCTGGCAGCCTGCAGAATGGTCGTACCTTTTTCCACTTCTACAGGAATTCCATCTATTGTCAAATGAATCATCTTTTCACCCTCCTTAATTCACAGAAATTGCGCCGAATACACAATTTTCCAGACATGTTCCGCACTTAATACACTTGGAGGTATCAATGCTGTGAGGCTCTTTCTTATTGCCTGTGATCGCACCAACCGGACAGTTTCTCGCACACTTGGTACATCCTTTACATTTCTCAGGATCGATCACATAAGAACGCATTGCCTTACATACATGAGCCGCGCACTTTTTATCAACAATATGCTCTACATATTCATCTCTGAAGTTTCTTAATGTGGAAAGTACAGGAAGCGGTGCACTCTTTCCAAGTCCGCAGAGTGAACGGTCCTTGATGAAGTTTCCAAGATGCTCCAGTTTATCCAGATCCTCTACTTCACCCTTTCCGTCTACGATCCTCTCAAGGATTTCAAGCATACGCTTGGTGCCAATACGGCAGGGACCACATTTACCGCAGGATTCTCTCTGAGTGAAGCCCATAAAGAAACGTGCAACCTCTACCATACAGGTATGTTCATCCATAACTACCAGACCACCGGAACCAACGATCGCACCGTATTTCTTAACAGAGTCGAAATCAAGAGGTACATCCAAATGTTCTTCTGTCAGACATCCACCGGATGGTCCACCGATCTGAACAGCCTTAAACGCAGCACCGGATTTCAGTCCTCCGCCGATATCAAAAATGATTTCTCTTAAGGTTGTTCCCATCGGGACCTCGATCAGACCTGTATTCTCAATAGAACCTGTCAGTGAGAAAGTTTTTGTTCCAGGTGATCCCTCTGTACCGATACTTCTGTACCAGTCTGCACCTTTGAGAATGATCTCCGGAATATTTGCATAAGTTTCTACGTTATTCAGAACAGTAGGTTTCGCCCATAATCCCTGTTCAACTGTACGGGGCGGTTTTACACGGGGCATACCTCTGTTTCCTTCGATAGATGCAGTCAGGGCAGAACCTTCACCACATACGAAAGCACCTGCACCACGGTTGATATGCATATGGAAGGAGAATCCTGTTCCAAGGATGTCATCACCTAACAGTCCCACTTCTTCCAGAACTGCGATAGCGTGTTTCAGTCGTGCTACAGACTGAGGATACTCCGCACGTACATAAATATAACCATGCTGTGCTCTTACTGCGTAAGCTGCAAGCATCATACCCTCGATCAGACGGTAAGGATCACCTTCCATTACGGAACCATCCATAAATGCTCCCGGGTCACCCTCATCACCGTTACAAACCACATAATGAACAGGATCAGCCTGGCGTGCTACCTGAATCCATTTCTTACCTGCCGGGAAGCCGCCGCCACCACGTCCGCGGATACCGGATTTATCAACCTGATCAATAACCAGATCCGGATCCATCTCAAACATTGCTTTCTCCAGAGCCTGGAAACCGCCGCTTGCTATGTACTCATTCAGAGATTCTGCATCAAACTTACCACAGTTCTTCAAAACAATACGGGTCTGTTTCGCGATAAACGGAATATCTTCCGGTCCGCGGCTTACTTTACCGCCTTTCTGATAAAGCAGTCTCTCGATAGTCTCATTACCCTGAACACTCTTCTCAAAAATCTCCTGGCAGTCTTCGATCTGAACCTTCGTATACTGGATCACATCGTCGCCTTTCTGGATACGAACAAGTGGTCCAAGCTCACAGACACCCTGACATCCTGTTTTCTTTACACCTACATGTGCATCTTTGTCATGAGGTCCAAACTCAATGGTAACTCCCGGAGCATCTTTGGCAATCTCCATGAATTTCTCATAGATTTTCTGAGAACCGGTTGCCACACATCCGGTACCTGAACAGACAAGAATACGACAGTCATAAGAATTAAGTTCTTTCACAGCTTCTTCTCTGATCTGCTCCAATACTTCCTTATTCTGGATCATCCCTGTTCGCCCCCTCTCAGTTTATCAATCAGCTCATCTGCCTTCTCCGGAGTCATTCTCGGATATACCTCTTCATTGACCATCATAGTCGGTGCAAGTCCGCAGGCACCAAGACAGGAAACTGTTTCCACAGTAAACATCATATCGTCTGTCGTCTTCTTTGTCTTTGACAGCCCCAGTTTCTTATAAAGTTCCTCCAGAACCGGTATTGATTTTCTTACATGACAGGCTGTTCCGTCACACACTTTAATGACATATTTCCCTTTCGGCTCAAAAGAAAAATTCTCATAGAATGTGGCTACACTGTAGGCCTTGGCTTCTTTTACTCCGATTTCTTTCGCTACATAAGTCAGCAATTCTCCCGGCAGGTAACGATATTCCGCCTGAATATCCTGCATGATCGGAATCAGCGATGCTGCTGTACGTCCGTAGTGCTCGATGATCTCATCCGCTTTTCTGTAATAAGACTGGTCTAACATTCGGTTCCCTCCTTGTTTCTCATAGATTTTCCACTTGATCAGCCTGCTCCCATTACAGGTTGATACTCTAACACTTTGTCAGTGCCGCGCGTTTATGCAAACCATTATTTTGCACTATTTTTGTGCTTTTAATTATAACTTATATCGTCATTTTCCACAAGTGCTTTTTTCGGTTTTTTCAGAATATATTGAAAAGTTTACAATGGCTTACTGGTTTTGTGTCTATTTTCTCCAAAAAATGTTCAATTTTTAACAGTTATGATAATAAAGGAACAAATTTACTTTATGTTCCCGGTAAAAAACATTTCCTGTTATTGATTTTATTTCTCATTTACTTTAATATGAAAGAAAAGTGCGTGGAAAACATTTTATTAATCTTATTTTGAAAAGGAGAAACTCTATGCGAAATCTCGACACACCAGTTAAACAGATCCGAAGAAAGATTTTTACAGAAATTGCGAAGATCGGATTTGAATCCACGGACGAATCCCTGATCCACGATATTGAATCCATTCCCTACAACATAGTAGA
>OHWG01000886.1_pt1 | contig 16885 bp, 13 predicted proteins | sample 1579621 | NCBI WGS metagenome assembly OHWG01 (sample SAMEA3882544, study PRJEB24775) | human gut metagenome | biome: human-associated habitat; feature: intestine environment; material: feces | place: Netherlands | collected 2009/2010
CTGGGATTGTTATTAATCAAATTTGAAAGGAACTGATAAAAATGTCTAAAGCTTTAATTATTGGCGCCGGCGGAGTTGCAGGCGTTGTAATTCATAAATGCTGTCAGAACAGCGAAGTTTTTACTGAAATCTGCATAGCAAGCAGAACAAAATCAAAATGCGATAAATTTAAAGATGAATTACAGGATAAAACTTCAACAAAAATTTCAACCGCTCAGGTTGACGCAAATAATGTAGATGAACTGGTAGCATTAATCAATAAAGAAAAACCGGATATTGTAATAAACGTAGCGCTTCCCTATCAGGATCTGACAATTATGGATGCATGTCTGGCAACCAAAACAGATTATCTGGATACTGCAAACTACGAACCAGAAGACACCGCAAAGTTTGAATATAAATGGCAGTGGGATTATAAGGAAAGATTTGAAAAAGCCGGAATTACTGCTGTATTGGGCTGCGGTTTTGACCCCGGCGTTACAGGCGTTTTTTCTGCCTATGCACAAAAGCACTACTTTGACGAAATAAATTATATTGATATTCTGGACTGCAACGGCGGCGACCATGGTTATCCGTTTGCTACAAATTTCAATCCGGAAATCAATATACGTGAAGTTTCAGCAAAGGGCAGTTATATTGAAAACGGCAAATGGGTTGAAACTGAACCAATGGAAATCAAAAGAGTTTATAATTTTGACGAGGTCGGCGAAAAGGATATGTATCTTCTTCATCATGAAGAACTTGAATCCCTTGCTATCAATATTAAGGGTATAAAACGTATAAGATTTTTTATGACATTCGGTCAAAGCTATCTTACTCATCTGAAATGTCTTGAAAATGTAGGCATGACTTCTATTGAACCTATAATGTATGAGGGTAAAGAAATCGTTCCTCTGCAATTTCTAAAAGCAGTACTCCCCGACCCTGCTTCACTAGGACCGAGAACTGTTGGTAAAACAAATATAGGCTGTATCTGTCAGGGATTTAAAGACGGAAAACCTGTTAACTATTATGTTTACAACGTTTGCGACCATCAGGAATGCTACAAAGAAGTCGGCTCACAGGCTGTTTCATATACAACCGGCGTACCTGCAATGATAGGCGCTATGATGGTGCTGACAGGAAAATGGAAAAAAGCCGGAGTATACAATGTAGAAGAATTTGATCCGGATCCGTTTATGGATATGCTCAATCAGTACGGACTGCCGTGGGTTGTCGATGAGAACCCCAAGCCGGTGGCGTAGCCGTTCGTAAAAAGAGCCGGACAGGGAGAGACGAGAGCAATGAAGTGGAATGAACTTCCGACACCATGCTATGTGGTGAATCAGAAAAAATTAAAAGAGAACTTAATAATATTGCATAATCTGGAGCAGGATACGGGATGCCATGTCCTGCTGGCGCAGAAAGCGTTTTCCGGCTTTGCTCTGTATCCCATGATCGGAAAATATCTGGCAGGTACCACTGCCAGCGGTCTGTTTGAGGCAAGGCTTGGATATGAAGAGATGGGGAAAGAGAATCATGTTTTTTCCCCTGCTTACCGTACAGAAGATATAGAGGAACTGGATCGTATCTGTGACCATATTATCTTTAATTCCACAGCACAGCTGAAGAAATTTAAAGAAGTGTGTACCGGAGCCAGTCTGGGACTCCGTATTAATCCGGAATGCTCCACTCAGGGGGATCATGCGATCTATGATCCCTGTGCGCCGGGTTCAAGGCTGGGGGTTGCCAGAGAGAACTTTGACGGGGAATGTCTGAAATGGATCGACGGACTGCATTTTCATACGCTCTGCGAACAGAATGCGGATGACCTGGAGAAAACATTGCAGGCGGTAGAGGAGAAGTTTGGAGAATTTCTGTCTGAGGTTTCCTGGCTGAATATGGGCGGCGGACATCATATTACCAGAGAGGATTATGATGTAAAGCTCCTGGAAAAATGTATTCAGCATATGAAGGAAACCTATGATCTGGATATTTATCTGGAGCCCGGGGAGGCTGTTGCCCTGAATGCCGGATATCTGGTGACAGAGGTTATGGACATTGTGGAAAATGAGATCAGAACGCTGATTTTGGATGCTTCTGCAGCCTGCCATATGCCGGATGTGCTGGAGATGCCCTATCGTCCGCCTCTTAAGGACAGCGGGGAAGCAGGGGAGAAGGCATATACCTACCGCTTATCTTCCTGCACCTGCCTGGCAGGAGATGTAATCGGAGATTATTCCTTTGACAGAGAGATCCGGATCGGGGACAAGCTGTATTTTATGGATATGGCGATTTATTCTATGGTGAAGAATAATACATTTAACGGTATGCCGCTGCCGGATATTGCGGTTATGCATGAGGACGGAGAGTGTGAGGTTATCAGACATTTCGGGTACGAAGACTTTAAGAGCCGGCTTTCCTGATATCTGCCGGGCTATCAAAGAAAAGGAGACAGACATGGAAGTTACAGAGAAGAACAGAACAAAATATCGTATGCCCGGAGAATTTGAGCCTCATGAGGGATGTGTGATGATCTGGCCGGAACGTCCCGGTTCCTGGAATTATGGGGCAAGGGAAGCACAGAAAGCATTTGTGAAAGTTGCAGAGGCTATTGGAGAGAGCGAAAAGGTGTATATGCTGGTTTCCAAAGCTCAGATGGAGAATGCAAAGAATCAGCTTGGGAATGTTTCCGGTGTGACTTTGCTGGAATGTGAGACAGATGACGCCTGGGCCAGAGATGTGGGAGCAACCATGGTTCTGGATGAGAAAGGGGCGGTCTGTGGAGTTGACTGGCAGTTTAATGCCTGGGGAGGAGACTTTGATGGACTTTACCGGAACTGGGAGAAGGACGACAGGGTGGCTGCCTTTATCTGCAGGACTCTTGGTTGTCCATGTCTGGATGCCAGACCTTTTGTGCTTGAGGGCGGTTCCATCCATTCTGACGGAGAGGGGACTCTGATCGTTACAGAGGCCTGTCTTCTGAGTCAGGGACGCAATCCTCAGATGAGCAGGGAACAGATAGAGGAACAGTTGAAGTACTGGCTCGGTGTCCACAAGATTATCTGGCTTCCATGTGGAATCTATCAGGATGAAACCAATGAGCATGTGGATAACGTGTGCGCTTTTGTAAGGCCCGGAGAGGTTGTGCTTGCATGGACAGAGGATGAGACAGATCCGCAGTATGCCATGTCTCTGGCTGATCTGAAGGTGCTGGAACAGGAAACAGATGCAAAAGGCAGAAAATTTAAGATTCATAAGCTTCCGATTCCTCAGAAACCGGTCTGCCTTACCCGGGAAGATGTGGATGGTTTTGTGTTTGAAGAGGGAGAAGACGAACGGGAAGCAGGAGAACGGATGGCCGCCAGTTACGTGAATTTTTATATTTCCAATGGAGGAATTATTCTTCCTCAGTTTGGGGATGAAAATGACAAAAGGGCAGTGGAGATTCTGCAGAAGTGTTTTCCAGAGAGAAGGATTTATCCCATTGATGCCAGAGCCATCATTGTTGGCGGTGGAAATATTCACTGTATCACCCAGCAGATTCCCGGAAAAAATATCTGACCCTGATGCAGAAAACTTTGAGAGTCATGTGTTTGAGGGTTATTACCTGAAAGTTATGAAAAAACTTACTTATGTAAACAGGAGCAGGAGGAACAGACAGGATGAGAAATGTAACAGTGGCAGCAGTTCAGATGAAATGCAGTAAAAGTGTGGAGAAAAATATTGCCCATGCAGAGGAACTGGTGCGTCAGGCAGCAGCAAAGGGAGCTGAGATTGTTCTTCTTCCGGAGCTTTTTGAACGGCCCTATTTCTGCCAGGAGCGCAGATATGAGTATTATGAATATGCGCAGACTGCAGAGGAAAACCCTGCAGTGCGTCATTTCAGCAGGGTAGCGGCAGAGCTGGGGATTGTGATCCCGGTCAGTTTTTATGAAAAAGAGGTCAATAATACCTATAACAGCATTGCGGTTCTGGATGCAGATGGGAAGAATCTCGGCGTTTACCGGAAAACACATATTCCGGATGACCATTATTATCAGGAAAAATTCTATTTCACACCGGGAGATACCGGCTTTAAGGTTTTTGATACCAGATTTGGAACCATTGGAGTTGGAATCTGCTGGGATCAGTGGTTCCCGGAAACGGCAAGATGTATGGCACTGCAGGGAGCAGAGCTTCTCTTTTATCCCACTGCCATCGGAAGTGAACCCATCCTGGAATGCGACAGCATGGAACACTGGAGAAGATGTATGCAGGGACACGCTGCCTCCAACCTGATCCCTGTGATCGCTGCCAACAGAATCGGTGAGGAAACAGTAGAGCCATGTCCGGAAAACGGAATGCAGAAATCTGCTCTTAATTTTTACGGCTCTTCTTTTATCACAGACAACACAGGTGCTCTCTGTGCAGAACTGCCCGGAGGGGAAGAGGGGGTGCTTGTAAGCACTTTTGACCTGGATGCATTAAAGGCAGACAGACTGAACTGGGGACTTTTCAGAGACCGCAGACCGGAGATGTATGCAAAAATTGTCGGGAAATGACATACAAGCCAAAATTCCATTGCCGCAGGCAATCTGGAATGAATTTTGGCTAAGTTACTGAGAACGGAGTGAACAGTAACTGAGTTTATAAGAATTTCATAAAAAGTTTATGATTATATTAGTTGCTACCTGCGGTATATATGGTAAAATAAGAGTACGAACGTTACTGATAACGGAGAGAGCAGTAGAGTTTTGATATGTATTTCTGGCAAAATGGAGTGTAGAAGATGAACAGAAAAGAATTTTTGGAAATCCTGAGAAGCCAGCTTGCCGGGCAGATGCAGGAAGGCAAAGCAGCGGCACATATCAGGTATTATGAAGATTATATACAGTCTCAGGTACGTGGCGGACGTTCAGAGCAGGAGGTACTGCAGGAACTGGGAGATCCACATCTGATAGCAAAAACTCTGATCGATACAGATGATGGAAGTACACAGGAAGATTACGGAGAGTATTCTTCTTACGGAAGCAGTTATGGCAATGAGACAGAGCTTCCTCATCAGCAGGAGAAAAGATGGAAAAAAGTAATCGATCTTTCTACCTGGCATGGCAGGGCTGTTGTTATTGCAGCAGCGGCTGTTATAATTATTTTACTGATACTGATAATCGGAGTTGCGCTTCCGTTTTTTATAATTCTTGCAATTATTCTTTATTTTCTTTCATGGCTGAAGAAAAGAAATGATCAATGAAAATCTATGCAGGGTTTCAGAAAAGAAACCCTGCGCAGAATCTTAAAATCTTAAGTGTAAACGTTCTTGTTTCACGATATTAATTCCCCTTGAATATTTATAATCATACAATCTCAACTTATTTCTATTCTTTAATCCTGCCAGGTGCAGGGAAAAATCCCACATTCATTTTTATATTTTTTGTTCGGAAAGGAGACGGAAAATGAAACACAATTTCAAACTGAAAGAACGCCTTGGAGCTTTGCTGCTTGCAATGCTTTTTATTCTGCAGGCAATTCTGGGGCTTGTGCCTGTCTGCGTAACTCAGGCGGCACCGTTAACTGTAGAAACATGGGACAGTGACAAGGTGGTAGATTATGGTTATCGCTTTAACATGAAGTTTCAGCCCGGAATTACCACATATGAATCTTTTGGGTGTGATAATCTGGACAGGGAAGCTTTTTCAGACAATGGAAAAAGCGAACGTGATACAGAGTGTGTTCGTGTAGGAGCGGACTATAAAGCCGGAAGCGCAGGGATGCGTTATAACAATGTAGGAAAAGATGGAAATGGAAATATTGTTGATGTCAGACTCATTCTTGTGGGAGTAGAGAATGCAGAACCCCGTTATGATCTGCGCACTGCAGAATCGATTGTTCAGAATAAAGGCGGAGCTACGTTTGCATGGAAAGATAATGAAGCTTATCCAATGGTTGGCTTTTCCAAAAACAGTATCGGTGTATTTATTTATTCTGTAGGATACGCAAAGGTTAAGTTTCAGTTTCTGAAGCATGGAACAGAAGAAACACTGCCGATCAGTGGCCATGGAACCATACGTGATATTGATGCGGGACAGGGAGTCCGTATTCCGTCAGACAGCAGTCTGGATAATGCATATGTTCTGAAAAACAATGATTATCTGACGGTAGATGGAAATTCTGTAAGCTCACCCCTTGGTTCCGTTGAGCCGGATGATCCGAGAGGATGGCTGAATCTTTTTTATGATACAGATAATTTTACGGTAGAATTCTGTCATCAGTTCAGACTGGATAAATGGGATAAAAGTCGTGAAGATGCCATTGCAAAAGCCGGTTCTCAGGAAAGATGGGCAGAGATTACAAGAAATAAATATCTGGATCCATCAGGCAACAGTTATTGTCCGAACTTTAAAGGACAGAAATACTGCAAAGCATATGCATATTTTGATTTTACATCCTATTGTTTCGGCGATGTTGAGATGAAAAAAGCACCTGAGAAACGTGTGGGAGAGGCAAACTGTACATGGGAACAGGCAGCTGCCGCATCAAAAGAAAAACCTTTTGGCATTCGTCAGGGACAGGAATTTCAGTATATGATCCGGGCAGAGGTGACACCCAATAGACTGAAATCCTTTGTGGTACAGGATATACTTGAGGATTGTCTTACTATAGAGGATACATCAAAAGTCAGTATTGTGAATGATGCAGGGCAGACAGTGACAGACTGGTTTGATGTTGCTGTTGAAGGACAGAAAGTGACCTGCAGGGCCAAAGCAGAGAGCCTTCAGGATGAAGCATTTACAGATAATCAGACTTATACATTTACTTTAAAAGTACGCCAGAGACCGGAATCAGAAATTAACATTTCAAAATACCTTGCAGAGGATGGATACAGTATTCTTGTACCAAACCATGCATCCATGAGTTATGAACGTACAAACGGAAGCGGAGATACAATGGATACGGAAACAGTGTGGGTAAAGGGTGTGATTCCACCGGAACTGGAAGTAAAGAAAAATACTTCTCAGTATGAATGGAAAACGGGAGATATCATAGATTATGAGATTCTGGTTTCTCAGATAAAACAGGATGTAAAAGCAGTAAATGTTGTTATTACAGACGAGCTTCCATCATGTCTGCAGCTTCTGGAAGGGCAGTATGCTGTAGAGACAAGTCAGGGAGGTGAGAACTGTACGCTTACCGGACAGGGAGAAAATGGATGGAAAGCAGAGTGTCCGTCCCTGAAGTATGGGGAGACGATCACAATCCGTTTTAAATGTCAGGCATCTGCGGATTCCAATGGACAGGAATGGGAAAATATTGTGACTGCAACAGCGGATAATCTGATCAATCCTGAGACGGGAGAACAGGAATCCAGAAAGGATATGGCAGAAGTATGGCCGAACAGTCCACAGCTTGAAATTGATAAAACAGCAGACAAATATGAATGGCAGGCAGGAGAGCAGGTAGCTTACCGGATCGTGGTGAATAATGTAACGGCAGGAACAATCGCAAAAGATGTAACTATTACTGATATTGGTCTGCCGCAGGGACTGGTTCTGGCAGGTGGTGCACAGAGCATGGAAGTACTGGGAGTTCAGCAACAGGTAAACTATCCCGTACCGGATAAGAAAACAGGACAGGCATATGAAGCGAGACCTGTGGATTCTCAGTTGAATGCAGATGAGAACGGATTTTCCTTTTATTGTTCTTATGTGCCATACAGTCAGCCTGTAACGATTATTTTCCATTGTATCGCACAGGAAGAGGCAAATGGACACGAAAGCGTAAATGCAGCAACTGTAAAAGCTGCTAATACAGATGAGAGATCTGATGATGCAGAAGTATATGTAAATTCAGGAGAATTCTGGATTGAGAAATCTGCAGATCATTATGAATGGCAGGTCGGAGAACAGGTACAGTACAATGTGGTGGTGGAGAATAAAAAAGCAGGTACAGTGGCCCGGAACGTAACTGTCTGGGATACCGGTATGCCGGCAGGACTTGCGCTTTCATCGGCAGAGGATGTATCGGTAAGCGGAATCCCACAGAATATTACGCAGCTGACAGCAGGGAGCAAAGATGTTTTGAACCAGCTCAATCCGGAATTTTATAATGAGACATCAGAGAAACCAGTGAATTATGAATTTCTTCAGGAGGGAAGCGGATGGAGACTGAACATTTCAGATCTTCCGGCAAATACTCCGGTTATGATTTCTTTCCTTTGCACAGTTACGGAAGCGGCAAATGGAATGGAAAGCATTAATGTTGCCAATGTGCAGGCGCAGAATGCCCCTGTTTCGCAGGATGACGCAGAAGTGTATGTAAATACAGCAGTTCTTTCTATTGAGAAAAGTTTTCAGAATCCATATCTGGCAGCCGGGGACGGACGTGCGGAAAATGAATTTCGGGTAGGAGAACAGGTGAATTATCAGGTTACGGTTAATAATCTTCAGAAGGGATCTATCGCAAGAAATCTTGTGATCAGTGATCTTTCCCTTCCTGAAGGGCTGGCTCTGGACGGAGCTGAAGATGCTGTTACTGTAAGCGGTGTTCCGGCTGTTATTCAGAATCCGGTGGCAGGAACTGATGATGCAGGAAATCAGCTGAATCCGGAAAATTATAAAGAAACAGTGGAAAAACCGGTCAGCTGTCAGGTTACACGCCAGGGAACCGGATGGATCGTGACGATTTCAGATCTTCCGTATCAGACACCTGTGACTGTTAATTTCCGCTGTACTGCGCAGGAAAGCGTAAATGGGATGGAGATTGTAAATACAGCACAGGCGTATGCAGATAATGCACAGAAAGTAAAGGACTCCTCAAAAATCTGGGTGAACTCGCCTGTTCTTAAAGTAGAGAAGACGACGGACAAACCATTTTACAAATATGGTGATATTATTACATACCGCATTGTCCTGACACAGGAGCAGACCGGATGTGTGGCGCGTAATGTTACTCTGCAGGATGTGATCGATACTCAGGGAGTACGTCTTCTGAAGGATTCGGTGATTCTGATGGATGAGAAAGGAAATGTAGCAGATGCTGATGTACAGATCAATGATGATAATACTTTCCTGATGTCAACAGGCAGGACACTGGTCAGGGATAGCAGATATAGTATCTGCGATAATGATAAAGGCGGTCTTTTTGAGCAGGTAATGTATAATCCTCTGGACTGTCAGGAACAGAAAAGTATGATCGTGGAATATCAGGCAGCGGTGATTGATGCAGCCCTGGCAGGACAGAAAGTGCACAATACTGCAGTTGCAGACAGCAGTGAAAAGATACCTGCAACCGGGGAAGCAGAGACAGAGGTACACAGTCCGATTCTGGAAATTGTGAAGGAATCAGATAAGAAAGAGTATGCGTCCGGTGAGAAAGGATACTATAAATTGACAGTAAGACAACTGCGTGAGGATGTCACAGATCAGAATATTGTTATCGAAGATAAACTGGAAACCCAAGGGGCTTCCATTGTAAAAGACAGCATTTTTGTGAAGAAAAACGGTATAGAACTGAAAGATGCCAAAATAGAGGCAGATGATACAGGATTTGTAATTCAGACAGGAGCATCGTTGTCAGATATGGATAAAATTGAAGTCTGCTATGAAATGGTATTTAAAACAGAAAGCACAGAGCCTGAAAAAATTGTAAACACAGCGAAAGCAAGAGGTGATATTTCACCGGAAATTACTGCACAGCAGGAGGCATATGTGAAAGCAAAAGCAGAACCGACTGCCACACCAACACCGTCTGCAACACCGAAACCAACAGAAACACCAAAGCCGACAGAGACACCAAAACCTACAGAAGTACCGAAACCGACGGAGCAGCCAAAAGCCACACCAACACCATCTGTACCGGGAACCTGCCCGAAAATGACTCCTGTACCGACGAAAGCACCGTTGGCATCTTACAATGGTGGAAATAATGGAGGCACGACTTCCGGAAGCGGAGGCAGCAGTTACGCAAATTCGGGTGGATATTCCGGTGGATACGGAAGCTATCAGGGTGGTTCCATGGCAGGAAGTTCTAAAACAGGAGATGTCAGACCGTTTAAAATGATGGCTGTTCTTGGACTTATCGGAATGGGACTGCTGACAGGAGGTGTGGTGATCTACAGAAGAACTGTTTCCGGGAAAAGAAATATAAAGGGTATGCCGCGGAAATGAAAAAACTCAGAACATTTGCAGTAAGTATGATCATAGCAGCAATTGGGCTTCTTATATATTGTGCCGGCTTCTATATAAAAAGTTATGAACAGAATCTTGCAGCAAGGCAGGAATATGCAGAGCTTTCCCAAATGGCAGGGGTGAAGAACAGAGAAGGTGCCGGATTATTGGCAGATGGCAAAAAAACTGATGAAGACAGCAGTACAAAAAACAGTGAAAAAAAACGCAGGAAAAAACAGAGAAGATCTTCTGAATCAAAAAACAAAAACTGTACAGATGAAATCAGGGAATCCTTCGGGATTTCCTGGGAAAATTTAAGAAAGATCAACTCTCAGACAGTTGCCTGGATTACTGTCCCGGGAGCCGATATTTCTTATCCTGTAGTTCAGGCGGCAGATGATGAATATTACCTGAAACATAATTTCAGAGGAGAGGAAGATCTGTTTGGATGTATTTTTCTGGAACATGACATAAAAAAGAATTTTACAGATTCCCACAGTATTCTTTACGGGCATAATATAGAAGGTAATATGATGTTTGCAAATCTGAACCGTTATGAACAGCCTGAATTTCTGAAAAAATGTCCTGAAATTGAGATCACAACACCAAAAAGAAAGTTTCTGTACAAAATTTTTTCTGTGGAACAGGCATCTTCCCAAAGCCCGGCATTTGAATATGGATACAAGTTATCCAGTCCTGCATACAGGAGACAATTATCTATATTGAAAAATAATTCCATGTATGACACAGGAGTAGAGCCTGATGAAAGGGAGAGAATGGTGACTCTGATCACCTGTAATTCACGTCTGGATAAAGAAATACGTATGGCGGTACATGGGATTTGCCATGAATGTTATGGTATAGAAAAAGCTGAGCCGAAGTGATGTTGAAATCAATCGGATATTGGTAACTTTCGTAAAGGATGAACTGTTACTGTTCACACATCACTATCCCTCGAGGTGTTTTGGAAAAAACTAATGAAAAATCTCTCGATATTTTGTATAATTTATGCATAAAAAACAACTTGTTCGTACGTGCGTACAAGTTGTATCCTAAATACAGGAGGGAAGAAGACATGACAGATAATGGAAAGCCGAAATATTTCTCACTGATGGAACAGCTCAGAAGTGATATTATGTCAGGAGCTATCCGACCGGGAGAGAAGCTTCCTTCAGAAAACGAGCTTTCACAGAAATATTCCCTGAGTAGACATACAGTTCGTAAAGCACTGGGAATCCTGGAGCAGGACGGATATGTAGAGGCATTTCACGGAAGAGGTACTTATTGCTCTGAGAATATGCGCCATATAAAGAATTCAAAGAATATTGCGGTAGTGACCACATATATTTCTGATTATATTTTTCCGAGACTGATACAGGGAATGGATAATGTCCTTTCAGAAAGCGGTTACAGTATTATCCTGAAAAACACAGCAAACAGCAGACAGAAAGAGGCCAGATGTCTGGAGGAACTTCTGAAGAAAGATATTGATGGACTGATCATTGAACCAAGCAAAAGTGAGATGATCTGTAAACACAGAAATCTTTATCAGAATCTGGATAAATTTGAAATTCCGTATGTGTTTATTCAGGGAATCTATTCAGAAATGAGGGATAAACCTCATATTCTTATGGATGATGCACAGGGAGGCTATCTTGTAACAAAATATCTGCTGGAACTGGGACATAAAAAGATCAAGGGTTTCTTTAAGGCAGACGATATGCAGGGACTGGAGCGCCACAAGGGATATGTGAAGGCCTTACAGGAGTCAGGGATTGCCTATGATCCTGATGATGTTGTCTGGTTTCATACAGAGGACAGGAAAGTAAAACCTGCACTGATGGCAAAAGAAATGGTACAGAGCGGACAGCTTCCGGATGGAATCGTCTGTTACAATGATCAGATTGCTGTTCAGGTTATGGAAGAACTGGAGAAAATGGGAGTCAGGATACCGGATGATATTTCCATTACCGGTTATGACAATTCACTGTATGCTCAGCGAGGAAGCGGAATCACAACGATAGCTCATCCGCAGGAAAAGCTGGGAGAAATGGCAGCAGAGCTTATACTTGAGAAGATCAACGGAGTTCCTGAAGAAGAAAGTAAGGTTGAAAGACTGATTTATCCGGAACTGATCATACGGGGATCATGCAGAAAAATATTGTAAACAAATGAAATAAATAAAAAATAAAAATAAATCCGGGAGGAATTTTATCATGAAAACAGGAAGAAACTATAAGTTCTGGTTTTGTACAGGTTCACAGGATCTTTACGGAGATGAGTGCTTAAGAAAAGTTGCTGAGCATTCCAGAATCATTGTTGAGGAATTAAACAAGAGCGGTGTTCTTCCATTTGAATTAGTATGGAAACCAACACTGATCACAAACGAACTGATCCGTAAAACATTTAATGAAGCAAATGCAGATGAGGACTGTGCAGGTGTTATCACATGGATGCATACTTTCTCACCGGCAAAATCATGGATCCTTGGTCTGAAAGAATACAGAAAACCGCTTTGCCATCTTCATACACAGTTTAATGAGGAGATTCCTTATGATACCATTGATATGGATTTTATGAATGAAAACCAGTCTGCTCATGGCGGTCGTGAATATGGTCATATTGTTACAAGAATGGGAATCGAAAGAAAAGTTATTGTCGGACACTGGGCAGATAAAGATGTTCAGGAAAGACTTGCTTCCTGGATGCGTACAGCAGTTGGTATCATGGAGAGCAGCCATATCCGCGTATGTCGTGTAGCAGATAACATGAGAAACGTAGCTGTTACAGAAGGTGATAAAGTAGAAGCACAGATCAAATTCGGATGGGAAGTTGATGCTTATCCTGTAAATGAGATTGCTGATTATGTAAAAGATGTAGCTAAAGGTGATGTAGATGCGCTGGTAGATGAATACTACAGCAAATATGATATTCTTCTTGAGGGAAGAGATCCGGAAGAATTTAAACGTCATGTAGCAGTTCAGGCTCAGATTGAGATCGGATTTGAGAAATTCCTGGAAGAGAAAAATTATCAGGCAATCGTTACACACTTTGGAGATCTGGGTGCTCTTAAACAGCTTCCCGGACTTGCAATCCAGAGACTTATGGAAAAAGGCTATGGATTCGGTGCAGAAGGCGACTGGAAGACAGCTGCAATGGTTCGTCTGATGAAGATCATGACAGCTGGTGTAAAAGATGCAAAAGGAACTTCCATGATGGAAGACTATACATATAACTTTGTACCTGGAAAAGAAGGAATCCTTCAGTCTCATATGCTTGAGGTATGCCCGTCTGTCGCAGATGGTAAGATCGGCATTAAAGTATGCCCGCTTTCCATGGGTGACAGAGAAGATCCTGCAAGACTTGTATTCACAAGCAAGACAGGCCCGGGTATTGCAACATCCCTGATCGATCTTGGAGACCGTTTCCGTCTGATCATCAACGATGTGGAATGCAAGAAGGTTGAGAAACCGATGCCGAAGCTTCCTGTAGGAAGTGCATTCTGGACACCACAGCCAAATCTTAAGACAGGTGCAGAAGCATGGATCCTTGCAGGCGGAGCCCACCATACAGCATTCTCCTATGACCTGACAGCAGAGCAGATGGGTGACTGGGCAGCAGCTATGGGTATTGAAGCTGTTTACATTGATAAAGATACAAATATTCGTGATTTTAAGAATGAACTGAGATGGAATGAACTTGCATTCAGAAAATAATAATTTTTGTAATTAATACAGAGGCTGCCATATCAGGCTGAAATTAACTGCCTGGGATGGCAGCCCTGAGAAGTTTAAAGTAATAAAAAGTATGTTAAAACCGTAAAATTTCCATGGTAAAACAATAAAAGAAATGCAATAATATTGGTGTACAAACAATATATGATTATAGATTGTCGAATGATCTGTAATCATAAATAACAGAGAAACAGGGAGGTACATAAAAATGGGAACAGCAGAAGCAAAAGCAGCGATAATTGCAAATAAAACAGCACTTGGTATTGAGTTTGGTTCTACCAGAATCAAAGCAGTACTTGTAGATGACAAAAATCAGCCAATCGCATCCGGTGCACATGAATGGGAAAACCGTTATGAAAACGGTGTCTGGACATACAGTCTGGATGATATCTGGACAGGTATCCAGGACTGCTATCAGGATATGGCAAAGGATGTAAAAGCAAAATATGACATAGAACTGGAATCCGTAGGTGCATTTGGCGTCAGCGCCATGATGCATGGATATATGCCATTTAACAAAGAAGGAGAACTTCTTGTACCATTCCGTACATGGAGAAACAACATTACAGGAGAAGCCAGCGAGAAATTGATGGAACTGTTCAACTACAACATTCCGCAGAGATGGAGCATTGCTCATCTGTATCAGGCGATCCTTAACGGTGAAGAACATGTAAAAGATATTGACTATATCACAACTCTGGAGGCTTATGTACACTGGAAACTGACAGGTAAGAGAGTTCTTGGAATCGGTGATGCGGCGGGTATGTTCCCGATTGACACAACAAAAGCAGATTATAATCAGGAAATGGTTGATAAATTCGATGAACTGGTAGCACCTTACGGATTTTCTTGGAAACTTCGTGACATTATGCCGAAAGCTCTTGTTGCAGGGGAAGATGCCGGCGTTCTTACAGAAGAAGGTGCGAAACTTCTGGATGTGACAGGTAAACTGAAAGCAGGAATCCCGATGTGCCCTCCGGAAGGTGATGCAGGAACAGGTATGGTTGCCACAAACAGTGTTGCAGTTCGTACAGGTAACGTTTCCGCAGGAACTTCTGTATTTGCCATGATCGTTCTGGAAAAAGAACTCTCCAGACCGTATAAAGAAATCGACATGGTTACCACTCCGTCCGGACATCTGGTAGCTATGGCTCATTCCAACAACTGTACCTCTGACCTGAATGCCTGGGTAAATGTATTTAAAGAGTTTGCAGAGGCTATGGGTATGGAAGTGGATATGAATAAACTGTTTGGAACTCTTTATAATAAAGCACTTGAAGGTGATCCGGACTGTGGCGGACTTCTGTCTTACTGCTATTTCTCAGGCGAGCATATGACAGGCTTTGAAGAAGGACGCCCGTTATTTGTACGTTCTCCTGAGAGCAAATTCAATCTTGCAAACTTTATGAGAACCAATCTGTATACATGCCTTGGAGCCATGAGGGTAGGTCTGAACCTTCTGTTTGAGAAAGAAAATGTAAAAGTAGACCGTCTTCTTGGCCATGGAGGATTATTCAAGACAAAAGGCGTAGGACAGCAGATTTTGGCAGATGCTGTCAATGCACCGGTATCTGTAATGGCTACTGCAGGTGAAGGCGGAGCCTGGGGAATCGCACTTCTTGCTTCTTATCTGGTAAATAAAGAAGAAGGTGAGACTCTGGAAAGCTTCCTTGATAACAAAGTATTTGCAGATCAGGAAAGCAGCACACTGGATCCAAAACCGGAAGGTGTGGCTGGATTCAATGCATTTATGGACAGCTATATGAAAGGTCTTTCTATTGAAAGAGCAGCAGTAGAGTCTGAAATCTGGTAAATGTTGAGAAACAAACTGTTTGCCGGCGCATATGAAAATGAATAGGAAAAGAAGAATATAAAAAACAGAGCAGCATCGCAGATCATGAGACCGGCGATGCTGTTTTTTGCAGTTTTTCTGAAATTGTTATCAAGTGATTCGCAGCCGAATAAATACAAAGAGAAAGCCCCGGCAGGGGAGCTGCCGGGACTTTCAAGGGGAGTATAAATAATTAAATAAGGGGTTTATGTAAAAAAAATTTTTGAAGGGTAAATTCTTTTTACAGCTATGATTATAATATAGCTTGGTGAAAAAAGCAACATATTTTGATGAATATTCCCCCCGGTTTTTGGGATAATAGTCAATGTGAAGCACTTTCAGCGATGAAGTGTGGAAGAAAAAAACCGGATTTTGCAGAGTATCAGGAGATCCGGGCAGATAAATCTCATCAGGAGGAAAATAATAATGGCAAAAAACTATGAATCTGAGAGTAAAAACAGCAGAAATTACACAGGAACTTCAGATAAGAACAGCTATGGTAATGAAATGAACCATGCTGGTAATGCAAAAAACAGTGTGAAAAGCAAAAACGAGACAGATTGTAGAAGTAAAGCAAAAAATAAAACTTCCCAGTCTTACAGCTCAGAAGAAGACAGATATTGATTGGATCAGGAGGGGGAAATGCCCCTCCTGATCTGCTGTGAGCCAATTTATGTGTCGGCTGTTTTTTGTCAGACAGTGGCACATCTGTTCCTGATATCATATGATATAACAAAAAGGAGTCTGCCATGTTTCCGGTGGAAACAATTTCTGCAAAAATGCTGGATTATTATGTGGGCCGAAGGGACACGTTGATCATAGATCTGAGAGAAAAAGAGTTTTATATGCACAGTCATGTAAAAGGAGCCGTAAACATGCCATATGGAGAAATAGACGGATATACAGCCTTTCCAAAAGGGAAAATACTGGTTCTGTACTGCGACAGGGGCGGGGCAAGCCTTCTGCTTGCAAGGCAGCTTGCAAAGCTTGGGTACTGTACCAGGTCTGTTATAGGCGGTTTTGGAGCATATCGGGGAAGAAATCTTGTAATTTCGCCATAAGCATGATAAGGTGTAAGAGAAAAAATACGAACCGGTATATCTTCAGGTTATTTCAGAAATCAATCTGTCGGCATACCTATTGTGCCAACAAGTTGATTTCTCGAACAATCTTGCGTCTAAATTTCTTATTTCCGC
>OHWG01000888.1_pt1 | contig 16845 bp, 10 predicted proteins | sample 1579621 | NCBI WGS metagenome assembly OHWG01 (sample SAMEA3882544, study PRJEB24775) | human gut metagenome | biome: human-associated habitat; feature: intestine environment; material: feces | place: Netherlands | collected 2009/2010
CCTCGGAACCGATATCGAGATTCCAGCCCGTCTTGCAGAATTCATGAAGGGTGAGAAGAAGAGCATCCAGATGACCAAGGACTTTGCATCATTCAAGAATTATTTGATGAACGAATAATATGAAAATAGTTATCTTAGACGGCTATGCAGCTAATCCAGGAGATTTGGACTACCATCTCCTGGAACAGCTTGGCGAGGTTGTGGTTTATCCTCGCACTTCTGATGAAGAAAAGGTGGAACGTGCCAAGGATGCAGACATCATATTGTTGAATAAGGTACAGATGGATGCAGAAACTTTGGCTCAACTTCCTAACTTGAAGTATATCGGAATCCAGGCAACCGGCTTCAATGTGGTAGATATCAATGCTGCCAAGAAACAAGGCATCATCGTTACCAACATTCCTGCCTATAGTACGGATAGTGTGGCACAGATGACCTTTGCCCTCATCCTCGCTGTTACCAACCGTGTAGAACATTACACGCAGGAGAATAGAAACGAGCGATGGGCTTACAACAAGGATTTCTGTTATTGGGATACCCCTTTAATGGAACTTGCAGGCAAAAAGCTTGGCATTATGGGATTGGGTAACATCGGTATGAAGGTTGCAAATATCGCCCGACAATTCGGTATGGACGTTTGCGCCTGCACCAGCAAGAATTCCAGCGACCTGCCTGAATGGATTCAGAAGGTCAGCAAGGAAGGATTGCTTGCCACAAGTGATATTCTCTCCCTGCATTGTCCACTCTCGGATGATACCTACCACCTTATCAATGCAGAAAGCATCGAGAAGATGAAGGATACTGCCATCCTGGTGAATACCGGTCGCGGACCATTGGTAGATGAAGAAGCAGTTGCAAAGGCTTTGCACGACCAGAAACTCGGCGCTTATTGTGCAGATGTGATGACTCAGGAACCACCTTCTAAAGAGAATCCTCTTTTCAAGGAGCCTAATGCCTATCTCACTCCACATATTGCCTGGGCTACCTTTGAGGCCCGCAAGCGATTGAATAAGCAGGTAGCTGCTAACGTTAAGGCTTTTCTTGAGGGGAACCCTATCAATGTGGTGAACCCATAAAGTGCATATATATTTCAACAAAATAAGTAAACCGCTTATTCCCTAGATTTTAGGGGGAATAAGCGGTTTAATTTTTTCCCTTAAGGGAAAATACATTTATCCTTAAGGAAAAATATTTTTTTCTTTAAGGGAAAAAGAATATTCCCTTAAGGATGTCTTTACAACTGAACAACAATGTATATTTATTTCTTAGATGTAAACTTCAGTCGCTTCTCTGGAGCCTATCTTCTTCTTATCAGAATATAGATAATGACGGGAGCGCCAAAAAATGGAGTAACGGCATTGAGCGGAACGATTCCCCCATCTGGTGGAAGTGAACAGAGAAGATTACACAGAAGGGCAATAGCCGCCCCTATCAACATTGTAACTGGCAGAAGCTGTCGATGATTTTCTGTACCAACCAGCAGACTTGCTATATGAGGAGTGGCAAGCCCAATGAAGGCAATAGGACCACAAAAAGCTGTTACAACAGCGGTAAGCACTCCCGTTATCACAAGTAAGGCGATTCGTAGTTTCCTGATAGGAAAGCCAAGATTCTCTGCATATTGCTCACCCAACAGCAGGGCGTTAAGCGGCTTGATGAGCAAAAGAGAAGCTACCAAACCGAGGATAACCAATGGTACAAACCATCTCTCGCTCATTGAAACATTGCCAAAGCTTCCCATTCCCCATATCATATAGGATTTCACACCTTCTGCCGTACTGAAGAAATTCAATAACGAAATTGCGCTGCTGGCAAGATACCCCACCATCAAACCGATAATCAGAAGGACTGTATGACTTCTAACAACAGTAGAGAATGCAGTGATGATTCCCATCACCAGCATTGCCCCTGCAAAGGCTGATACCAGAATAGCCAGGAATCCACCAATAGCATAACCGCATTCTCCATCCAGAAAACCCAGACAAAAATCATTCAGACTGATATTGCCTCCAAAGGCTAACATAACGATGGCAACTGCCAATCCTGCTCCACTGCTGATTCCAAAAACATCCGGTCCTGCCAGAGGATTACGGAAAGCAGTCTGGAGCAACAAACCGCTTGTGGCAAGGGCTGCACCAGAAAGCAAAGCTGTGATGGCTTGCGGAAGACGAGATTCGAGGATGATATAGTCATAAGTATCAGAAACAGCCTGATTCCCCGTCAATATACCGAGCACCTCATTATATGGGATACTGACGCTGCCCCATACCAAATTACCGAAGAACAGCAATACGATGGCAGCTACTAAGACTATAGAGATTATAACCTTGTTCATAGTTTCTATTGTAATTGACGATGATAGAATCTCAATGCTCCTAACGCTCTGATATCCTTTGCATACTTCGTGAACTTAGCATGATCTGTAGGATGCGAAAGGATAATAAACTCACGAAGCAGGATTTCAGGATGAAAGCTGGTGAGTTCGAAATAGGGTTCTGTACTGGTATCCACCTGGTAAATCTGCGGATTGGCAAAGCAATGAAGAGCTTTGTAGCCATCATACTCCTGAAGCAATTGGGCACGTGTTAATGGCGCTCCGCCGAAATACTTAAATGCCCAGACATCTATATCCTTACCTTTCGAAAGAATCTGCTCCGGACTCATGGCAAGACTTCCACTGTGCGAATCGTCTTCAAAGACATAACGGGCGTTGGCATCCTTTAACAAGATACCTATAGTACTCTGTCCTCCAGGAACATACCATACGCTTCCCGTTTTTCTTTCGGTCAACACCGACAGACCTTGTGGCAACTTCTTGGCAGCAGTCTTCAGATGCAGATAATCCTGTTCTATCCGGGTAAAGAGCGAGTCCGCATTCTTATCGAAAAGCATCCCATAGAACTTCATCCATTCTGCTCTACCCAATGGTGAAGTCTCCATATAATCGGCAGCTTCAATGACGGGAATATGAAGTTTATCCAGCTTACCATACCCTCCACTGTTTTCGAAAGGAGAAACCAGGAGAGCCTCCGGCTTCAAGGAGATGATACGTTCAATATCCGGTTGCATACTGGAACCGCAATCCACCGCACTCTTCTTGATATCTGGAATATTGATGTAATTCATATCACATACGCCACTGATGGCATTCTTGCAACCCAGTTCATACATCAACTGACAATGAGGTCCCGTAAAGACCACGCTGCTCGTTACCGGCGTACGAACCGTATCTGTAGCGCATCGGGCAGCAGAAGCACGTCGCAGGGTAAGTCGTGTTACGGTTTCATTCCCCTCCTTCCCTTTTGGCACCAGAATATAGCGATGCAGAAGAGTTCCCTCTTTCCAGGGATTGGCAAGAATCACCTCTGTATATTCTTCTCCGTGTTTCACCATTGTGAGATGCTGAGCATACTTCAGCGGAATAGTATCCCCTGCATCCACATCATTTCCTGCCTGTGTCTTACCCATCTGGCAAGATACAAAAAGAGAAGCAATTCCCAAGAACAAAACTGCCTTAAATATCCTATGATTGATAAATATCTGTTTCATCGTTAAACCAATTATATAATTTGTCTGCAAAAGTACAAAGAAAAAATAAAGCAGGCAAGTTTTCTTCAAAAAAATGCTCCGGGAAAGTCTTGGAACCTTTCCCGGAGCAATAATCATTATTTCTAAAAGAGTTCAGGCAATATTACTTGCTCTCTGCCTCAGCCTTCTTGGTCTCAGCAGCTGTTGGGCCATAGTAGCCGTAGTAAGCCTGGTAACGAGTGTAACCCCAGTTAGCCTGAGCCTTCTCTGGGTCGAGCTCCTTAGCCTTGTCGAGAACCTTGATAGCCTCCTGGTAAACCACCTTGCGACCGTTAGGGTCCTGCAAGTTACCAGCCTTGCTATTGTAGCAAGCACCGAGGTAAACCAAAACTACAACGTTGTCTGGCTTTGCGTCAAGAGCCTGCTTGAGGCAGTTGATAGCGTTGTCAGCATCATTCTTCTGGATGTACATCATACCCTTGTTAGCAAGAGCAACGAAGTTCTTTGGGTTCTTAGCGATAGCACCATCCAAAAGCTCCATCTGCTCCTTCTCCATCTTCAAAGAAGAATACATAGAGTTCAAACCGTCGAGGATAACCTCGTTAGTCTGGTCCTTATCAAAGAGAGTCTTCAACTTGTTAACGTAAGCCAAAGAATCTTCCTTAGTCTTCAAACCATCCTTCATTACATAGAGCTTGAGGTTGAGAGCATCCTTAGCCTCCTTCTCGCTTGTCATAGCGATGTCGCAATACTTCTCGCAACGAGCAGCATCCTTAGCCTGATAAGCATAACGAGCAGCGAAGAGAGCTACCTGACCGATATAATCCTTCTCAGCATCCTTCTGCTTAGCATCAATGCCAGCGAAGAGAGGATCAGAATCTGTATCGAGGAAAGCACCCCAGTACTTCAAAACCTCATCAGCCTTATTGTTCTGAGCTGCAGTCTGACCAGCGTTTACGAGCTGCTGACGTGCACCCCAAACACGTGATGCATTGCCATTGAACTTAGGAGCAACCTTACCCTTAGCGTTAGGAAGCTGATCGTACTTATAGCACTCAATAGCATTCATCAATGCATTGTAAGCACCCTCATTCATAGCATTCTCATCAACAGGATCATTCTTCTTCATGATCTGGTTGGTCTGCTGGATACTCTGCTGGTCGTTGAAAGCCTTCATGCTGAGATCAACAAGCTTGTTGTAAGCCTTTGCCTTCTCTGCATCGCCAGCCAACTGACCCAAATTCTGCTTAACCAAAGCCTCAGCCTCAGCATAAGTCTTAGCCTTCAGCACAGCCTTGAGGGCATCGCTGTCTCCTGCGAATGCTGATGTGGTACCTAGTACCATCATAGCAGCAACGATTAACTTTTTCATTTTGTTTAAAGTTTAAAAAGTTGAAATTTATAATTCTTTACGCGTCTTCAATATAATGTGAACGAGCGTTCAGGATGTTACTCCTGAACGTTCTCGTCTTCTTTATTCTCTAACTCAGATTCAGCCTCGGCTACTTCTTCGGCAGTCTTGGCACCCACTGTGTCATTCTCTATCTCCTCGCTCTTCTTGGCCCAGGCAGAACGGCTCTCCTCTTCTACCGAAGCTTCAAGCTCTGAGCTCATCACCTTGCATACGCTGGCGATGACATCATTCTTCTTAGCCAGATTGATGAGACGAACACCCTGAGTAGCACGACCCATCACGCGGCAGTCTGCCACTGCGAGACGAATCACAATACCACTCTGGTTGATGATCATCAGGTCGTTATCATCGGTTACGTTCTTGATAGCTACCAAGCGACCGGTCTTCTCGGTGATGTTAAGAGTCTTCACACCCTTACCACCACGGTTGGTTACACGGTAATCAACTACGTCCGAACGCTTACCATAACCCTGCTCACTCACTACCATTACTGTCTCCTTCTCAGGATCATTGACAACAATCATACCAATCAAGGCATCATCACCCTCATCGAGTCGCATACCACGAACACCGGTAGAAGTACGTCCCATGGTGCGGATCTGATTCTCATCGAAGCGGACGGCACGACCATTGCGGTTAGCGAGAATCAACTCATTATGTCCATTTGTCAAGCGAACATCTACTACCTCATCGCCTTCAACGATATTGATGGCAATCACACCGTTGGCACGAGGACGAGAGTATGCTTCCAGACAGGTTTTCTTTACAGTACCATTCTTGGTAGCGAAGACTACATAGTGGCTATTGATGAACTCTGCATCATTCAATCCCTTCAATCGGAGGAATGCATTCACCTGATCATCGCTCTCAATGTTGAGGAGGTTCTGGATTGCACGACCCTTTGAATTGCGGTCACCCTCTGGAATCTCGTAACACTTCAACCAGTAGCAACGGCCCTTCTTGGTGAAGAACAGCATAGTCTGATGCATGGTTGCAGGATAGATATACTCAGTGAAGTCCTTATCACGAGTGCGGGCACCCTTGGCACCAACGCCACCGCGAGCCTGCTCACGGAACTCTGACAATGGAGTACGCTTGATGTATCCGAGATGACTGACCGTGATAACCACTGGATCGTTTGGATAGAAGTCCTCTGGATTGAACTCGTGATCGTCTGGCTTGATCATCGTACGGCGTGCATCGCCATACTTCTCCTTCACCTCATTGAGTTCATCCTTCATCACCTTCTTGCAAAGCTCTGGATCATTCAAGATCTGGTTCAAGTAGTCGATGGTCTTCATCAACTCATTGAATTCATTATGCAACTGCTCCAGGCGCAAGCCAGTCAACTGGCTGAGACGCATGTCAACGATAGCCTTACTCTGCAGTTCGTCGAGTTCAAAACGCTTCTCCAAGTTACGCTGAGCATCAGATGGAGTCTTGCTGGCACGGATGATATGAACTACCTCATCAATATTATCGCAGGCGATGATCAATCCCTCGAGGATATGAGCACGCTCCTGTGCCTTCTTCAATTCAAACTGAGTACGACGGATTGTAACATCATGACGATGATCAACGAAGTACTTCACGCATTCCTTCAAGCTCAAGAGACGTGGACGACCATTAACAAGAGCGATGCAATTTACTGAGAATGAACTCTGAAGAGCTGTCAACTTGAAGAGTTTGTTCAAGAGAACATTAGCATTCGCATCACGCTTTACATCAACCACGATACGCATACCCTGACGGCCAGACTCATCGTTGACATTGGCAATACCATCTACTCTGCCTTCCTTGGCAAGATCAGCAATAGCCATCACAAGCTGCTCCTTGTTGACACCATAAGGAATCTCTGTGATGACAATCTTATCGTGATTCTCGCCAGTCTCGATTTCAGCAGTAGCACGAACCACGATTCTACCCTTACCAGTCTCGTAGGCATCCTTCACACCCTGGATACCATAAATAGTAGCACCAGTAGGGAAATCTGGAGCAGGGATATACTGCATCAGCCCATCTGTATCGATATCATTATTGTCGATGTAAGCACAGCAGCCATCAATTACCTCACCCAAGTTGTGAGTAGGAATATTGGTAGCCATACCTACAGCAATACCGTTACCACCATTTACCAGCAGGTTAGGAATCTTGGTAGGCATTACGGAAGGTTCCTGGAGGGTGTCGTCGAAGTTGTTCATCATATCAACGGTCTCCTTGTCGAGGTCATCCATGATGTGCTCACCCATCTTAGAGAGTCGGCACTCAGTATAACGCATCGCAGCAGGAGAGTCTCCATCTACAGAACCGAAGTTACCCTGTCCATCAATCAGAGTGTAACGCATGTTCCACTCCTGACCCATACGAACCAAGGCACCATACACAGAAGAGTCACCATGTGGGTGGTACTTACCAAGTACCTCACCAACTACGCGGGCACACTTCTTGTAAGGTTTGTCACTGGTGTTTCCAATGCCCAGCATACCATAGAGAATACGGCGGTGCACAGGCTTGAAACCATCGCGTACATCAGGGAGGGCACGAGCCACGATCACTGACATCGAATAGTCGATGTAGCTAGACTTCATCTCCTCCTCAATGTTTATTTTCATGATTCTATCATGATCCATTGTCTGATTTTCGTCCATATTTAAATTTTAATTGTTTATACCTTATTATATATATACCTGTTTACCTTCTATTTTCAGGCGTTGACAGGTATTTGCCACCATCCAGGAGAGAAGCATCAGCGATAGCTTCCAACCAACCTTGCAAAAATGGCTCGAAATTGCTTTTAAGGGCATTTTTTTGCGTTTTAAGCCGTTTTAGCCTCTGCAAAATCACGACAAAGGTACAAAAATAAAATGAAATAAAAGGCACAGAATCGAAAAAAAACGATAATTTAGCATTAATTGTGTTTTAAATAAGTAAAAAAGTTGCCTAAACTCTTGTTTGTTACCAAAATAATGTGTACTTTTGCATTATAATTTAATGAGTAAGACATGCAAAATCCATTTCAACATATCAACGACGTACTCAACTACAGTGGCAGGGAAGCCTACCGTATGTTGGGAAATCAGGTGAACACAGAGCACCTGATGTTGGGAATCCTGCATTGTAACAACAAGCAGGTGAACGATATTTTCGAGCATTTTGGCATCAACACAGACGTACTCCGCTCTACGCTTTACGATTCGCAGGAACAGGCGATAGACAAAATCTCAGCTGAAGAAATTGCGGAAACAGAAGAAGGAAGAGCCTTGAAGTACGACAAGGAGACCAGCGAAGTGATCAGCGAAGCCATTATCGAAGCTCGTCTCTGTGAGGGAAAGGCTGCTTTGGTACAACCGGAGCACCTGCTGCTCGCCATCTTGAAGAAGGATGAATGTGACCCAGCCAAACTGCTCATTACACAAGGTCTGACCTATAAGAAGCTGTTCGACTACATCAATGGCATCAACCTGGACATTGACAACAAACTCAATAAGTTGAACCAAGAAGTAGAAAACTATAAGCGCAATCAGATTGACGGAGATTCAGAACAGGAAGTTGTAGATGAAAAGCCAGAAACAGAGACTGCGCCAGAGCAGGAACAAGAATCTGCCGAAGGCGACATCAACATGATTGACCTGCGAGACAAGCAACAGCTTTCTGGAAACCAGCTTTCTGAAGATCAGGAAGAAGCTGATACGGCTACCCTTTCTGACGGTGCAGCTTCAGCCCAGGACAATCAGGGAGACCTGCTGGATCCAGAGGAGGAACCACTCGACTTCAGCGAAAATCAAAATTCCGGCAACGGAAAGCAGGGAGGTAACAACGGCAAGCACACACGTAATGTAGTGGGCGCCAAGCCAACCAAGTCGAATACTCCATTTCTGGACAAGTTCAGCTACGATCTGACCAAGGCTGCCAAGGACGGAAGCCTGGATCCTGTAGTAGGAAGAGACAAGGAGATTACCCGCCTGATGGAGATCCTGGGAAGAAGAAAGAAAAACAACCCTGTATTAATAGGTGAGCCTGGCGTGGGCAAAAGTGCCATCGTAGAAGGATTGGCACAGATGATTGCCAAGGGCGACCAGAGTTCCCTCTTCTTCAACAAGCGAGTATTAAGTCTCGACATGACAGGCATTGTTGCCGGCACCAAATATAGAGGTCAGTTTGAGGAGCGCATCAAGGGCGTCATCAAGGAACTGGAAAGAAACCCGAACATCATCGTTTTCATCGATGAAATCCACACGCTGATTGGTGCGGGTGGTGCAGAAGGAAGCATGGATGCAGCCAACATCATGAAACCAGCTCTGGCACGTGGCTTCATTCAGTGCATCGGAGCCACCACCCTCAACGAATATCGCAAGAGTATTGAAAAGGATGGTGCTTTGGAGCGCAGATTCCAGAAGATCATCGTAGAACCTACTACGGCCGAAGAGACGCTGGAGATTCTGCATAACATCAAGGAGAAATACGAAGAGCATCATAATGTAAGCTACACAGACGAAGCATTGAAAGCTTGTGTAAGGCTTGCAGATAGATACATGCACGACCGCTCCTTCCCAGACAAGGCCATTGACGTGATGGACGAGGCTGGCGCTCACATTCACATTAACAGTGCGACCGTCCCTGACGAACTCATTGAGGCGGAAAAGAAACTCAATGCAACCATCGCCAAGAAACAGGCAGCCGTGGCAAGTCAGAACTTCGAGATGGCTGCAACATTGAGAGACTATCAGACAAAGCAGGAACGCGACATTGAGATGATGCGCAAGCAATGGGAACATGGAGACCCTAACCATCGTGTCACCCTCGATGAAACGGAAATTGCCAAGGTAGTAAGCAACATGACAGGCATCCCTGTCCAGCAAATGGCAGAGAGTGAAAATGTCCGTCTGAGAAATATGGGCAAGGCTCTCAAGGAAAAAGTGATTGCCCAGGATGCGGCTATCGACAAGGTAGTGAAATCCATCCAGCGCAACCGCATGGGACTGAAAGACCCTAACCATCCTATCGGCGTGTTTATGTTCCTTGGCCCTACCGGTGTCGGAAAGACCTACCTCGCAAAGAAACTGGCAGAAGAAATGTTCGGTTCGGCAGATGCACTCTTCCGCATCGACATGAGTGAGTATGCTGAAGGATTCAACACTTCACGACTCATCGGTTCGCCTCCAGGATACGTTGGCTATGATGAAGGTGGACAGTTGACTGAGAAAGTACGCCGCAAACCATACAGCATCGTTTTGCTGGATGAGATAGAGAAGGCAAACAGCCAGGTGTTCAATCTCCTGCTGCAGGTAATGGATGAAGGAAGACTGACAGATGGAAACGGTCGCCTGATCGACTTCCGTAACACCATCATCATCATGACTTCCAACGCCGGTACCCGACAGCTCAAGGAATTCGGCAGAGGCGTAGGTTTCAATGCAGGCGGAATCGGCAGCAACGGAATGCCTATCGACGAAAAGGATAAGGAGTATGCTCGTAGCGTCATTCAGAAGCATCTGTCCAAGCAGTTTGCTCCGGAATTCCTCAACCGTCTCGATGAGATTATCACCTTCGACCAGCTCGATTTGTCTGCCATCACCAGCATCGTAGATCTGGAGCTGAGATCTCTCGTAAAACGAGTTGAAAATCTGGGCTATCATTTCCAGATGACCGATAAGGCTAAGGAATTCGTAGCCAGCAAGGGATACGATGTGCAGTTTGGTGCCCGCCCACTGAAGCGAGCTATCCAAAACTACGTAGAAGACGGACTCTGCGAACTCTTGATGGAAGGCAACCTGAAGCCAGGATCCGTCATCAACATCGGAAAGAATCCGAAGAAAGACGAATTGACTTTCAAAAATATGATAAAAGATTAATTTGGTATAGATACTTTTACTTATGGGAGCTTGTCTGTAAAGGCAGGCTCCCTATTTCTGTTAATGATAGTTAACTGAAAGAAATCTCTTCATAAATTATTTTCTCAATTAGAAAATTTTGGTTACCTTTGCATTCACGTAGAGAGAAAAGCCATGATGGCTCAGTTGGTAGAGCAACGCATTCGTAATGCGTGGGTCGCGGGTTCGAGTCCCGCTCGTGGCTCTCTTTTCTTCCGCAAGCCGTGCTTGCATCTCCCCAAAATTTTATTTGCTCGCGAGATTAGCACATCGGTAGTGCACGGGCTTCCCAAGCCTGTGAGGCGGGTTCGACTCCCGTATCTCGCTCCATCCGGTAAAGACTCCCTTATTTTTTATTCCACCCCCCATCCTCTGAAAATTCAGCACTGGAAGCGTAAACCTTTACGCACGATTTTTCAGGTTTTTCGATATAAGATACCGATATTTTTTATACCTTTGCATCAGATTTCAGAAAGATAAGAATTTCTTTTCTAATAGGTACGGAATCCTTTTTAATTAGGTACGAATTCCTTTTCAGAAAGATATAAGTATCGAGAAAGAAATAGATGATATTCTATTATGAAACTAACGAATAAAACAAATAACAAACAATATAAACAGATCATGAAAGAGCTTAAAGCATTGAACAAGCGCACTGCTCCTAAGAGCGTAGCGCCAGAGAAAATCATTCAGTTTGGTGAAGGTAACTTCCTCCGTGCATTCGTTGATTGGATTGTATGGAATATGAATAAGAAAACCGACTTCAACGGTTCTGTCGTTGTCGTTCAGCCATTGGCTGGCGGTATGGTAGATTGGTTGAACGGCCAGGACTGCCTCTATCATGTTAACCTTCAGGGTAAGGAGAACGGCCAGGCTATCAATACATTGGAGCGTATCGACGTAATCAGCCGTGCATTGAACCCATATTCTCAGAACCAGGCCTTCATGGCTTTGGCTGAGCAGCCAGAGATGCGTTTCATCATCTCTAACACAACAGAGGCAGGTATTGCTTTCGATGATTCTTGCAAGTTCACAGATGCTCCTGCAGCTTCTTACCCTGGTAAGTTGGTTCAGTTGCTGTTCCACCGTTACAAGTTCTTCGAGGGCGATCCTACCAAGGGTATGATCCTGATGCCTTGCGAGTTGATCTTCTTGAACGGTCACCACTTGAAGGAGTGCATCTACCAGTATATCGAGCTTTGGAAGGAAGACATGGGTGCTGACTACGAGGGCTTCAAGGAGTGGTTCACCAACCACTGCTATGTTTGCGCTACTCTCGTTGACCGTATCGTTCCTGGCTTCCCACGCGACACCATCAAGGAAATCCAGCAGAAGGTTTGCTATAAGGACAACCTCGTAGTAAAGGCTGAGAGCTTCCACCTTTGGGTAATCGAGAAGGCTGAGAATATGACTGTAGAGCAGATGCAGGAAGAGTTCCCTGCTCATAAGGCTGGTCTCCACGTTCTCATCACAGACAATGAGAAGCCATACCACGAGCGTAAGGTTACTTTGTTGAATGGCCCTCACACAGTATTGAGCCCTGTTACATACCTCAGCGGTGTGAACATCGTTCGCGATGCTTGCGAGCACCCAGTATTGGGCAAGTACATCCACAAGGTACAGTTCGAGGAGTTGATGCAGACATTGAACCTCCCTATGGACGAGCTTCAGAAGTTCGCTTCTGACGTATTGGAGCGTTTCGAGAACCCATTCGTTGACCATCAGGTAACCAGCATCATGCTGAACTCATTCCCTAAGTTCGAGACTCGCGACCTCCCAGGTGTGAAGATCTACTTGGAGCGTAAGGGTGAGTTGCCACAGGGATTGGTATTCGGTCTCGCAGCTATCATCACTTACTATAAGGGTGGTGTTCGTGAGGACGGTGCTCCTATCCAGCCAAACGACGACCAGAAGATCATGGACAAGCTCACAGAGCTTTGGGCTACTGGCGATACTCAGAAGGTAGCAGAGGGCGTACTCGGCTTCGACTACATCTGGCATGAGAACTTGAACGAGACAGTTCCTGGCTTGACAGAGTTGGTTAAGAAGGATCTCGACCTCATCCAGGAGAAGGGTATGTTGGAGGCAGTGAAGACTATCCTCTAATATTGGATTATTTAGACAATACCAATTGAATAAGATAACATAAATAGGTATTATTAGAAGGTAAAAAGATAACGTAAAGTCCGGTAAGGCAAGCAAAAGCTTGATTCTTGCCGGACTATTTTTTTTGAAATGGTCTGACGCCTAAGATAAATTAAAACCAATACTTCTTAAGACAAATAAAGCCTTAAGATAAATATAGCCCTAAGATAAATAAAGCCAATAGATGGCTGCAAGAACAGCTACGAGAATGACTCCCACCACCGTCTTGACCATACAGGTAGCGACCTTCTTCAGGATAAAGAGGCCAACTACCAGCGCCACCAGGGCAAAAGCATAATAAAGGAAATCACTATTCATTTCGTCCCTCCTTTCTGAATGGCTTGCGGTTTGCATCCTTAGGTTTTCTGCCTCTTTCATCGAAAGGTCTGTTGTCTTCCTTCATCGCTCTGACGAATTCATTTGGAATCGGAGTTTCGAATTCCATTGGCTGATGGGTTACCGGATGATAGAAGCAGAGAACATAGGCGTGCAGGCAAAGACGACCACATGGATCATCGCCATTGCCGTACTTGATGTCTCCACACACAGGATGACCCATATCGGCAGTATGAACGCGAATCTGGTTCTTGCGTCCTGTTTCCAACTTATACTCTACCAGAGAATGTGCAGTGGTTCGCTGCAGGGTATGGAAATGGGTAACAGCATATTTGCCACCATTGTCAGTATCGCTGGCAAAGGTAATGTACGCCTTGTTGTCCTTCAACCAGTTGGCAACCGTACCTTCATCTTCCTCCATTTCTCCAGAAACCAGAGCCACGTATCGGCGGTCATACACATTATGGTGCCAGTCGTCTTCCAGGGCAAGTTCAGTCTGCTTGTCCTTGGCGTAAATCATCAAGCCCGAAGTGTCTCGGTCAAGACGGTGCACCACGTGAGCCTGGCAGTTCTGACGGGTCTTGTGGAAATAATCATCCAATACGCTCTTCACATTCAGAGTAGAATGACCGGCAGCCATACTGAGAATGCCCACATTCTTCTCGATGACGATAAGATAACGATCCTCATAGACAATCTTGAGATAACGGCTCTTGAAGACATCCTGGTTCTTCTTGGTCTTGCTCACGCTTACCTTCATGCCAGGTTTCAGGGCATAGTCAAACTGGGTGATGGTCTTTCCATCCACCTTGATTCCCCTGCCCTGCAGAGTCTGCTTCACCTTGGTCTTGCTAGGACCTTTCACGTTTTCCATCAGCCATTCCAACAACTGCGCAGGCTTTTCCACCTTGTAGTGGTCGTATTCATTGGGATTTCCGTAGCCATAAGCATTGTTGGTATGCTTGCTAAAATTTCCTTTTCTATTTTGTTGTCTCATTCTATTTTGTTGTCTCATGTTCTAAAAACAATTTCGTGTTTTGGCTCATCTTTTGTTCTTAACACTCAAACCGATGAATCAGCCCCCTATTAGCGCCAATTCAGCCTACAAAAGTAAGACTTTTCTGCAAAATAACAAAGAGGAGACCCCTTTTTAACTAAAAATTAGTAACTTTTGCCAATAAAACATTGATATACAAATAATTTTTCGTACCTTTGCACCCAAATAAAGATAAAATCAGATAAAAAGATATTTAGAAATAAGGAATGATTACAGTACAAAATCTTGCAATTCAATTCGGTAAGCGAGTGCTTTACAAAGATGTAAACCTCAAGTTCACACATGGTAATATTTACGGCGTAATTGGTGCCAACGGTGCCGGTAAGTCAACTCTCCTCCGCGCCATCAGCGGCGATCTGGAGCCAAACAAGGGTACTGTGGAGATGGGGCCAGGCGAGCGCCTTTCCGTTTTGGAGCAGGACCACTTCAAGTATGATGAGTTCCGCGTGATGGACACCGTTCTGATGGGCCATCAGCCTTTGTGGGAAAACATGAAGGAGCGCGAGCGCCTCTACTCTAAGCCAGAGATGACTGAAGAGGATGGTAACCTCGCTGCAGAGTTGGAGCTTAAGTTCGCCGAGATGAACGGTTGGGAGGCAGAGAGCAATGCAGCCCAGTTACTTCAGAACCTTGGCGTAAAGGAAGATCGTCACGACAAGCTCGTAGGTGAGCTTTCTAACACTGAGAAGGTGCGCGTGATGTTAGCGAAGGCTCTCTTCGGTAACCCAGACAACCTCCTCCTCGATGAGCCTACCAATGACCTCGACCTCGACACCGTAGAGTGGCTGGAGGAATACCTCAGCAATATTGAGCAGACTGTTCTCGTGGTTTCTCACGACCGTCACTTCCTCGATGCTGTCAGCACACAGACCGTGGATATTGACTTCGGTAAGGTAACTATGTTTGCCGGTAACTACTCTTTCTGGTACGAGAGTTCTCAGTTGGCTCTCCGTCAGGCTCAGAACCAGAAGATGAAGGCTGAGGAGAAGAAGAAGCAGTTGGAGGAGTTCATCCGCCGATTCTCTGCCAATGTGGCTAAGAGTAAGCAGACCACATCCCGCAAGAAGATGTTGGAGAAGCTGAATGTTGAGGAAATCCGCCCATCTAGCCGTAAGTATCCAGGAATCATCTTCCAGATGGACCGTGAACCAGGTAACCAGATCCTGGAGGTTGAGGGCTTGAAGGCTTGCGATGAGGACGGAACAGTACTCTTCGACAACGTAAACTTTAATATCGAGAAGGGAGAGAAGGTAGTATTCCTCTCTCACAACCCTAAGGCGATGACTGCCCTCTTCGAGATCATCAATGGCAACCGCAAGGCTGACGCAGGTGAGTATAAGTGGGGTGTTACCATCACAACAGCCTATCTCCCACTCGACAATACAGAGTTCTTCCAGAGCGACATGAACCTTGTTGATTGGTTGAGCCAGTACGGTCCAGGCAACGAGGTAGCCATGAAGGGTTACTTAGGTAGAATGCTCTTCAGCGGTGAGGAAGTATTGAAGAAGGTGAACGTACTCTCAGGAGGTGAGAAGATGAGATGTATGATTGCCCGCATGCAGTTGCAGAACGCCAACTGTCTGATTCTCGATACTCCAACCAACCACTTGGACTTGGAGAGTATCCAGGCATTCAACAACAACCTGGTAGCATTCAAGGGTAATGTACTCTTCGCCAGCAACGACCACGAGTTCATCAACACCGTGGCAAACCGCATCATCGAGCTCACTCCTTCTGGAACCATCGACAAGCTGATGTCTTACGATGAGTACATCTACGACGAGGCTATCAAGGAGCAGAAGGCTAAGATGTACGGAGTACAATAATAGAAAACCATATTAATACATTTTAAAGTTAATACAAGTGCCAATTCGATGTGAATCGAGTTGGCACACTTTTTGTCAAAACAACCAACAAAAGAATAATCATGTTTAAAAAATTTAAGGCTATGTCAAAAGAAAAGAAAATTAATATAGAGGACGGTAACGCAAAGGAACAGGTTCTCAATGAGAATGCTGAGCAGAACGCTACCCAGAATAACGATAACGTAGAGAACAAGGCTGATGAGCAGAATGCAGAAAAGGCTGACACAAAGTCGGCTGATGCTGACAATCAGTCAGAGAATACTGACAGTGCGGCAGACAAGGCAGAAGTTGATCCTCTGAAGAAGGCTCAGCAGGAAGTAGAAGAGCTCAAGAAGGCTTTGCTTTACAAGACTGCAGAGTTTGAGAACTACCGCAAGCGCACCATGAAGGAGAAGACAGAACTGATTCTCAATGGTGGCGAGAAGACCATCTCTGCCATCCTTCCTATCCTCGATGACTTTGAGCGTGCACTCGCCGACAAGAGCGAAGATCCTAAGGCTATCAAGGAAGGTGTACAGATGATTTTCAACAAGTTCACCAAGACACTCGAAGGTCTCGGCGTGAAGAAGATTGAGACTGCTGACAAGGATTTCGATGTTGATTTCCACGAGGCAATCGCTATGGTACCAG
>OHWG01000908.1_pt1 | contig 16671 bp, 17 predicted proteins | sample 1579621 | NCBI WGS metagenome assembly OHWG01 (sample SAMEA3882544, study PRJEB24775) | human gut metagenome | biome: human-associated habitat; feature: intestine environment; material: feces | place: Netherlands | collected 2009/2010
CAACAATGGGTTCTTCAGCATTCGTTGAAGCAAACTACTTCAGAAATTGTAAATATCCAATGTTAAGCTCTAAGCAGGGTACTGATGCAACAGGCGATGGTACATTCTCAGGCGAAACTGGTGGTATGATTAAGGCATACAACAACCACATTGAAGGTGCTAAGGCTTATTTAACTCAGAATAATCCTAACGCAACAACTGGTTATGATGCTTACGAAGTAACTGAAAGAAGTGCACAGGTTCCTTCTTCAGAAGTTACTAAGGCTGGTGGCACAAGCTACAACAACTTTGATACTGATACTTCTAAGTTTGATTTAGGTGTAGACACAGCAAACATTGATGCTCCAGAAGATGTTCCAGCTAAGGTTATGGCTCAGGCTGGTCGTGTAAATGGTGGCGACTTCAAGTGGACATTTAACAATGCTACAGAAGATACAAACTATGCTGTAATTAGCGAACTCAAGTCAGCAGTTGTAAATTACAAGTCTTCAATCGTTTCATTTGGTGGTAATTCAGATGGTACTGTTGTTACAACTGGTGCAACAACTACTACTGAAGCAACAACAGAAACTACAACTTCTAGTGTAAATCCTACAGAAACTACTACAGAAGCTCAGATTGAAATTTCTACAGTTGATTTAACTGCAAAAGACGGTTTCTCTCCAAGTACAGCTACTCCAGCTGCTGGTTCAATTAGTGTTGAATATCAGTCAGCTACAGATGACTACTTATTAAAGGATACTTCTGATGTAGCAGCTGCTACATGGACTAACTCTTTCGAACCTATTACTTCTGGCAAGGTTATCGTAAAGGGTTATGCAACTCCTGTAATTGCAAAGGCTGCTGGTAAGTGGGCATTTGTTCAGGTTAAGGGTACAAACAAGGCTGGCGATTCAGCTGATATTGCTGACTTAGCATCTGATGCAAGCAAGAATATTGCACTTCGTACAGGTTCTTCAGCATATACTTCAACAAGCGACACTATCGCATCAACAAAGTACAACTATGAATTTGTATTTGACCTTGATGCACAGACAGTAACTCTTACAGTAAACGGTAAGACTTTAACTCATAGCATTGATGCACAGTCTATTAGCTCTGTAGTTGGTATTACAGCTAATAGTGCAGTAAATAGAAACCTTATTATGTCTAAGCCTACAGTAGGTGTTCCAGCTGGTGGTACAACTCCAACAGAAACAACTACAGCTAAGACAACAGATGCAACAACAGAAACTACAACAGCAGTTGTAACAGATGCAACAACAGAAACAACTACAACTCCAGATGTACCATCAGAACCTCACAGAGGTGGTGGCGATATTAACGAACATCAGCTTCCAGCTATCGTTGACGGTACTGATGCTTCAAATACAAAGGTAATATTTGACAATGCTGTTTCTGGTAAGGTTACAGTAACAGTAAACTTTGATGCTTCTACAACAGAAGGTACTGGTGCTTTACTTAACCTTGTTCGTAAGGATGAGTCAACAGGCACAGTTGCATATAAGGATACAGGTATTGGCCTTAGAGTAACTGCAAAGGACGGTTCAGTAATCTTTGATTTTGGTGATTCAACTGGTGCTAGTGCAGGTAAGTTCGTTGCAGGTAGCAACACAGTAGTATTTACTGTAGATACAGCAACAGGCGAAGCTACTTGTACTCTTAACGGTGGTACAACAGTTACTAAGACTGTAACAGGTGTTGATAATATTGCTGGTATTAAGGTTAATAAGAAGAAGGGTAGAACTCTTACAGTAAATAGTATTCCATATTCAGTTGAAGGTGGAGAAACAACTACAGAAACAACAACTGAAACAACTACTGTTACTACAACAGAAACAACAACTGAAACTACTACTGTAACAGAAACAAGTTCAGAAACTACTACAGAAGCTCCTGCTCCAGAACCAAGCAAAAATGTTAAGGGCGATGCTGATGGTAATGGTAAGGTAGAAGCTAATGATGCAGCTTTAGTATTACAGAAAGTTCTTACTGGTGCAGATAAAGACGGTCAGTTAACAGCAAAAGATGCAGCTTACATTTTACAGAAGGCATTAGATTCAACATTCACAATGCCAAATGAAAAATAATATAAATTGATTATTTTACAGACCTCAAATTAATTTTTGGGGTCTGTTTTTTTATGAATTTTTAGTAATGAATCGGAAAGAAATCCGATGGCTTGACCTATAAATTCCTTGTAAATGAGAAAATCCTATTAATATACTATGAAAAGTGTGTTGTTGATTATCTTTCTCAAAAATAGTAATTGACAAAGGGTAAATGCTATGTTATTATAAACACAAGTTAGCAAAAGCTAACTATATTTTTAAAGTATATGTTAGCGTAAGCTAACTTTTAATTGACATATGGATTAGCCGAGACTAACTCAAGGAGGTATTTTAATGAGTGTAGTTATAGTAGGCGGAAACGACAAGATGATTCGCCAATACGAAGATTTATGTAAAAATTATAAATGCAAGGCAAAGGTATTTACTCAGCCTAGCAGTAATTTAAGAGAAAAAATAGGTAGACCAGATTTAATGATTTTATTTACAAACACAGTATGTCACAAAATGATTGTGACAGCAACTCAGACTGCTGGTAAAAATAATATTGAAATTGCTCGTTCACATAGCTCTAGTGCAACAGCATTAAAGAAGATTTTAAGCCAGTACTGTGGTTGCTAATTGATTTACTAAATACATAGAATACAGCGAAAAAAATACATTGTTTTTTACCTTCATTCTATCATACAAATAAACATCAAATATGATTGCTGTATAAAATAGCGAAAATTATCTAAAATAAAATTTGTGTTTAGTAAAGAGTGTAATTTACAGAAAGGAGATTTAATATATGCAGGAAGCTTTAATACATTTTGCTGCACCTACCCTTGGAGGAATTAAAAGTGGAAATATTTTTACTTTTAAAGGCAATAATATAGATGAGCAAATAGAGGAAAACAATAAAATGTTTAACCCTATGGGTGTTTATATTGAATCTCTTGCCTGTAATTCAAATGGGGCATTAATATATGTGTATAGACCTAAATTTCTTGAAAGGGATTTTTCCGACGGCAGAGTTGCCGAATTTATGAGTCAATATGGTTACAATACAGAGGATAGTAAAAAGGCTGTTGAAAGATTAAAAGAGAGAATAAGACAGTTAGAGGATTTTCCTCATGAAATAGGTTTATTCCTTAGTTATCCTATTGAGGATGTATTGGGATTTATTGAAAATCGTGGTAAAAATTATATTTTAAACGGGTATTGGAAAGTTTATGGAAATGAAGAAGAGGCTAGAAAGAGTTTCTTTAAATACAGAAAATGTACAGATGTTTATCATAAACTTTTTATGGGAGGAACACCCATTGAAAAGCTCGTCAGAGCAGCAGCTTATTAATAAGGTTGTTTTAATTTAAGGAGGACAATTATGAAAGTAGCAATTATTTACGCATCAACAACAGGTAACACACAGGCAATGGCAGAAGCTATTGCAGCAGGAGCACAGGCTAAGGGTGCAGAAGTTGTAGTTAGTGAGGCAGACAGCTTTGATACAGCTACATTAGGCGACTATGATAGTATCGCATTTGGCTCTCCAGCTATGGGTGCTGAAGAATTAGAAGACTCTGTTGAAAGCCTTTTCTCATCTATTGAAGGTGACCTTAGTGGCAAGACAGTTTCCCTCTTTGGTTCATACGACTGGGGTGACGGTCAGTGGATGAGAGATTGGGAACAGAGAGCTGTTGATGCAGGTGCTAGTGTTAAGCAGACTTTAATTTGCCAGAATACACCAGAAGATGAACAGCTTGAAGAGTGCAAGGCTTTTGGTGAAAAGCTCGTTTAATTAATGAAAAATATATAGTACAAACATATGCATTCGAATCAATGAAGGTTCGGGTGCATTTGTGCTGTATTATAAATTTTATCAACATAAGAAAATTAATTTTTTTAGAAAAAACAAGCTAATATATGGTGGTTTTTGTAGCCTTACTTTATTTTTTTAATTTTTCTTGTTAAAATATTGACGAAATAATGGATATATGATATATTATCATTGTAATTAATAATAATTATTATTTACAAAAGGGTATAAATTTTTACAAAGTTTCTAATAATAATTCCAAAAAGTTTATATATTTACATTATTGACTGACTGGAATTGAGAAAGTATAATGTATCTAGTAGCCAGGGGAGGCTAACCACACAATATGTGGCAATTTTATTTAGGAGGAAATATGATGATTCAAGAATGGAATGGTTTTAAGAAAGGTGTATGGGAAACTGAAATTAATGTAAGAGATTTCATACAGAAGAATTATACACCTTATGATGGTGATGATAGCTTTTTAGCAGGACCTACAAAAGCAACATCTGAACTTTGGGAACAGGTTTTAGACCTTTCTAAGAAGGAAAGAGAAGCTGGTGGTGTCCTTGATATGGATACAAAGACTATCTCAACTATTACATCCCATGGTGCAGGTTACCTTGATAAAGACAAGGAAAAGATTGTTGGTTTCCAGACAGACAAGCCTTTTAAGCGTTCTTTACAGCCTTATGGTGGTATCAGAATGGCAAAGAAAGCCTGTGAAGATAATGGATACAAGGTTGACCCAGAAGTAGAAGAATTTTTCACTACTCATAGAAAAACTCACAATGCAGGTGTATTTGATGCGTACACTCCTGAAATGAGAGCTTGTAGAACTGCTCACATTATTACAGGTCTTCCTGATGCTTATGGTAGAGGTCGTATTGTAGGTGACTACAGACGAGTTGCTCTTTACGGTGTAAACAGACTTATTGAAGATAAAGAAGTAGAAAAGGCCTTCTGCCGTCAGACTATGACAGAAGATGTTATTAGAAATAGAGAAGAAATCTCTGAACAGATTAGAGCTTTAAAGGAATTAATCAAGCTTGGCGAAATTTACGGCTTTGATATTTCAAGACCAGCTGCTAATGTTCAGGAAGCTATTCAGTGGACTTATCTTGCTTACCTTGCAGCAGTTAAGGAACAGAATGGTGCAGCTATGTCACTTGGTAGAACTTCTACTTTCATTGACATTTATGCTGAAAGAGATTTAGCAAATGGTACATTTACAGAAGAAGAAATTCAGGAATTTGTTGACCACTTCATTATGAAGTTAAGACTTGTTAAGTTCGCAAGAACTCCTGAATACAATGAACTTTTCTCTGGTGACCCTACTTGGGTAACAGAATCAATCGGTGGTGTTGGTATTGACGGCCGTCATATGGTAACAAAGATGAGCTTCAGATACCTTCACACATTACAGAACTTAGGTACTGCTCCAGAACCAAACCTTACAGTTCTTTGGTCTACAAGACTTCCAATGAACTTCAAGAGATTCTGTGCTAAGACTTCTATTGAGTCTTCATCTATTCAGTACGAAAATGATGACTTAATGAGAGTTTACCACGGTGATGACTACACAATCGCTTGTTGTGTATCTTCTATGAGAATTGGTAAGGAAATGCAGTTCTTCGGTGCAAGAGCTAACCTTGCTTCTTTACGCTATCAACGGCGGTATTGATGAAGTTAGCAAGAAGCAGGTTGGTCCTAAGTTTAGACCAATTACTTCTGAATACCTTGATTATGATGAAGTAATGGACAAGTACAAGGATATGATGAAGTGGCTTGCAGGCGTATATGTAAATGCTCTTAACATCATTCACTATATGCACGATAAGTATAGCTACGAAAGATTACAGATGGCTTTACATGATAAGAACATTACTCGTTGGTTCGCAACTGGTATTGCAGGTCTTTCAGTAGTAGCTGACTCACTTTCAGCTATTAAGTATGCTAAGGTTAAGACTGTAAGAGATGAAAACGGTATCGTTGTAGATTACGAAGTAGAAGGTGATTTCCCTAAGTATGGTAACGATGATGACAGAGTTGATAATATTGCAAGAGATTTAGTACACCTCTTCCTTCAGTATATCAAGATGAACCATACTTACAGAGGTGGTATTCCTACAACTTCTGTTCTTACAATTACATCTAATGTAGTTTATGGTAAGAATACAGGTTCTACTCCAGACGGTAGAAAGGCTGGTCAGCCATTTGCCCCAGGTGCTAACCCAATGCACCACAGAGATAGCCACGGTGCAGTAGCTTCACTTGCATCTGTAGCTAAGATTCCATTTAAGGATGCTCAGGACGGTATTTCTGATACATTCTCAATTATTCCTGGTGCATTAGGTAAGGAAGACCAGATTTTCCACGGCGATATTGACATTGATTTAGACTTAAACAAGTAATAAGAAAAGAGTGATTTTATGAATCAGTCTAAAATTGATGAAATTGTAGCAATGATTGACGGATTTATGTCAGAAGATGGTGGTCACCTTAATGTTTCAGTTGATGATACAGGTAAGGTGGATATGGATAGTGTACATGTGGATAAAACAATTTCTCTTGATTGTGCAAAGGGAAATTTGGCTTGTAACATTCCTACACTTTTTGATGGTATGGATAGAGATGAAAAAGATTTATAGGAGGTAATATACAATGGCTAACGAACAGCAGATTGATAATTTAGTATCTTTAATTGATGGTTATGTTGAAAAAGACGGTCATCACTTAAATGTAAATGTATTTAACAGAGAAACTCTTTTGGACGCACAGGCACACCCTGAAAAGTATCCTCAGCTTACAGTAAGAGTTTCAGGCTATGCTGTAAACTTTATTAAACTTACAAAGGCTCAGCAGGACGAAGTTATTTCAAGAACTTTCCACCAGTCTTTATAATTAATTAGATTGTCTATACCCTATGGGCATATTTGTCCATAGGGTTTTTAGCTATTTGTAATTGAAAATAGTAAGAATTTTTGATAATATAAATTTTAAGTGTAAAAATAGATTAGTGTATATTAGCATTTATAAGTTTATATAAGTCAAGAGAAAGGTGGAATAGTATGGTTGGTCATATTCATTCTATAGAAAGTTTTGGTACAGTTGACGGCCCTGGTGTAAGAATGGTTGTTTTTACAAAAGGCTGTCCTATGAGATGTTTGTATTGCCATAATCCAGATACTTGGGAAATGTCTGGTGGTACAGATATGACAAGTGAAGAAATATTGGAACAGTTCGAAAAAAACAGAACATTTTATAAAACAGGTGGAATTACTGTAACAGGTGGAGAACCTTTAATGCAAATTGATTTTGTAACTGATTTGTTTGAAAAGGCTAAGGAGAAAAATATCCATACCTGTCTTGATACATCAGGTGTTACATTTAGAAAAGATAATACAGAAAAATTTGATAGACTTGTAAAGGTAACTGACCTTGTAATGCTTGATATTAAGGTTATTGACCCACAGGAACATTTAAAATTGTGTAGTCAGCCCCTAGATAATATTTTGGATTTTACAAAATATCTTGAAGAAAAAGAGGTTCCTGTTTGGATAAGACATGTTGTTGTGCCTAATATTACAGAAAATGAAAAATACCTTTATGACTTAGGCTATTACATTGGTGGATTAAAGAATTTAAAAGCCATTGATGTATTGCCTTATCACGATATGGGTAAAATTAAATACGAAAATTTAGGTATAGATTATCCATTGAAGGACACAAAGCCTTTGCCTAGAGAAAGGGCAATAGAGGCTAAAAAAATAGTTTTACAGGGTATTAAGGATAGAAGATTAGAAGAAAATAAATAGTAAAAAGCCACAAATGAGAGAGTTCCATTTGTGGCTTTTGTTATGCACATATTTATATACTCATATATTCATATACATTTAAAAGTGTGGGCTATTCTTTACTCCATATATCCACCCTTCATAGGTGAAACTGCCTTGTCTGCAAAAAGTTTAAGAACACCTTTCTTGTACTTGTTTTCCTTTGGTTTCCAAGCCTTTTTTCTTTCGGCAAGAATTTTTTCTACTTCTTCGTCAGTTTTTCTTTCTCCATTTATACCGACTACTTTTATAACTCTATTAGGAATACTGATTTCAATTAAATCATTTTCTTCTACAAGGGCAATAGGACCACCTTCAGCAGCTTCTGGAGAAATGTGTCCAATAGCAGGTCCTTTAGATGCTCCAGAAAATCTACCGTCAGTTAAAAGTGCTATTGATGCACCTAATTCTGCATCAGATGCTATTGCCTCTGTTGTGTAGAACATTTCTGGCATACCACTTCCCTTAGGACCTTCGTATCTTATTATTACAGCATCTCCAGGTTTAATTTCGTGAGTAAGAACTGCGTGAATTGCATCTTCTTCGCAATCATATGGTCTTGCTCTTAAAACAGCATTAAACATTTCCTTTGGAACTACTGTGTGCTTTACTACTGCACCGTCTGGAGCAAGATTGCCTTTTAATATAGCAATACTACCGTCTGTACCAAATGGTTTGTCAAATGGGCGGATAATGTCTTCTCTCTTTAAGTTCCACTTGTCAAGATAAGATTGACATTTATCATAGAAACCGTTCTTTTTAAGGTCTTCAAGGTTTTCGCCTAAAGTTTTACCTGTTACTGTCATAACATCAAGGTGGAGCATATCCTTAATTTCTTCCATAATTGTTGGTACACCACCAGCATAGTAGAAGAACTGAGCAGGCCATTCGCCGGCAGGTCTGATGTTAAGAAGATAGTGAGCACCTCTGTGAAGTCTGTCAAATGTGTCGGCATCTAATTCAATACCAAATTCCTTAGCTATTGCAGGAATGTGTAAAAGTGAATTTGTAGAACCTGAAATAGCTGCGTGAACCATAATAGCATTTTCAAAAGACTTCATTGTTACAATGTCGCTAGGTTTAAGGTCGTTCTTTGCAAGCCATACAGCTTGTTCTCCGGCTTTCTTTGCAAATTCTAAAAGGTCAGGACTTGTTGCTGGCATTAATGCACTACCTGGAAGCATTAAGCCAAGAGCTTCTGCCATAACCTGCATTGTAGATGCTGTTCCCATAAATGAGCAAGCACCACAAGAAGGGCAGGCGTTATGTTTGTAGAAAGTAAGTTTTTCTTCGGTAATTTCTCCTCTTTTACACATAGCATCATATTTACCAATCTGTTCAAGAGTAAGGAGGTCTGGACCAGCATCCATAACACCACCAGTAACTACAATAGAAGGAATATTAATTCTACCTATAGCCATAAGATGTGAAGGCATACCCTTATCACAACTTGCAATAAATACACCACCGTCAAAAGGTGTAGCATTTGCGTGAATTTCAATCATATTTGCAATCATATCTCTTGATGGAAGAGAGTAGTTTATACCGTCGTGACCCTGTGATTCGCCGTCACAAATATCTGTACAGAAGTATCTTGCACCAAAACCACCGGCTTTGGCAACACCTTTTTTAGATTCCTCAACAAGGGTCAAAAGATGTCCACTACCTGGGTGACTATCGCCAAATGTACTTTCGATTATAATTTGTGGCTTAGAAAGGTCTTCAAGTTTCCAACCTGTACCAAGGCGTAATGGGTCAATTTCTGGGGCTAATTCTCTTAATTTCTGACTTCTTAATTCCATAATTCATTTCTCCTTTTTATTTTAATAAGTTAAATTTTGAAAGTTGTGTTTTTACATTTTCTACTTCTTCGCTATGAAGAACAAGTTCTACATTGTCAAACTGTGGCAAACTAAATACACCAAGCATTGATTTTGCATCTACAATATATCTGCCACATATGAGTTCAACATCGTAGGGACAGGATTCTGCAATTTGAACAAGATATTTTGCATCTTGCATTGAATTTAGTTTTACTGGTAACTTTGTCATTATATATTTCCTCCTATGCAAATATTGAAATTATAAGGGCAAGTACAAGTCCTGTGATACCGATTAAAGTTTCCATTACGGTCCAAGATTTTAAAGTTGTTTTTTCATCTATTTCAAGGAAAGTTCCTACAAGCCAGAAACCGGCATCGTTTACATGGCTTAAAGCTGTAGCACCACCACATATTGCACAGCACATTGCTGCTTTATAGAGCATTGAACAATCAGCAGTAGCTGGCATAGTTGCCATAATACCTGATGCCATTGTCATAGCTACAATAGAGCTACCAACTGAGGCACGAACAAGAAAGGCGATGAGGAAAGCTACTATAATAAGTGGCATTCCAGACTGTTCAAGAGCAGGTCCAATAATATTGCCAAGACCTGAGTCCTGTAACATCCAACGGATTACACCACCGCTGGCAATTACAAGAAGTATCATACCTACAGGGCGAAGGGAATGGTCAAGTATTTTTTTGAGCTGACCTTTGTTATAACCTTGTCTTGTACCCAGGAAGTACATAGCTACTAAAGTGGCTATTGTAAGAGCTACAAAAGGTTCGCCTAAGAAACCTAATACTGATTTAATACTTTCAGCCATTGGAATATAGTCTGATGCTGTGCTTAAAAGTATAAGTACAAGAGGAATAAGTATAATTGTTGCTACAACACCAAAGGAAGGAAGATTTTTACTTTCTTCTTTGTCGGCAATTTCTTCTACATTGGCAGGAAGTTTTGCAAAAATTTTATTTCCTATTAAGTTGCCCCATACAACACCAGCAACTATTGTTGAAACTAAGGCGATTGGAATACCTATGGCAATCATTACACCTAAATTTACACCGAGAGCATTTGCTACTAATACTGAACCGGCTGATGGTGGAACAAAGGCATAACCAGAGGCAAGACCAGCAAGTAAAGGAATGGCGTAACAAAGAGTAGATTTCTTTGTCTGTTTTGCTACATTAAAAGCAAGAGGGATAAGTATTACAACTCCGGCCTCGAAGAAAACTGTTGTACCAATTACAAGACCTGTAAGCCCTAAAGCAAGGCTTGCTTTTTTCTGACCAAATTTTGAAATAAGTGTTTGTGCCATTTTTTGAGCACCACCGCTAACTTCCAAAATGCCACCAAACATAGAACCTAAACCTATGAGAAGTGCAATACCTTGTAATGTTTTACCTACACCTTTTTGAACAGTTTCAGCAATTAAATTAAGAGGCATACCAGCACCGATACCAATTACTATAGCTGAAATCATCATTGAAATAACTGGGTGGAGTTTAAACTTAATAATGAGGAACAACAAAAGTACAATTCCCACACCGGCTGAAATAATAAGTCGAGTAGGGTCGGCAGTAAATACAACATCTGTCATACAACTTCACCCCCTAAAGTCATCATACCAATTTTACTGTTTTTAATTATTTTCATAGTGAAAAACCTCCTTTTTGATGTAAAATTGCTTCAAGTCATCTGATGTATTTAATATAAATCATTTTACTTTATTTGTCAATTTGTAATATTTACTGAATAAAAAGGCAAGTTTTTAGGCAATTCTACCTATTGACATTGTATTTTTGAAAATTATATAATTATTTGAATATGGAAATAGAGGTGAAATTGGTATGATGAATTTTGAGAATACTGAAAAAAGTTTACCGGAAAAATTATCTGATGATATTGTGTCATATATATTAGAAAAAGAAATGAAACCAGGGGACAAACTTCCTAATGAGGCTTTTTTGGCAAAGGAAATGGGAGCAGGAAGAAGTTCACTAAGAGAGGCTATGAAACTCCTTGCCTCAAGAAATATTGTAACTATTAAACAAGGCTCTGGTACTTATATAGCAAGTAAACCAGGTGTAGTAGATGACCCTTTGGGCTTTACTTTTATAAATGATAAGGAAAAACTTGTTCGTGACCTTTTGGAAATAAGATTTTTGATTGAGCCATATATAGCACAAATGGCAGCATTAAATGCTACTGATGAAGATATTACAAAAATAGAAAGTCTATGTGACGAAGTTGAAAGATTATTTATAAATGGGGAGGACCATACACAGGCTGATATTGAATTTCATAATGCCATAGCTATGAGCAGCAAAAACGTTGTAATTCCACGTTTAATTCCAGTAATCAACAGCTCTATTCCACTGTTTGTACAGGTTACAAACAGAACTTTGAAAAACGAAACTATAGAAACTCATAGAGAAATTGCAAATGCAATTAAAAATCACGATGCTGTAAAGGCTCATGATTCAATGTATTTGCATTTGGTATATAATAGAAAAGTAATAAATAAATAATAAAAATGTGGCAAAAACTTTAAAGTTAATGCCACATTTTTTTATCCTCGCATATCTTCCGGTAAATCAGCTACAATAATGCTTCTGACCTTTTCAGGAAGTTCTGCAATTTCTTCTTTTGTCAAATTATCTGTATATATTGGTTCATGAATAATAAGGTTAATTTCAGCAGGTTTAATTTTGTTTTTATTTCCCTCCATTACCTTATAAGTACCGTCAATAGTAACTGGTACAATAGGGGCTTTTGACTTTGTTGCAAGTTTAAAACTACCGGCTTTAAATTCGCCTACAGGAGCACCTTTACTTCTTGTACCTTCTGGGAAAATTACCATATTAATACCGGCTTTAAGCTGTTTGATACCGTCTATTATTGTTTGAGCAGACTGTTTCATATCATTTCTATCCATAAAAAGACAATGTATACATCTCATCCATCTTGAAAAGAAAGGAATATGGTCAAGCTCTACTTTTGCTACAAAACCGTGCTGAACAGGAAGTTCAGCCAAAAGCAAGAGAATATCAAAATTACTCTGATGATTACTCATAAAGAGTATACCATTTTGGTCAGGAATGTTTTCAAGACCTTTAATATTTATTGTAGAACCAGAGTCTGCAACTCTCTCTTTTGCCCATTCCTTAACATATTTTGTAGAAAATAGGTCGCCTTCTGTTCTATTATCTGTTAAAAGAAACTGTTCTGCCTTTTTCAAAGGTTTTCTGGAAGAAAAAAGAGATACAGCAGCTCTTGTGTACCAAAAGAGGGAACGAAACATAAAAAATACCTCCTAATATTTGAAAAAACACTTTTTTTAAGTCTTTATATGTGTTATATTATATATTAGAATGTTTTGATTTTCAAGAAGTTATTTGTGTGGGAGTTTAAAGGAGTTTTTTTACAACACAAGTAAATTATAGTATTTGTAAATCTAGTGGAAGCTAGATAGTTTTGATTTTTAGGAGAAAATTATGAACGAAAGAGAAATTGCTCTCTATATTTTAATGGACATTTTTAAAGACGGTGGCTACAACAATATAGCTTTAAGAAAAGCTCTTAATGCTCATCCGGAAATGACAAATATACAAAAGGCTTTTGTTACAGAAATTGTAAATGGTACTTTAAGAAATTTAATTCGTATATAGTCAATACGAATTAAATTTCTTAATTGTAAATGGTACTTTAATTCGTATTGACTATATTATAAACCAGTTTTCTAAAACACCTGTAAAGAAAATGAAGCCTTTTATACGCACTAATATGAGAATGGGTATATATCAGCTTATTTTTATGGATAAAATTCCTCAAAGTGCTGTTTGTAATGAGGCTGTTAAATTAGCTAAAAAACATAAATTTGCATCGTTAAGTGGTTTTGTAAATGGTATATTGAGAAATGTTGCAAGAAATATTGATAACATTTCATATCCAAATAAGGAAAAAGAACCAGTAAAATATCTTAGTGTTAATTATTCATGTCCTGAATGGATAATTGAATACTGGCTTAAATCTTATGATTTTGAAACAGTTAATAAAATATGTATTGCCAACAATAAAGCACCGTCAATTAGTCTTTGTGTAAATACTTTAAAAAATACAAAGGAAAAACTTGCCAATACTTTGAAAGATGAAGGTGTTGAAATTGATATGGATACACTTTTGCCAAACAGTCTTTATGTCAGAAAGACAAGTAATATTGGCGAATTGGAAAGTTATAAAAAAGGACTTTTTCACATTATGGACGAAAGTTCTATGCTTGCTACAAGGATATTAAATCCTGATGAAAATTCTGTAGTTATTGATGTTTGTTCTGCTCCAGGTGGAAAAACTTTTGCAACTGCTGAAATTATGAAAAATACTGGCAAGGTTATATCAAGAGATATTTATGAGCACAAAGCGGAGCTTATAAAAGAGGGTGCTGACAGATTAGGACTTACTAATGTAGAAGTTCAGGTAAGAGATGCCTCAGAGGATAAGGAAGATATAGAGGCAGATTTTGTTCTCGTTGATGCACCTTGTTCAGGTCTTGGTCTTGTAAGAAAAAAGCCTGATATTAAAAACAATAAAACTATGGCTGATGTAGAAGAACTTGCCTCTTTACAGAAAAAAATATTAGCTGTAGCATCAAAGAAAGTAAAAAAAGACGGCATATTGGTTTATTCAACTTGTACAGTTTCAGAAAAGGAAAATATTGAAAATGTGCGTTGGTTTGTGGATAACTTTGATTTTGAACCTGTGGATTTTTCAGAGCTTTTACCGGAAAAAGTTAAATATGAAACAGCGAAAAAAGGTTATATAGAAATTTTGCCTAGTGATTATGGCACAGATGGTTTCTTTATTTCAAAATTTAGGAGAAAATAAAATGGATAAGAAAGATTTAAGGTCATTGACTTTAGAACAATTACAAATTGAATTAGAGAATATGGGCGAAAAGTCTTTTAGAGCAAAACAGATTTTTAGCTGGCTACATTCAAGACAGGTAAGGGATATAGACAGTATGACAAATATTTCAAAAGCCCTTAGAGAGAAATTAAAAGAAAATTTTGAGCTTAGGAATATTGAAATAGTTGAAAAACTTGTTGCCCACGAAGACAATACAGTAAAATATCTTTTTGATGTAGGAAATTCTATGGTTATAGAGTCTGTATTGATGAGATATTCCTATGGTAATGCTGTATGTATTTCAACTCAGGTAGGTTGTAGAATGGGTTGTACTTTTTGTGCCTCTACTGTAGACGGGTTGGAAAGAAATCTCTTAGCTGGGGAAATGGCAGAGCAGATTTACGAGATACAGAGGGACACAGGAGAAAGAGTTTCAAATGTTGTATTAATGGGTAGTGGCGAACCTCTTGATAATTTTGATAATGTAATGGATTTTCTTGCAATTATAAATGACAAAAATGGTGCAGAATTAAGCCACAGACATATTACAGTATCAACTTGTGGACTTGTTGATAAGATTTATGATTTAGCTGAAAAGCATTTGCAAATTACATTAGCTATTTCACTTCACGCACCTAATGATGAAATAAGGCAGAGAACAATGCCTGTTGCCAGAAGTTATTCTATTGATAAGGTTATAAAGGCGGCTAAGGATTACGCTAACAAGACTAAAAGGCGTGTTACTTTTGAATATGCCCTTATAAATGGTGTAAATGATTCTACAGATAATGCAGCAGAGCTTGCAAGCAGATTAAAGGGTATAATGTGTCATGTAAATCTTATACCAGTAAATGATGTAAAAGAAAACGATTATTTAAGAAGTTCTGAAAAAACTATTAAAGAGTTTGCTGAAGTGTTGCAAAGTGGTGGAATTGAAACTACAATAAGGCGTAAACTGGGTAGTAGTATAAATGCCGCTTGTGGGCAGTTGAGAAAAAGATACAAAAACAAAGAGGTGTAGTTATGGTAGGCGTAGGAAAAAGCAATGTTGGTATGTTAAGACCTAGAAATGAAGATTCAATTCTGGTTTCTAATGAAGCTATAGGTGTCTTGCCAAATGTTTTTGTTGTTGCTGACGGTATGGGAGGACATAAAGCTGGAAATGTTGCTAGTGCCTCAGCAATAGAGGGGTTTATAGAATTTGTTAAAAAGCCTGAAAATGAAAGCGAAGAAGTTCTTGATGTTATGATTAGTGCTGTAAGCTATGCCAATGGCTTGGTTCATAAATTAAGTCAAGAACATGAAGAATATTCAAATATGGGTTCTACATTTATTGCTTGCTGTATAGATAATAACTCTGCATATATTGCTCATGTAGGAGATTCTAGGTTATATCTTTATAGAGATGGCGAACTTAATCAGATTACAAATGACCATTCATTAGTAGCTGAAATGGTAAGAGCTGGAAGAATGACAGAAGAAGAAGCTGAAACAGATTTCAGAAGAAATGTTATTACAAGAGCAGTAGGAACAGATTGTTCTGTTAATATTGACGGTATTATTACTCCTATAAAAGAGGGCGATAGTATACTTATGTGTAGTGACGGACTTTCTAATATGGTTGCAAAAAGTGGCATTAAGCAGATTTTAGATATGAATATTAGTGACGAAGAAAAGGTTGATGCTTTAATAGCAGAGGCTAATGATAACGGTGGAGCTGATAACATATCAGTTATTATCATAGGTTTATAGGAGGTGATTTGTTGTGGTGCTTGAAAAGAATATGCTAATAAATAATAGATATAGAATACAAGAGCAAATTGGTGTCGGTGGTATGGCTATAGTTTATAGAGCTATAGACGAAAAACTTGACAGAGAAGTTACCTTTAAGGTTTTAAAGGAAGATTATATAAATGATGAAGAATTTATAAAGAGATTTAGCACAGAGGCAAGAGCAGCAGCTCGTTTATCCAACAACAATATTGTCAATGTATATGATGTAGGAAATGACGGCAACATTCACTATATTGTTATGGAATATATAGACGGTTTTACGCTGAAGGAACTTATATCTTCAAAAGCTCCTTTTACTGATGAGGAGGCTGTTGGAATTGGGCTTCAGATAGGTGCAGCTTTGGAACATGCCCATAAAAATGGTATTGTTCACAGAGATATTAAGCCTGAAAACATACTTATTACAAAGAGTGGAAATATTGGTACAATAAAAGTAACAGAC
>OHWG01000942.1_pt1 | contig 16308 bp, 11 predicted proteins | sample 1579621 | NCBI WGS metagenome assembly OHWG01 (sample SAMEA3882544, study PRJEB24775) | human gut metagenome | biome: human-associated habitat; feature: intestine environment; material: feces | place: Netherlands | collected 2009/2010
GTCCCCGCCAAGGTCGCCATCAACGAGGCCCTGGAGCTGACCCGCCAGTTCGGCGAAGACAACGCCACCAGTTTTGTCAACGGTATTCTGGACGCCGCCGCCAAGGCTCTGGAAAAGGGTTCCCTCTCCGCCGGAGAGGATTCCACCAACTAAAAGCAGACAAGTGTCATGACGCAAGATCGTTATTCCCCGCAGGACATCGAACAGAAATGGCAGGAGCGCTGGCAGCAGCAGGATGCCTTTGCCTGCGACCATCACAGCGACAAACCCAAGTATTACGTGCTGGAGATGTTCCCCTACCCTTCGGGCAACATCCACATGGGCCATGTGCGCAACTATTCCATCGGTGACGTGGTGGCCCGCTGCAAGCGCATGCAGGGCTTCAACGTGCTGCACCCCATGGGCTGGGACGCCTTCGGCCTGCCCGCGGAAAATGCCGCCATCAAACATAACATTCCGCCGGCCAAATGGACCCTTGAAAACATTGCCAACATGGAAGACCAGCAAAAACGCATGGGCCTTTCCTATGATTGGGACCGCGAAGTCAAGACCTGTATGGAAGATTACTATAAGTGGACCCAGTGGTTCTTTGAACTAATGTATAAGCGCGGCCTGGCCGTCAAGAAAACGGCCCCGGTCAACTGGTGCGAAAAATGCAACACCGTCCTGGCCAACGAACAGGTCATCGAAGGTAAATGCTGGCGCTGCGACACGCCGGTCGTCAAAAAGGACCTGAAACAGTGGTTCTTCAAGATCACCGATTATGCCGACCGCCTGCTGGAAGACTTGAAGCTCCTGCCGGGGTGGCCGGAACGCGTCAAGACCATGCAGAAGAACTGGATCGGCCGCAGTGAAGGCTTGGAATTTAGTTTCGATATCCCCAGTCTGAAGGAAAAAGTCGCCGTCTACACGACGCGTCCGGACACGATTTATGGGGTCACTTTCGTCGTCCTGCCGCCGGAACATCCCTTGGTCCACAAGCTTTTGGAAAACAATCCCAAGAAGGCCGAACTGGAAGCTTTCTGCGAAAAAGTACGCAATACCAGCGATATCGAACGGACGAGCACAGAATCGGAAAAAGTCGGCATGTATACCGGCATCGACTGCGTCCATCCGCTCACGGGCAAGAGTGTCCAGATCTGGATCACCAACTACGTCCTCTACGATTATGGGACTGGCGCCGTCATGGGCGTACCGACCGGTGACCAGCGTGACTGGATGTTCGCTACGAAATACAACATCCCTAAAATCATTACCTTGCAGCCGAAAGACCACGAACTGAAGCTGGAAGAAATGGACCATGCCTATGAAGACAAAGACGGCGTCCTGGTCAATGCCGGTCCTTTCACGGGTATGGAAATGCATAAGGCCATGAAAGCCATCATCGACTACATGGAAGAAAAGGGCTTAGGAAAACGCCGCGTCAACTATCGTCTGCGCGACTGGCTCATTTCCCGTCAGCGCTATTGGGGCGCTCCGATCCCTATCATCTACTGCCCGAAATGCGGCGAACAGCTCGTACCGGAAGACCAGCTGCCGGTCAAGCTGCCGGAAGACGTCAAATTCACAGCCGGTGCCGTATCGCCGCTGGCTACGAGTGAACACTTCGTCCACTGCACGTGCCCGAAGTGCGGCGGCCCGGCTACGCGTGAAACGGATACCATCGATACCTTTGTCTGCTCGTCGTGGTACTATCTCCGCTACACCGATGCCCGCAATGATGAAAAAGCCTGGGATCCTGAGAAAGCCAACCACTGGATGAACGTCGACCAGTATATCGGCGGCATCGAACACGCTATCCTGCATCTCATGTATTCCCGTTTCTTCATGAAAGTCTTCTATGATGCCGGCCTCGTTGACAACGTCGAACCTTTTGAACGCCTCCTGACACAGGGCATGGTCCTCCTCGACGGCAGCAAGATGAGTAAATCCAAAGGCAACATTGTCTCGCCGGAAGAAATCATCGCTAAATACGGTGCCGACACGGCCCGCCTGTTCATCCTCTTCGCCGCTCCGCCTGAACGCGACCTGGCTTGGTCCGACCAGGGCGTCGAAGGTTCGTACCGCTTCCTGAATCGCGTATGGCGCATTGTCCACCAGTTCCAGGATCTGGCTAAAGCCGGTCAGGATGGGACGGATTACACAGAAGCTGAAAAAGAACTGCGTTTCCAGGAATTTAAGGCCCTGGCCAAGGTCACCGAAGATATCCGCGGTACCGATGGCAACTACGGCCTCAACACGGCTGTCAGCTCGATCATGGAATACGTCAATGCCATGCATGCCTATGTCGGCGCTAACAAGACCATCCATAAGGCCGTTGCCCTGGAAGCCAACAAGAACCTGCTCAAGCTCCTGGCACCGTTCACGCCGCATATTACGGAAGAACTCTGGCAGCTCTGCGGTTTTGAAGGCAGCGTCCATGCCCAGGATTGGCCGGAAGTCGACAAATCGGCTCTCGTCGTCGACGAAATCGAACTGCCTGTCCAGATCAATGGCAAGGTCCGCGACCGCCTGACCGTCGCCGTCGATATCGATAAGGACGCTTTGCAGGAACAAGTCCTGGCCTTACCGCATATCAAGGAATTTATTGGCGATAAGAAAGTGGTTAAATTCATCGTCGTACCGAAGAAAATCATCAACATCGTCATAAAATAGTTAAAATTCAAAAGAGGCTGTCGCGTGAAGACAGCCTCTTTTACTTTGTACTTCTTTGAACTTAGTCTTTTTATTAGAAGGGAGTCGTCTATGAACGCTTTTAAGCCCTGGCCGGACCGCGTTGTCCGTCAGAATACCTGCATGAATACGCGGGCTTGTGCCGTCTTAGTACCGATTATTTATAAAGACGGGCAAGAACAGGTCGTGTTCGAAGTGCGCAGCAGCAAGCTGGGCTGGCAGCCTGGCGACGTCTGTTTCCCCGGCGGCCGTATCGACGATGGCGACGACAGCGCCCTGGCAGCGGCCCTCAGGGAAACGAATGAAGAACTCGGCGTCGATCCGTCTCATATCCACGTCTGGGGCCCTTTGGATTACATGGAATCGCCTGTAGGCGTCACGGTATGGCCCTTTGCCGCTTATATGGATACGGACCGGTTTGTCCTCAGCCAGGGGGAAGTGGACCATACTTTTACCGTTCCCTTAGCCTGGTTCGACGAGCATGACCCGGAAATCGGCCGCATCGAACTGGCCACCCGGCCGGCACCGGGCTTTCCGAAAGGTCTGGCCCTGTCATCCCAGAAGGGCTGGAAACCGCGCCGTACTTATAACGTAAAGATTTATACGTATGAAAATTATAAAATTTGGGGAATTACAGCACATATCCTTGACAACTTCCGGGGTATCCGTGCTATAATACAACAGTAAGCTTTCCTTAATATTTGTAACCAGTATAGTTAGGTATACGTACAATGACGTATATTGGAAAAACAAGGCGTACCGTGTCAAGAAGATTTTAATCTTTTTACCTCTATTAGTACAAAAAAGTCTTGTTAAAGTTTTAGGATGAGAAAATGGAATAGTGATATTGTGGTTTATAGGCTTTTTGCTATTGATTTAACATGTGAAAAGTTGTACAATGCACTTGTAAGCAGTGAGGCGGTGTGAATATATATCCAAACAGGATTTCCTGCCTGGAAATGTATCGCCTCAGTGTTCAGGTTTTTATCTTATGGCTTTACTAAACTAACTATACACTAAGGAGAGTGGAAACATCATGGATTTTAACTTAACAGATATTCAACAGGACTTCTTAAAACTCGCTCATGATTTCGGCGAAAAGAAATTAGCACCGACCGTTACGGAACGCGACCACAAAGGTATTTATGACAAAGAACTCATCGACGAATTGCTCAGCCTCGGTATTACCGGCGCTTACTTCGAAGAAAAATACGGCGGTTCCGGCGATGACGGCGGCGACGTTTTGAGCTACATCCTCGCTGTTGAAGAATTGGCTAAATACGACGCTGGTGTTGCTATCACCTTGTCGGCAACGGTTTCCCTTTGCGCTAACCCGATTTGGCAGTTCGGTACAGAAGCTCAGAAAGAAAAATTCCTCGTTCCTTTGGTTGAAGGCACTAAACTCGGCGCTTTCGGCTTGACCGAACCGAACGCAGGTACTGATGCTTCCGGCCAGCAGACCATTGCTACTAAGAACGATGACGGCACTTACACGTTGAACGGCTCCAAAATCTTCATCACCAACGGCGGCGCTGCTGACATCTACATCGTCTTCGCTATGACCGATAAGAGCAAAGGCAACCACGGCATTACAGCCTTCATCCTCGAAGACGGAACTCCGGGCTTCACTTACGGCAAGAAAGAAGACAAGATGGGCATCCATACTTCGCAGACCATGGAACTCGTATTCCAGGACGTCAAAGTTCCGGCTGAAAACATGCTCGGCGAAGAAGGCAAAGGCTTCAAGATTGCTATGATGACCTTGGACGGCGGCCGTATCGGCGTTGCTGCTCAGGCTCTCGGCATTGCAGAAGCTGCTTTGGCAGATGCTGTTGAATACTCCAAACAGCGTGTACAGTTCGGCAAACCGCTCTGCAAATTCCAGTCCATTTCCTTCAAACTGGCTGACATGAAGATGCAGATCGAAGCTGCTCGTAACCTCGTTTACAAAGCTGCTTGCAAGAAACAGGAAGGCAAACCCTTCACCGTTGACGCTGCTATCGCAAAACGCGTTGCTTCCGACGTCGCTATGCGCGTAACGACCGAAGCTGTCCAGATCTTCGGCGGCTATGGCTACAGCGAAGAATATCCGGTTGCTCGTCACATGCGCGATGCTAAGATCACTCAGATCTACGAAGGCACGAATGAAGTTCAGCTCATGGTTACAGGCGGTGCTCTGTTAAGATAATTGAAGTTTATGCTCGGGCCTGGCCCTTTGCTGGGCCCGTTACATAAAAAAAGATTTTAGGAGGCAAACGTAAATGGAAATATTGGTATGTGTCAAACAGGTTCCGGACACTGCAGAAGTTAAGATTGACCCCGTAAAACATACGGTCATCCGCGCTGGTGTTCCTAACATTTTTAACCCCTTCGACCAGAACGCTTTGGAAGCAGCTCTCGCATTGAAAGATGCTGACAAAGACGTAAAAATCACACTTCTCTCGATGGGTCCTGATCAGGCAAAAGACGTTCTTCGTGAAGGCCTCGCAATGGGCGCTGACGATGCTTATCTTCTGTCCGACCGCAAACTCGGTGGTTCCGATACGTTAGCTACGGGCTATGCTTTGGCACAGGCTATCAAAAAATTGGCTGCTGACAAAGGTATCGAACAGTTCGATATCATCCTCTGCGGCAAACAGGCTATTGACGGCGATACCGCACAGGTTGGCCCGCAGATCGCTTGCGAACTCGGTATTCCTCAGATTACGTATGCCCGCGACATCAAAGTCGAAGGCGACAAAGTTACTGTTCAGCAGGAAAACGAAGAAGGCTACATCGTAACGGAAGCTCAGTTCCCTGTTTTGATCACGGCTGTTAAAGACTTGAACGAACCGCGTTTCCCGACCATTCGTGGCACGATGAAAGCAAAACGCCGCGAAATCCCGAACTTGGACGCTGCTGCTGTTGCAGCTGACGACGCTCAGATCGGTTTGTCTGGCTCTCCGACTAAAGTCCGTAAGATTTTCACACCGCCTCAGAGATCCGGTGGTCTCGTTCTCAAAGTTGAAGATGACAACGAACAGGCAATCGTCGACCAGGTCATGGAAAAACTGGTTGCCCAGAAAATCATTTAATCTAAGGAGGAACAGTGAAAATGGATTTAGCAGAATATAAAGGCATTTATGTAATTGCTGAACAGTTCGAAGGCAAATTACGTGATGTATCTTTCGAATTGTTGGGCCAGGCTCGCATCTTGGCTGACACCATCGGCGACGAAGTCGGTGCAATCCTCATTGGTAAAGACGTAAAACCGTTGGCTCAGGAACTTATCGCTCACGGTGCTCATAAAGTATACGTTTATGATGATCCTCAGCTCGAACATTACAATACGACGGCTTATGCAAAAGTTATTTGCGATTTCTTCCATGAAGAAAAACCGAACGTATTCCTCGTTGGCGCTACCAACATCGGCCGTGACCTCGGCCCGCGTGTCGCTAACTCCTTGAAGACTGGCCTCACCGCTGACTGCACGCAGCTCGGCGTTGACGACGACAAAAAGACCATCGTATGGACCCGTCCGGCTCTCGGCGGCAACATCATGGCTGAAATCATCTGCCCGGACAACCGTCCGCAGATGGGTACTGTCCGTCCGCATGTCTTCAAAAAACCGGAAGCAGATCCTTCTGCAACTGGCGAAGTTATCGAAAAGAAAGCTAACCTCTCCGATGCTGACTTCATGACCAAATTCGTCGAACTCATCAAATTGGGCGGCGAAGGCGTTAAAATCGAAGACGCTGACGTTATCGTTGCTGGCGGCCGTGGCATGAACAGTGAAGAACCGTTCAAGACCGGTATCCTCAAAGAATGTGCAGACGTCCTCGGCGGCGCTGTTGGTGCATCCCGTGCAGCTGTTGACGCTGGCTGGATCGATGCTCTCCATCAGGTTGGCCAGACTGGTAAAACAGTTGGTCCGAAGATCTACATTGCATGCGCTATTTCCGGTGCTATCCAGCACTTGGCAGGCATGACTGGTTCTGACTGCATCATTGCTATCAACAAAGACGAAGATGCTCCGATCTTCAAAGTCTGCGACTATGGTATCGTAGGCGATGTCTTCAAAGTTCTCCCGCTCCTCACGGAAGCCATCAAGAAACAGAAAGGCATTGCATAAGTTATCTAACCGTGCATAATAAAAGGGCTACTGCATTTGTAGTAGCCTTTTTGTGGTTCGTTTGGCGTTTGCCGTTTGGCGAATATTCTTCGAACCACGGCAAACGACCCACGACAAACGATTGCCAGACGAATATTTGTATGATATCCGAAACCTTTGCACACCACACCCTTGACAAGCCTCATCTCGTGCCGTATAATTTACGCATACATAGAGATATGTAAGAAGCTTTGAAAAGGATATGACTCGATAGTCCCTTTATTCCAGAGAGAGGCACAGTGGTGTGAGTGCCTTATGAAGCCTAGCGAGTTACCGCCTTGGAGCTGAATCTCCGAACTGAGTAGGGGATTCCGGCCGCCCCGTTATCGCGCTTGAGTACATCGGAATTTTTTTCTGGTGAACTAGGGTGGAACCACGTGAGTTAAGCTCTCGTCCCTTGAGGACGAGAGCTTTTTTTTATTAAGGAGGATGTTTGTAATGGCAGAATTAGTATTAAAAGACGGAAGCAAAAAACAGTTTCCCGATGGCATCTCTCTTGCCGAAGCTGTCAAACAGCTCAGCAACAGTCTTGCAAAGAAAGTATTAGTAGCAAAAGTCAATGGTGAAGTCACGGACCTCCGTGAAACTATCGTCGACGGTTCGACCGTTGAATTTCTTACCTTCGCCGACCAGGAAGGGAAAGATACCCTCCGCCATACAGCATCTCATGTCATGGCTCAGGCTATCCAGCACCTCTTCCCGGGTGTTAAATTTGCTATTGGCCCGTCCATTGAAAACGGTTTCTATTACGACCTCGATACAGAACACCGTTTCACACAGGAAGACTTCGCCGCTATCGAAGCTGAAATGGCCAAGATCGTCAAAGAAAACCTCCCTATCACTAAAGAAGTCTTGTCCCGCGCCGATGCTTTGAAGCTCTTCAAAGACGCCGGTCAGGATTATAAAGTAGAACTCATTGAAGACCTTCCGGAAGATGCTGTCATCTCTCTCTACCGCCAGGGCGACTTCGTCGACCTCTGTGCCGGTCCGCACTGCGCTTCGACAGGCGCCGTCAAGGCCTTCAAACTGCGTACCGTTGCCGGCGCTTACTGGCGCGGTGATGAACACAACAAGATGCTCCAGCGTATTTACGGTACCGCTTTTGAAAAGAAATCGGAACTCGATGAATACTTGAAGATGATGGAAGAAGCTGAAAAACGCGACCATCGCAAATTGGGCAAACAGCTCGACTTGTTCAGCTTCCACGAAGAAGGCCCGGGCTTCCCGTTCTTCCATCCCAAGGGAATGATCTTGCGCAACAACCTGCTCAAGTTCTGGCATGAACTCCATGACGAAGCCGATTACGATGAAATCATGACACCGCTGATCCTCAACCGTCACCTCTGGGAACAGTCCGGCCACTGGGATCACTACCGCGATAACATGTATTTCACCACCATCGATGAACAGCCCTATGCCATCAAACCGATGAACTGCCCCGGCGGCATCCTGGTCTATAAGAGCAATGTCCACAGCTATCGTGATTTCCCCATGCGCATGGCTGAACTCGGCCTGGTCCATCGTCACGAACTCCACGGTGCCCTCCACGGCTTGTTCCGCGTCCGCTGCTTCACTCAGGACGACGCCCATATCTTCATGCTGCCGAGTCAGATGAAAGAAGAAATCTCCGGCGTCATGGACCTCTTCGACAAGGCATACAAACAGTTCGGCCTGGAATACCACGTCGAATTGTCCACTCGTCCGGAAGACTCCATGGGCTCCGACGAAATCTGGGAACTGGCTACCAAGACCTTGCATGATGTCATCGAAGAACGCCACATCCCGTACGTCATCAACGAAGGCGACGGCGCATTCTACGGCCCGAAACTGGACTTCCACCTGAAAGACTCCATCGGCCGTACCTGGCAGTGCGGTACCATCCAGCTCGATATGCTCATGCCGGAACGTTTCGACATGACTTACATCGGTGAAGATGGCCAGAAACACCGTCCGGTCATGGTCCATCGCGCCTGCTTCGGCAGTATCGAACGCTTTCTGGGCATCATCACTGAAAACTATGCCGGTGCTTTCCCGGTATGGCTGGCTCCGGTCCAGATCAAGTTCCTGCCCATTTCGGACAAACACCTGGCTTACTGCAAAGACCTGGCTAAGAAATTCAAGAAACTGGGTATCCGCGTCGAAGTCGATGAAAGCAGCGAAAAGATCGGCTACAAGATCCGCAAGGCACAGATGGAAAAAGTTCCTTACATGGCCGTCGTCGGCGACAAGGAAATGGAAAACGGTACCCTCGGCCTGCGTGACCGTTCTAAAGGCGATTTAGGTGCCAAACCGATCGACGAAGTCGTCGCCCACATCCAGAAACTCACCGAAACAAGAGAAGGCTAATATAGTAAGTTTGAAGTTGAAAGTTTGATGTTTGATGTGAATGGGTAAAATTTAAAACCTCACATCAAACATCAAGCATCAAACGTCAAACATTAAAGTTAAAGGGTCCTTACATGATAGGCGAAATGTTCATGTGAAGGCCCTTTTTTCTCATCACCAAAGGAGTAACATTATGATAATCAACTGGTATCCCGGCCATATGGCCAAGGCCAAGCGCCTGATTCAGGAAAATCTCAAGATCATCGATGTCGTCATCGAACTCGTCGATGCCCGCATCCCCATGAGCAGCACCAATCCCATGATCAAGTCCCTCATCGGTGACAAGCCGTCCATCGTCGTCCTGAACAAGGCCGACTTAGCAGATCCGGCTGTCCTCGACGAATGGGTGGCCCATTACAAACAGCAAGGCCGCAAAGTCCTGGCCTTGAACAGCAAAGGCGGCAAGGGCGTGAAACAGCTCATTTCCCTCGTCCGTTCCCTGGCAGCGCCGAAGCTGGCCCGCTGGAAGGCAAGGGGCCTCAAGAACCGTGCCGTCCGGACCATGATCCTGGGCATCCCCAATGTCGGCAAGTCGACGCTCATCAATAAATTGTCCCGCCGCAGTGCGGCCAAGACGGCAGATAAACCGGGCGAAACGAAGGGCAAGCAGTGGGTCCACATCGGCGACCAGCTCGACCTCCTGGATACGCCGGGCGTCTTGTGGCCGAAACTGGAAAACCAGGTCAGCGCCTACCGCCTGGCTGCGACGGGCGCCATTTCCGACACGGTCTTCGATATGGAAACGGTCCTCTTGCAGCTCGTCGAACAGCTGTCAGCCCAGTATCCGGATGAACTGAAAGGCCGCTATAAATTGGACAGCCTCTGTGAAAAGCCCCTGGATACGATCGAAGCCATCGGCCGCAAGCGGGGCTGTATCGTATCGGGCGGCGTCGTCGACCTGGAAAAGACCTATAAACTCATCCTCAAGGAATTTCGTGAAGGCAAGATTGGTGCCATTTCCCTGGACCGCCTGGGCGATTTCGAAGGGGAGGACTGACCATGGATATCGAGAAATTCCGAGTCGCCGACCTTAAAGCTCAGTTAGCCGCTGGCGATGACGTACAGGAACTCCTGGCAGCCATGAAAGAAGATAGCCGCGTGTCGGTCCGCAAACTGGCCGCTGCCTATATGCGCCAGAAAATCCGGGAAGAAGCTGAGCGGGAACGGGTCCTCCATATGTATGCCCAGGAAACGGCCTATTATAACCAAGGCATGTACCACGTGGCCGGTATCGACGAAGCTGGCCGCGGTCCGGCAGCCGGACCGGTCATGGTGGCCGCCGTCATCCTGCCGCCATATTGGGAATGTCCCGGCCTCAATGACAGTAAAAAAGTCCCGCCAGCCAAGCGGGACCTGCTCTATGATAAGATCATGGCCGAAGCCGTCGCCGTATCCTGCGTGGCCAAGTCGGAAAAAGAAATCGACGAGCTCGACATTTACCACGCTACCATGCAGGGCATGTACGACGCCGTCAACGGCCTGGCTGTGCCGGCGGAAGCGGTCCTGGTCGATGCCATGCCCCTCCGGGAACTGACCGTGCCCCACAAGTCCTTAGTCCATGGCGATGCCCTGAGCGCATCTATCGCCGCCGCTTCTATCATCGCCAAGGTCACCCGTGACCGGCTCATGGTGGAATACGATAAAAAATATCCCCAGTACGGCTTTGCCGTCCACAAGGGATATTTGACGAAAATGCATATGGAAGCGTTGCGGGAATACGGACCGTGTCCGATTCACCGCCGCTCTTTTGAACCCATCAAGAGCATGGTGAAGGGCCTTTCAGAATAGGTCCTTCCGCCAGAGCATGATGACGGCGACGATGGTGCAGCACATGGCAATGCCTACGACGTAGTAGAAACCGGCCGCTGTGTCCTGGAAGGGGACAGGGACGTTGATGCCCCACAAGCTGAAGATGATCGTCGGGACGGCCAGCATGATCGTAATGGATGCCAGGAATTTCATGACCAGGTTCAGGTTGTTGGAAATGATCGAGGCGAAGGTATCGGACATATTCATGAGGATATTGGAATACATCTCGACCATTTCGATAGCCTGCTTGTTCTCGATGATGACATCTTCCAGGAGGTCTTCGTCTTCTTAATACATCTTGATGAGATGGTGGAGCGACGTATTGCGGCGCAGGCGCATGAGCCGTTCCATGACGATGCCGTTGCTGCGCAGGGCTGACGTGAAGTAGGTCAGTGATTTCTGTAATTCCAGGAGCAGGAAAAATTCCTTGTTGCGCATGGAATGGCGCAGGATTTCTTCGATGTCGTCGGTCCGGCGGTTGATCTGCATCAAGTAGCGCAGGAACAGCGTCGCCGAACGATAGAGGATCTGGAATAGGAAACGCGTCTTCTTGAAGGTATAGAACAGGGGATACTTGTTCTCTGTGAAAGCACGCATGACTTCTGTTTCTTGAATACAGAGGGTGATGATGAAGTCCGGTGTGATGAAAATGCCCAGCGGCAAGGTGTCATAACTATCCGTTTCCAAGATGATCGGGATGTTGATGACGACGAAGATGTAATTGTCTTCGATTTCGACGTGCGAACGTTCTTCCGTGTCCAAGGCGGTTTTCAGGACATCAGTGGGGATTTCCGTGACCATGGATACGAGCTGTAAATCTTCGGAATCCGGATTTACGACGTGGATCCATGAACCTTTTTCAGCCGATGCCAGGGAAATGTTGTCTTCCAGATGGCCGTTGCTGTGTTTATAAACTTGAATCATTACGGTACTCTCCCTTTCTGCAGAATAAGGGCCTTCAAACCCAAATTCTAATATAATCCATTAAGACAGGACTCGTCAAGGTTTTCCCCGATATTTTACAGAAACTTTGCCGATCGTCGGCTAAGTAGGCCATAGTAGCGGCAGGCCGGTAATTATGGTATGATTAACTGTACGAGTAAATAACCAGGACTGCCGCGCGGCGCCGTACCGTGTCCGTCGAGGCCGTCCACAGAGAGAGTAGACATTATGCAATTATTGAAAATGGAACTGCGGGGATTCAAGTCCTTTGCAGATAAGACGACGCTGACCTTTGACAAGGGCATTACGGCCATTGTCGGGCCCAATGGCAGCGGCAAGAGCAATATTTCTGACGCCGTCCGCTGGGTCATGGGCGAACAGAATGTCCGCCAGCTGCGGGGGCAGAAGTCGGAAGATATCATCTTTGCCGGGACCCAGACCCGTCGCCCCCAGGGGGCTGCTGAAGTTTCACTGTACTTCGATAACAGCGACCACGCCCTGGATACGGAGTTCACTGAAGTCGTCGTCACGCGGCGCCTGTTCCGGTCCGGCGACAGTGAATACTATATCAACCGCCGGCCGTGCCGCCTGAAAGACATCCACATCCTCTTTGCCGATACGGGTATCGGCCAGGATTCCATGGCTGTCATCGGTCAGAACCGCGTCGACCGCATCCTCAACAGCAAACCGGAAGAACGGCGGGTCATCTTTGAAGAAGTGGCCGGTATCAGCCGCTTCAAAGGGCGCAAAGCCGACGGCCTGCGCAAGATCGCCGAGACCGAACGCAACTTGGAACGCATCCGCGACCTCATGAGCGTCCTCGAAGAACGGCTGGAACCGTTACAGGAACAGGCAGAAACGCTGCAGAAATTCCGCTGCCTCGACAGCGAACGCCTGGCTTATGAAGGGACCGTGACCTTGCAGGAACTGCGCAACAGCGAACGCCTCCTGGCCAAGGCCGAGAACGGCCGCATGACGGCCGAAGCCGAAGAACAGAAAGCAGCCCGGGAATTGGCCGCTGCCGAAGGCAAGCGCAAGGCCTTATTGGACGCCATGGCTGCCGATGACGAAAAACTGCGCCATCTCGATGAACAGGCCATGGTCGTCCACAATGAACTGGACAGCCTCGTCCACCGCCGCGAAGCCTGCCGTCAGCGGCAGGCCGAACTCGCCGAGAACGAAGCCCAGGCAGGAGCTGATGCAGAACAACTGCAGCAGCGCCAGAACGCCTGGCAGGAACAGAAAGAGGCTTTGCGGGCGCAGAAAGCGCAGAAAGCAGCTGAACTGGAAGCGGCCCGACAGGCCCTGGCCCTGACCCAGACCTTGTTCGGCCAGGCCGAAGCCAAGGCTGAAGCGGCGGCCAAGGCCCTGCAGGAACGGGTCGATGCCAATTCCAAGCGCAGCCGTGACGCTTTCATGCTGCGCCGGGACAGTGAAGACCTGCGCCGCCGGCTGGAAGAGAATGACGCCGCCTGCCAGCAGGCCCTGCAGCAGTGGGAAGAAAAGAAGAAAGCCCTGAAAGAGGCCGAAGCGCGGCATCAGAAAGCCGGGACACAGCAGAAAGACTGGCAGGAAAAGGCCGCTGCTTTTGAAGAGCAGGCCCTTTCCCTGCGGCACGACGCCCGTGCAAAAGGCCAGCGCCTGAAACAAGGGGAAGAAGAATACCGCCGCCTGCGCGGCGATATCGACGCAGCCGCCCAGCGCATGCGCGTCCTCCAGAGTATGGAACAGGAACACGAAGGCCTGGGGCGGGCTGTCAAAGTGGTCCTGACGGCCAGCCAGCCCTGGCGCAGTCATCTGTGTGGCGCTGTCGGCGAGCTCTGTCAGATCCCGTCGAAATTCGCCGTCGCCATCGACGTCGCCTTAGGCGGTGCCGTCCGCTATGTCGTCGCTGAAGATGAAACGTCGGCAAAACGGGCCATTTCCTATTTAAAAGAAAAGAAAGCCGGCCGGACGACCTTCCTGCCCCTCGATACCCTGCGCGGCCGCACGCGGACAGCCGATGAAGAACGGGCTGCCGGCGAACCGGGCATGCTCGGCTTCGCGTCAGACGTCATTTCTTATGAGCCGAAATATGAGAAAGTCTTTTCGTCGCTCTTAGGGAAGACCCTCCTGGCCGACACCATGGATACGGGCTCGGCTGTGGCCCGGAAATACGGTCATCGCCTGCGCATTGTCTGCCTCGATGGCACCCAGTTCAACGCCGGCGGTTCCCTGACTGGCGGCAGCACCCGCAATCAAGAAGGATCCCTCATCAGCCGGCGGGCCCTGCTGCAGGAGTTGCAGGAAACGTGCCGCTGCAGCCAGCAGCGCCTGGAAGCCTTGCTGGCCGAAGGCAAAGACCTGCGCCAACAGGCCGAAGGGGCTGAACGGGACCTGGCCCAGGCCGAAGAAGGGCTGCGCCAGGCCCGGCAGGCTGCGGACCAGGCCCGCTGGCAGGCCGGCCAGGAAGAGAAGGCCCTGGCTGACATCCGTCAGACCCTGGCTGCTTTCGACGAGCGCGTGGAAAAACTGGAAAAGGACCGGGCCGATATGCAGGCCCGGCTGGTTGAGAAAGAAGCGGCGCTGTCGGCGATGGAAACGGGGCCGGCCGCCGACGTCCAGCAATGGCAGGACGCCTGTGACGCCGCCAGGGCCGAAGCGGCCCAGTGCCGTCAGACCTTGACGGAGCGGCAGATTGCCGTTGCCAAGCTGACCGAACAGGTCCGTCACGGCGATGACCAGCTGCGCCAGCATGATACGTGGCAGCAGGAATTGACGGCCCAGGAACAAGCCCTGTCCCAGCGCCGCCAGGACCTGGTACGCCGCCAGGAAGAAGCGGCCCGCCTGTTGACAGAACTGTCGAAAAATATTACCGTGAAAGAAGCCGATACGGTCCGCTGTGACCAGGCCAAAGAGGCTTTTTACCGGACCCGCAACGAGTCCCTGAAAAAAAGCCAGGCCCTGGACGGTGTCGTCGCCGACTTTCGCCGGCGCCATCAGGAGTGGCAGCAGCGCTGCCATGCGGCTGAAGTCCAGCTGGAAAAGTATAAAGGCGATATCAGCCATCACGAAGAACGGCTGGCCATGCAGGGCCTGAGCCGCCAGGAAGCTATGGAACGGCGCCGTCAGGGCTCGTTGAAAGAGCTTCATGACAAGGTCGCTTCCTTGAAGGCTCAGATTACGGCGCTAGGGACCATCAACCCGGCTGCCGAAGACGAATACAAGACGGCTTTGGAAAAACGGGACTTTTACGTCCGCCAGTGCGACGATTTGAAGGAATCGCGGGAAAGATTGCGGACTGTCGTCGCTGAAATCGACGCGGCCATGGCCGAACAATTCGCCAAGGCCTTCAAAGAAATCGGCGTCCATTTCCAGGATATCTTCAGCCGCCTCTTCGGCGGCGGCACGGCCCACCTGGCATTGACCGACAAGGAACACATCCTGGAAGCCGGCGTGGAAATCTATATCCGCCCGCCAGGAAAGAAACAGCAGTCCCTGACGCTCCTTTCCGGCGGCGAACGGGCCCTGACGGTCATCGCTCTGCTCCTGGCCTTTTTGGCCTATCATCCGGCGCCGTTCTGTCTGGTCGACGAAGTCGACGCGGCCCTGGACGAAGCCAATGTCGAACGCATGGCCCGATACCTCAAGAATTACAGCGGTGCGACGCAGTTCATCGTCATTACCCATCGCCGCAAGACCATGGAAGCGGCCAATACCTTGTTGGGTGTAACGATGGAAGAAAAAGGCGTATCGCGCCTGCTGACTGTCAAAGTAGATGAATTGTTAAAGGAAGGAACATAACTATGGGATTTTTTTCAAAACTGCGCAAAGGCTTAGAAAAGACGAAACACTCTCTCATCCAGAACATCGAAACCGTCGTCCGCGGCTATGCCAAAATCGACGACGACATGTACGATGACCTGGAAGCGGTCATGCTCACGGGAGACATCGGCGTCGAAACGACGGAATACCTCTTGGACCAGATACGCAAAGGCGTCAAATCGAAGGAAATAAAAGACGGCAACGATGTCGTCCCGTATTTGGAAAAATGCATCGTCGCCTTGCTCAATGAAAACGATGAACCCCTCCCGGAAACAGATGGGCCGCGGGTCATTTTCATCGTCGGCGTCAACGGTGTCGGTAAGACGACGACTATCGGCAAACTGGCCAAGTATTACAAACAGCAGGGAAAATCGGTCATGCTCGCCGCCGGCGATACCTTCCGTGCCGCTGCCTCGGAACAGCTGACCATCTGGGCTGACCGCGTCGGCGTACCCATCGTCAAGCACCAGGAAGGGGCGGACGCAGCGGCTGTCGTCTTTGATGCGACGGCGTCGGCCAAGGCCAAGGGCATGGATATCCTCCTT
>OHWG01000946.1_pt1 | contig 16282 bp, 16 predicted proteins | sample 1579621 | NCBI WGS metagenome assembly OHWG01 (sample SAMEA3882544, study PRJEB24775) | human gut metagenome | biome: human-associated habitat; feature: intestine environment; material: feces | place: Netherlands | collected 2009/2010
TATTGGAATCACAGATGAGAATCTTTGCCCCAAAGGGCAGGAAATATTAAATGAAAATATAAAAAAATCTTCCTATATAAATTATAGGAAGATTTTTTTATTAATTATGCCTTGACAAACATCCACTGTTCATTATATGTATTATTATAAGGGTACCAAATGATTTTTGCCGGATTTGATGTAGAAACATTATGAACAACCAGACAATATGATAAGTTAGGCATGTGCAGTTTGTATGTACCGTTATCATTTTCATAAATATCTATGTTCATACTTGAACTATTGACTACGCCGTAATTATCGGTACCAATATTTATATAACCGGTATATTTTGTGGATTTTGTTTTGATTTGGTAATTACCGCTTGAAGTTTTAATAATTTCCCACTTATGATTATTGCCGCTGTTTAATGTATTTTGTACCAAGCCGCCGGTAGTTTCATTTAACTGAAGATATTTTCCGCTGTTCGCATTAATAATATAATAAGTACCTCTTGCGATTTCTGCCTGATTTCCGTCTTCCAGTACCCATTTCTGACTGCTTGAGGCTGTATATTCAGCCCAACCCACAACAGATGTGGAGTTATATACATCAAGAGCTCTCCATGTATTACCGTCCTGTTTTAAAATGCAGTAAGTACCATCTGTATTTACTGATAAAGAAATCTTTAGTGATGATCCAACTACGGCTCTTGGAAAATCAGCTGCGTAATTTGCGCCAGTTGTTACATAGCTTCCTGTGTGAACGGATTTCAGAGTATTGTTTTGATAAACAAAACGTTGATTATTACCGCCCATAAAAGAATGTTGTATTAACTCTTTGTAACTTGGAGCTGCAACGTCAAGATATAAATTGCTTTTGTAATTTCTTATATAATATGTATTATTTGCAGAAATTGTCATAGCTTCTGCCGATACAATTCTTGTATTGATTTCGTCTGCATAAACATTAGTTATAGGACAGCAAAACAGCATGCATATTAATAAATAAGAAAATACGCTTTTAAAAATCTTTTTCATAATTTAAACCTCTTTTTTTATAATATATAATCCAGATTATATTTTCATTATACATATTTTGACATTTTTTCAATATATTTTTTTATAATTAATATAATATTTGCTTTTATTTAATAATTTGTTCATAAATTATTAGTTCGGTATTATTTATCTGTAAAAAATTAAGGGACGCTTAAAATTCGTCCCTTATAAGATAACTTTATTTTTTTTCAATATCTTCTTTTACACTTGAAGGCAGGCAGAAATCGTATAAAGCTTCATACGAATCATATTCAGATTCCGTCAACACGGCGGAGGGTATCAAGCCGGTACACTCGTTTGAAGAGCCTGCTTCATTAAACATTATATCCTCGTAGGCAGGGGTCACAGGATAATCTTTTTTTGATTTTTTCATTTGCTTTTCCTCCTTTTTTATAGTGTGAGAGAAAAAGCTTGTAATATTCATAAATTATTTTTTAAAAAAATATTGTATAGATGAAGTCAGATATTATTGCGGCAATACAACAGTGCCGCAGTATTTATTGTTTTAATCATTATTTTTTCATAAGACTTTTAAGTCTGTTCATTGCTTCAATAGTGTTTTCTCTGTCTCCGAAAGAAGTGAGTCTGAACCAGCATGCGCCGTTTTTACCGAAGCCCTCGCCCGGAGTTCCTACTACATAAATATTGTTCAAAAGATAATCAAAAAATTCCCAGCTTCCCATATTATTCGGGCATTTCAGCCAGATATAAGGAGAATTTACGCCGCCTGTGTACTTGATACCCAGTTCGTCCATTGTATCGGCAATGATTTTTGCATTTTCCTTGTAATAAGCGATATTTTCACGAGTCTGTTTCTGTCCTTCTTCAGAAAATACAGCCGCAGCCGCACACTGTACAGGATAAGATACGCCGTTAAATTTTGTGGAAAGTCTTCTGTACCAGAGTTTGTAGATGTTTGTACCGTCAAGCTCAAGCTCTTTAGGAATTACAGTATAACCGCATCTTGTACCGGTAAATCCGGCAGTTTTTGAAAGCGAGCACATTTCAATTGCGCATGTTCTTGCACCTTCAATTTCCATAATACTTCTTGGTATATCATCTTCGGTAATGAATGCTTCATATGCAGCGTCATATATGATAAGAGAATTATTTGCATTTGCATAGTCGACCCAAGCTTTAAGCTGTTCCTTGTTTAAGCATGCGCCTGTAGGATTGTTAGGGGAGCAGAGATATATGATATCTGCCTTTACGTCAGGATCGGGCATTGCACAGAAATTATTTTCTTCTGTACCGTCCGCATAGAGGATTTTTCTGCCTGCCATAATGTTTGAATCAACATACACCGGATAAACAGGGTCTGTTACCAGAATTACGTTGTCTTCTGCAAAAATGTCGCCGATATTACCAGCGTCGCTTTTAGCTCCGTCATTTACAAGAATTTCATCGGCTGATACGTTAACTCCGAAGCTTTTATAGTAATCTGAAATGGCAGTTCTTAAAAATTCGTATCCTTCGTAATCAGGGTAGCCCTTGAAAGTTTCCTTTACGCCCAATTCGTCACAGCCTTTTTTCATTGCTTCAACAACTACGGGTGCCAGAGGAAGAGTAACGTCGCCGATACCCAGTCTTATAAGCTTTTTATCAGGATTTGCTTTTATAAATTCGTTAGTCTTTTTTGCTATATCGGCAAAAAGATAGTTTGGAACAAGGTTTTCAAAATTCTTGTTTACTTTTGTCATTGTATTACTCCTTAAAAATTATTTTATATGACTTACATCAATGTCTCCGTCACAGATAAGTGCGGCAGGACCTTTCATAATAACAGTATCGTCAGAGTTCCATGTTATTTTCAGGTCGCCTCCTCTGAGATGAACGGTGACTTCCTCGTCATGATTGCAGTAGCCGTTGAGTACTGACGCTACAACCGAGGCACATGCACCTGTTCCGCAGGCGAAAGTTTCACCGCTTCCTCTTTCCCAAACTCTCATATTAAGAGTATGGGAATCAATAACTTCTATGAACTCAGTATTGATTCTGTCGGGGAAGAGCTTGTGATTTTCAAAAGACGGACCGATTTTCTCCAGTTCAAGATCTTTAATATCGTCCATATATACTATAGCGTGGGGATTGCCCATTGATACGCAGGTGATTTTATATTCTTTTCCGTCAACCTCTACAGGTTCGGAAATAAAACTTTCCTTATCGGAATTTACCGGAATATCTTTCGGTGTAAGTATAGCTTTGCCCATATCTACCTCAACAAATTCTACTTTGCCGTTTTCCGGAAACAGTGTGAGGTACTTTATGCCTGAATTGGTTTCAAGAGTAATTTCAGTTTTATCCGTCAGACCTTTATCATAAACATATTTTCCGATGCAGCGTGTAGCGTTTCCGCACATCATTGCCTCAGAACCGTCCGCATTGAAAATTCTCATTCTGAAATCAGCCTTATCGGAAGGCATTATCATTACAAGTCCGTCAGAGCCTATGCCCTTACGGCGGTCGCTTACATATATGGAAACTTTTTCGGGGTTGTCAACTTTTTCTTCAAAGCAGTTTACATATATGTAATCGTTGCCGATACCGTGCATTTTTGTGAATTTCATTTTTATCGCCCCTTTGATTTAAATTAACAATATAAGTATATATTATTTTCTGTAAAAAATCAACAAGCTTTTAGAAAAAATGCAATATTATAGAAATAAAACGATATAAAATTATTAGTTTTGCAAGTAATAATAAAAAAAATCTTGCAATGATTGCTAAAATGTAGTATAATTTAATAAGTTTATTCTAATGAAATAATGCAGAAACGAGGGATTTGATTTGGATCTTGAAATGGTGTCGTATCTTTCCAAACTTGGAAAGCTTTCATTTACTGATGAAGAACTGAAAAAAACAGCTGAAGAAATGACCAGTATCATCGAAATTATGGATACAATCAAGGAAATAGACGTTGAATACAATGCGCTTGCAGATAATAAGAATGTATATCTGAACAATCTGCGTGAGGACGAATCGGAAGCCAGTATGCCTACGGAAAAAATACTCCAGAATGCAGTTAACAGTCAAAACTGCTTTGTTGTTCCTAAGGTTGTTGAATAATTCGGATAAGAGGTTAGGATATGGATATTACAAAACTTAAAATAAGAGACATGAGAAAGATGCTGGACAGCGGTGAAATTTCTGCTTCCGAGCTTACTCAGGGTTATATTGAGAGAATAAAAAAATATGACGGTAATGTAAAAAGCTATATTACTGTTACGGAAGAAAATGCACTTGAAAGCGCTAAAGCGGCTCAGGAAAAAATCAAAGCCGGAAATGCTGCGCCTCTTTGCGGTATTCCTATGGCGATAAAGGACAATATCTGTACGGACGGCGTTAAAACGACCTGCGCTTCAAAAATGCTTGAAAATTTTATTCCGCCTTATAACGCTACAGTTATGGAAAAGCTTGATGCACAGAATATTGTTATGCTGGGAAAAGTTAGTATGGACGAATTTGCTATGGGCGGTTCAACTCAGACTTCCGCTTTTGCAAAAACAAAAAATCCTTATGATCTGAACAGAGTTCCCGGAGGTTCTTCAGGCGGTTCGGCGGCATGTGTTTCGGCGTCCCTTTGTGCGGGAGCGTTAGGCTCCGATACGGGCGGTTCGATCAGACAGCCTGCGGCATTCTGCGGTGTTACCGGTCTGAAACCTACCTATGGCAGAGTTTCACGTTACGGTCTTGTAGCTTTCGCTTCATCTCTTGACCAGATCGGCCCTCTTGCAAAAGACGCTCACGACTGTGCAGTGATTTTAAACGCTATTGCCGGTTATGACAGACATGACGGTACTTCTTCAAAAAATCCTACTGAGGATTTTACCGCTAAAATCGGAATGGATATGAAGGGCGTTAAAATTGCCATTCCAAAAGAATTTTACGGAGAAGGCATTGATAAAGAAGTTACAGACGCAGTACTGAAAGCTGCTGAAGCATACAAGCAAATGGGTGCGGAACTTATAGAATGCAGTATGCCGAGTCTTAAATATGCCGTTCCTGCTTACTATCTGATATCTTCTGCCGAGGCATCCTCAAATCTTTCAAGATATGACGGTATCAAGTACGGCCACCGCAGTGAGATCGGTGAAAACTTTAACGAGCTTATCTGCAATTCAAGAGCGGAGGGATTTGGCAGTGAAGTTAAGAGAAGAATACTTCTCGGAAACTACGCTCTCTCCAGCGGCTACTATGACGCATACTACGGTAAGGCTCTTGCACTGAGACAGAAAATATCAGCGGAATATGACAGTATTTTTGAAAAGTGCGATATGATATTGACTCCTACTACGCCTTCCGTTGCTTATAATGCAGACGAAAATGTATCAGATCCTGTAAAAATGTACAAGGCTGATATCTGTACCGTAACAGTAAACATTGCCTCTCTTCCGGCTATATCTACAACATGCGGATATAACAAGGACGGTATGCCTGTTGGTATGTCAATTATCGGAAAGAAGTTCGACGAGGCTTCTATCATCGGCGCTGCGGACGCTTTTGAAAAGACTTTCGCTTATAAAGCGCCGGAAATGGTTTAAAGGAGGAGAAGAATAATGTCATCATATATTCCGGTTATCGGTCTTGAAGTTCATGCCGAGCTTTTAACTAAATCAAAGGTTTTTTGTACCTGTAATGCAGAATTCGGCGGAGACCCTAATTCACGCTGCTGCCCTGTTTGTACAGGTATGCCCGGAACTTTGCCGGTAATTAACCAGACTGCTGTTGAATATGCGGTAAAAGCTGGCTTTGCTCTTGGCTGCGATATAAATAAATTTTCAGTATTTGACCGTAAAAATTATTTCTATCCCGATCTTCCAAAGGCTTATCAGATCTCGCAGCTGAATCTTCCCCTTTGTATAAACGGTGTTGTTACGATTGAAGTTGACGGAAAGAAAAAGGATATCCGTGTAAACCGTATTCATCTTGAAGAGGACGCAGGTAAGCTTGTTCATGACGACTTCAACGCTGTTTCTCTTGCCGACTACAACAGATGCGGAGTACCGCTTATAGAAATCGTTACTGAACCTGATATTTCTTCCGCAGAAGAAGCAAAGGCTTTTGTGGAAAAAGTAAGTCTGCTTTTACAGTACGCGGGAGTTTGCGACTGTAAAATGGAGCAGGGTTCTCTCAGAGCAGATGTAAACGTTTCCATTATGAGACCGGAGGACAAGGAATTCGGTACGAGAACAGAGTGCAAAAACTTAAACTCCTTGAAATCGATCGGACGTGCTATAGATTTTGAGATCAAGCGTCAGTCAAGACTTCTTGACATGGGTAAAAAGGTCATTCAGGAAACAAGACGTTTTAACGATAACAGAGGCGAAACCACTTCCATGAGAACCAAGGAAGACGCTCATGATTATCGTTACTTCCCTGAACCTGATATTTTACAGGTTAATTTTACTGATGAAATGCTTGATGAAATAAAAGCAAAGCTTCCGGAAATGCCTCATAAGCGTCTGGCAAGATACACAGTTGAATACGGTCTTTCAGAGGTTGACGCTAAAATTCTTGTTAATCAGAAGCGTGTTTCAGACTTCTTTGACGAATCGCTTAAAGTATATAACAATCCTAAGAGCGTTGCTAACTTTATTATTGTAGAATTGCTCCGCCGTGTGAATTTAGGAGAGGTCTCAATGGATAGTCTGCCTTTTGAAGCAGACGCATTTGCAAAGCTGGTTGAAATGGCTGATACAGATAAGGTTTCTAAAAACGATGCTAAGAAAATCCTTCGTGAAATGATCTCAAGCGGCAAGTCTCCGGAGGAAATCGCCAAGGAAAAAGGAATGCTTATCGTTAATGATATGGCAAAGGTTGCAGAAGTAATTGATTCTGTATTAAAGGCAAATGAGACAGCAGCTCAGCAGTACCGAAACGGCGAAACAAAGGTTTTCGGTTTCCTTATGGGACAGTGTTCAAAACAGCTTAAAGGCGCTTGTACTCCAAAGATAATTAAAGAAGAACTTGAAAAGAAGCTTTCAGAGAGTACCGCTGCGTCTGACATAAGCGAGGACAGCAAATCCGAAGAAATTGTTTCTGCTGAAACTCAGCTTAATATGACGGCTTATAACGATGTAAACAAATACAAGCCCGGTACTAAGAAAAATATAATGCAGATCGGTACTGATACACTTAAAAAAGAATTTGTATTGTCTGATGCTGTTGACAATATCGGCAAGGATATTACACTTAGCTGCTGTGTTTATAAAATCAGAAATATGAGTGAGTTCTCATTTATCGTTGTACGTACGGGAAGATATCTGATTCAGACTATTTATTCTCCTGAAAACTGTAAGGACAGTATTGATGGTCTTAAAGAGGGATATTTTGTTAATATTACAGGTACTGTAACAGAAAATGAAAAGGGTTACAACGGAATTGAGCTTATTTTGAAAAATATCAGTCTTATTTCAAGTCCGGCTGAGGAATATCCTCTGCATGTTCCTAATAAGCGTCTGGGCTGTACTCTTGACATTAATCTCAACAATCGTTCAGTAGCTTTGAGAAATGCTTATGAAAGAGCGATTTTCAAGCTTCAGGAGGGCGTATGCAACGGATTCAGAGAATTTATGCTGAAAGAAAACTTCACTGAAATCCATACTCCGAAAATTGTTGCACAGGGTGCTGAGGGCGGTTCAAATATTTTCCATCTGGAATACTTTGACAAACCGGCATTCTTGAATCAGTCGCCGCAGTTCTATAAACAAACTGCCGTTGCGTTCTTTGACAGAGTTTTTGAAATCGGACCTGTTTACCGTGCGGAAAAACATGCAACTTCAAGACACATTAACGAGTATATCGGTCTTGATTTTGAAATGGGTTATATTGACAGTATGTATGACGTTATGGCAATGGAAACAGCTATGCTGAAATACGTTATGGATTACATCAGGGAAAATTATGCAAATGAAATTGAAATTTTGGAAGCAGAAGTACCTGTGATCAATGAAATCCCATGTGTTACGCTTCTTGAAGCTAAGGAAATACTTGGCAATAAGGGTTCGGGAAATAAGCTTGATCTTGAACCTGAGGACGAAGTTTCAATTTGTGAGTATGCTAAGGAAGAATTTGACAGCGATTTTATTTTCGTAACTCATTTTCCGTCCTCAAAGCCTCCGTTTTATGCTATGGATTCTAAAGAAGACCCAAGACTTGCGTATAAGTTTGACCTTCTTTTCAGAGGTCTTGAAATAACAAGCGGCGGACAGAGAATTCATGATTATGACGAGCAGGTAGCTAAGATGAAAGCTCAGGGACTTAATCCTGACGATTTCAAATATTATCTTGAAGCCCATAAATACGGTCTGCCTCCTCACGGCGGTCTGGGTATCGGTCTTGAAAGACTGGTAATGAAAATTATTAATGCTCAGAATATCAGAACATGCAGTATGTTCCCGAGAGATATTAATAGACTTTTACCGTAAAATAAAAATCCCTGCGTCAGCAGGGATTTTTTAATATTCATAATCAATACATGCTCTTGATTCTCTGACTTGAGTTATGAATTTTCCGAATTTCAAATGCTCCGGATGGTTCTGATATGCATTTAAATCGTCAATACTTGCAAAATCACATATTAAAGCAAGGTCATAGTTGCTGTCGGGAGCGTCGGGTGAATTTGTAACAGCCTTGAAGTCTTTCATTACGGGAATCAGCGCTTTGAAATTTTTAAGCATTTCCAGTGCGGTATCAAGATTTTCTTTTTTAGTCTTACCGTCTGCATTTTCTGACAGCTTGAACATTACGATATGTTTTATCATAATTTATTACTCCTTTGATTTTTATAACCTTATTATACCACTGACTTTATTATTTAACAAGTTTATTCGCTTTCTTTTGTGCGTTGTTTTAAATTTTCTTCTTTGAGGATACGACCGTCTTTAAGAAGCTGTTCAAGAGTATCGCTGTCGTTATCAGCAATAGCGTCCCGATATTCTGTCAGATGCTTTATAAGCTCGTCAATTTCAAACACAAGGCAGTCACGGTTCGACATAAAAAGCGTTGTCCACATTGTCTCGTTCAGTGTTGCCACTCTTGTCATATCCTTAAAGCTTCCGGCGCTGAAACCAAGTTCTTTCTGCATTGTGGGACTTTTAACGTATGCGCTGGAAACTACATGGGCAAGCTGGGAAGTATAAGCGATTATGCTGTCGTGGTCAAACGGAGACGTCTCTACGATTTTACCGAATCCCATGTCTCTTGCCAGAGTTTCAACAGTCAGGACAGAGTTTTTGTCAGTTTCCGGCAGAGGCGTTACGATAAAATTAGCACCGATAAACAGTGAGCCGTCTGAAAAATCAAAACCGAAACGCTCTTTGCCTGCCATAGGGTGAGTGCCGACATAATTTACGCCGTGTTCAGCGGCAAGTTTTGTCATATTGATCGTCATCTGACCTTTTATTCCGCATACATCAGTAAGTATACAGCCCTTTTTGAACTTACTCATATTGTCTCTCATGAACTGTTCGGTAGGCTGCGGATGCAGGCATACTATTACCATATCGAATAAATCAAGCTCAGATATATCCGCACCTCTTATAATACAGCCGCATTTTACTGCGTCTTCTATTACTTTTTGATTTCTGTTAAGACCATATACTTCATGATTTGTATAGCTGGTAATCGCTTTGCAGTAAGAACCTCCGATAAGACCCAGACCTACAATAAGTATTTTCATTTTTACCATTCCTTATAAAGTTTTATTTTCAAATTCACACAGTTTTTTTACATCTGTCATAACATCGTCAAATGCGTCAGGAGTGAGAGACTGTGCACCATCGCACAGCGCCTTTGACGGTTCCGGATGAACTTCGATCATAAGTCCGTCTGCACCGGCTGCAACTGCTGATTTTGCAAGTGGTTTTATAAGAGAAGATTTGCCTGAAGCATGACTTGGATCCGCAATAACAGGCAAATGAGTTAGATTATGAAGTACCGGAATTGCTGAAACATCAAAAGTATTTCTTGTAGCAGTTTCAAATGTACGGATTCCTCTTTCGCAGAGAATTACATTTTCATTTCCGCCTGACATAATGTATTCAGCACTCATCAGCCATTCTTCAATAGTATTTGCAAGACCTCTTTTTAAAAGAATAGGTTTGCGGCATTTTCCGATTTCTGCAAGCATTTCAAAATTCTGCATGTTTCTTGCACCGATTTGAATAATATCAACATCGTTGAACAGATCCAGATGTTCAAGGCTCATAAGCTCTGTTACAATAGGAAGTCCGGTTTCTTTTTTTGCAGTCAGAAGAAGCTCCAGTCCTTTTGCTTTAAGACCTCTGAATGCGTAAGGTGAAGTACGAGGTTTAAAAGCTCCGCCTCTTAAAAAGTTTGCGCCGGAAGCTTTTACTGCTTTTGCACAGTTTACGATTTGTTCTTCGCTTTCAATGGAGCAAGGTCCTGCCATTACTGCAAAATGTCCTCCGCCGATTTTAACTCCGTTTACGTCTATTACAGTATCTTCATTGTGAAATTTTCTGTTGACCAGTTTGTATGGCTCTGATACTCTCTGAACTTTTTCAACAATGTCAAGTGCGGCAACGTCTTCAACATCAATCTTTGAGGTGTCGCCAATGAGTCCGATAATAGTTGTTTCAGTACCTGTGCTGAGATGTGTTCTGAATCCTAAATCTTCAAATTTATCTGTCAAATTTTTTATTTCTGTTTCCGTTGAATTTTTGCATACTATAATCATTTGAATTTCTCCTTTAATATTTTGTATTTAATAGTATATCACTTTAAAGTCCAAAAGTCAATAGCTAAAAAAATAATATAATAAAAATTATGAAAAAATAACTTGTTTTGCCGTTATACAGTGCCGAAGCTTCGGTTTGTTTGCGGAATCGTTTTTAATAAATCTGCAAATCGCCCCTGCATAAATATTATATTCACTTTTGGGGAAGGTGAGATGTATATTATTAAACTGCTAGGGACGATTTGCAGATCTACTGATTGTATGATTATAAAAAAGGAGAAAGATGTTCGGATAAATCATATTCATTCGGACATCATATTACATATTATACCTCCATTGAGTCTATTTTGTCAATATATTCAAACGGATATATTATAATATCTCTATTAGGCACAAAACAGAAGAGGAATTTTTATGTATTATTATCAAAGATTACGTGATTTACGTGAAGATGCGGATAAAACACAAAAGGAAATTGCAGAATTATTAAATACCAATCAGTCACAATATCAGAAATATGAAAGCGGAAAAAGAGAATTACCGCTTCATCATGCTATAACGCTTTCAAATTTTTATAATGTTTCCATAGACTATATAACAGGCATAACGAATATAAAATACGGTAAAAACAATATGAACACTGAAGAAAAGAACTTGCTTGAACGCTGGAATTGTCTTACTGAAAAGAATAAAGGGAAAGCTGAATACTTTTTTGAACAGCTGCTTAAAAAGCAGCTGCGCAGTGAAAAGGAACAGAAAAAATCCATGTAATTAAAATTTTTATGTCCATGCCTGTTCAAGGCACTTTATACCTTGGGTGATTTCTTTTTCGTCAAGTCCCGAATAACCTGCAACAATACAGCTTTTCGGTACTTTTTCTTTTTCGAAGGAATAATATTCCGATAGTCCGTAGACCTTTACATTTTCCTTAGCAGCTGATTCTACCAGTTGTTTTTCATTCATGCCATTGTTGAGCTTCATAAGTACGTGAAGCCCGGAATCAAGCCCTTTAAGACTAACATAATTTTTCAGTTTGCATGATTCTATAGATTCTGTCAGTGTATCCCGTCTCTGACGGTAAAGCTTTTTCATACGGCGTATATGCCTTTCAAAGTGTCCTCTTCCCATAAACTTAGAAAGGGTCAGCTGTTCGAATACGGGGACTGTACACGCATAAAATCCAAGTTCTTTCATAAATTTTTCAAGAAGCTTTGGAGGAAGTATCATGTAACTGATTCTCATCGAGGGAGCAAGACTTTTGGTAAAAGTATTAATATATATAACTCTGTCTCTGCTGTCAAGACTTTTCATTGCAGGTACCGGTTTTCCGGAGAATCTGAATTCACTGTCATAATCATCTTCTATAATATATCTGTTTGGAGAAGAATATGCCCAGTTTAAAATTTCCGTTCTTCTGCTGACGGGCATAGCGGTTCCCAAAGGAAAATGATGAGAGGGCGTAATGTGTACGGCGTCTGCTTGGGAATTTTTTATGAATCCACATTCCGCACCCAATTCGTCCATAGGTATAGGCAGAATTTTTAAACAATGTGAATTAAAAATTTTAAAAATTTTGGTATATCCCGGGTTTTCAATTCCGTAAACCAGATTTCTTCCCAGAAGCTGTATTATCAGTCCTGTCAAATATTCCGAACCTGCACCGATTATAACCTGATCCGGATGCACCTCAATGCCTCTGAAGCTTTTGAGATAATCTGAAATTTCAAGACGCAGCTCATAAATACCTCTGGAATCGCATGCGCTTAATAGTTCCGGACTTTGTTCGCTTAATGTTTCTCTTGAAAGCTTTGCCCATGTGGAAAATGGAAACAAACCGGTATCAACCATATTTGTTTTAAAATTATATTTATAATTTTTGCAGCAGGACTTTTCCGGAATATATATGCTGCTGTTTTCCGGCTGAGTACGGTATTGAACCGCTTCTGCGTAGAATCCGCTTCCGGGTCTCGAAGTTATGTATCCCTCTGCCGCAAGCTGTGAATAGGCTGTTTCTACAGTTACCACACTTACTTTCAGGTGTGACGCCAGTTCACGTTTTGAGGGCAGTTTTTCTCCGGATTTTATGCCGCCTGTTTCAAGTTCGTTTCTTATGCGGTAATAAAGCTGTTCGTAAAGAGGGGTTTTACTATTTGAATCAAGATTAAATGTTAACATTCCAACCGACCTTATTAAATATTCTAAAACCGACTATTGAAGCAATGTCAATTTAGTAGTATTATTATATCGTATTATAAAAAAACAGTCAAGATGTTTAATTTTAAAATTGGCTGACAGAAAGGTATGAAATTTATGGCAAACGAACGTTATAAACTTAATAAAGAATTGGCTCAGATGCTCAAAGGCGGAGTTATTATGGACGTTACGACTCCGGAACAGGCAAAAATCGCTGAAGCAGCAGGAGCATGCGCAGTAATGGCGCTTGAAAGAATACCAGCTGATATCCGTGCGGCAGGCGGCGTTTCAAGAATGAGCGATCCTAAAATGATCAAGGGTATTCAGGAGGCTGTATCAATTCCCGTTATGGCAAAATGCAGGATAGGTCACTTTGCAGAAGCGCAGATTCTTCAGGCTATTGAAATTGATTATATTGATGAGAGCGAAGTATTGTCTCCGGCTGACGACAAGTATCATATTGATAAAACAAAATTTGACGTACCGTTTGTATGCGGCGCTAAGGATTTAGGAGAAGCTCTAAGAAGAATCAGCGAAGGTGCATCAATGATAAGAACTAAGGGCGAACCTGGCACCGGAGACGTTGTTCAGGCAGTAAGACATATGAGAATGATGCAGGGTGAGATACGCAGACTCACTTCAATGTCAAAAGACGAGCTTTATCAGGCTGCCAAAGATCTACAGGTTGACTACACTTTAGTAGAGTATGTTGCCGAAAACGGCAAGCTGCCTGTTGTAAACTTTGCCGCAGGCGGTGTTGCAACTCCTGCTGACGCTGCGCTTATGATGCAGCTTGGCGCAGAGGGCGTATTTGTCGGTTCAGGTATTTTTAAATCCGGAAATCCTGAAAAACGTGCCTCATCAATTGTAAAAGCAGTTACAAATTACAACGATTATAAAATGCTGGCTGAACTTTCCGAGGATTTGGGCGAAGCTATGGTAGGAATTAACGAGCAGGAAATTCAGCTGCTTATGGCTGAAAGAGGCAAGTAATGAAAATTGGTGTTCTTGCTCTTCAAGGAGCATTTATCGAGCATGAAAGAATGCTGGAAAGTCTTGGCGCTGAAACGTTTGAAATAAGACAGAAAAAGGACATTGAAGCTCATATGGACGCCATCGTCCTTCCGGGTGGTGAAAGCACTGTCATGGGCAAGCTTTTAAATGACCTTGAACTTATGGATCCAATTCGTGATATGATCAAAAACGGACTTCCGGCATTCGGAACATGCGCCGGACTGATTCTTCTTGCTGAAAAAATTTATAACGACGATATTGTTCACATAGGAACAATGAATATTACTGCCAGAAGAAACGCATACGGCAGACAGCTTGGCAGTTTTGAGACTAACGCTGAATTCAGCGGTATAGGTGAAATACCAATGACATTTATTAGGGCTCCATATATTGATTCCGTTGGTGAAAAAGCAGAGATACTATCAACGGTTAACGGTAAAATAATTGCTGCTAAACAAGACAGACAATTAGTTACCGCTTTCCATCCGGAGCTTACAGGCAGTACTGCGGTGCATAAATATTTTATTGATAATATGGTTAAACAATAAAAAGACGTAAAATAAAGCAGACACTTCATTCGTGTCTGCTTTATTTTTTGATATTAATCCAGAGGAATTTCAAAAGAACATATGACGTCAAGATTTTCAGAATTTTTATCTACAAACTGAACGGTTATAGCTTTAGAATCTGTTGAACTGAAATTATATGTCTGGTAATTTCCATCATATTCTCCTTGATTTTCCAGATTAAGTTCAAGCTGGTTTCCGTTTTCGTCATAAACAAGCATTACCGGAGATATTTGTGAAGGATTTTTATATTTTACCGACAGGGCGTATGGGGTTGATTTTACCTGACAGATCTCAATACCGCTTCCTTCATCTTTATAAATGGTGTCGTTTATTTTGTTTGCGGACATATCCGGAGTGACCTTTAAAAGAAAATCTCCGCCTGCGTTAAACTGACTGTAATACTTTTCAGCACCTTGTGGATCTTGTCTATAATCTATATTGTTTTCCCTACAGTATTCGTAATAATCTAATATATTGCCGTTTTCCCAGACATCGGCAGATTCATATACGCCAATATGAATTTTAACGTCGGTTGTGTCTGTAAAGCGTAAATTTTCAGGAATATGCATCTGGAACGTACCTGTATAAGCAGACGCTCCCTCGTAGTCTCTGATAAGGTCGATCCACGGCAGACACATATTATCTATGTCGCTGAAGGATTTTCCGCCGATGTCAACTCTTACTCCTTTTGCAAAGATATGATAGTTGTTTTCTATATCTGGATTATTGTTTTCGGCTGTAAAAATAACAGTTAAGTTTTCACCGTCACAAAAAATACTTTCAGCTTTTACTTTCAGTCCGTTAGTATCGCATTCTTCACTTATAGTTTCGGCGTGTTTTTCAATTTCATTATAGTTAAGCTGGTCGCCTTTGTTGACCTTAGCGCCTTCGATAGTAATTTCCTGCTTTACTTTTGCTTTTGAAAATACAGATATAACATCGTCTGCGAAAGCGGCGGTAATAGCAGTGCAGCCTACTATGGCGGCAGCGATTACAGGAATAAAAGTCTTTTTTGACCATTTGTGTTTTGATTTATTCTTTTCAATACTCATATTAATTATCTCCTTACGGCATTCTTCTCTGATTTCTATTCTGTTCGTTACATTTTTATAATCTTCAATTTTCATATATGAAACTCCTTTCCAAGTGATTTTTTAAGCATTTCCCGTCCTCTGCATAATTGAGTACGTACTGCTGAATCAGATTTTTTTAATATTTCAGCAATTTCTTTTGTTGAATATCCTTCGTAATAAAAAAGGTGTATAACTATTCTGTATTTTTCGGGCAGGTTCATAACTTCATGAAATACTGTACTTTCTTCCGGAGATTCATAGACAATTTCTGCGTCATCGAGAGCTACGACATGTTTAAATCTGAATGACTTGAATATGTCCTTGCATCGGTTAATAGTACAGCGGATCAGCCATGCTTTTAAATGCTCGTCGCTGTCATAGGCGTATTTTCCGGTAAAACACTTTATGAATACGTCCGAGGTTATGTCCTCTGCGTCGGCATGGTTTTTACAGTATGAAAAAGCGGTTCGGTAAACTGTATTACTGAATTTATCGTATATTAATTCCATGTCGTTTTGCTCCATTCTGGATCACTCCTTTGCAGTTCTTTTGAAGTACTTCACCAATAATACGATTGAAGGCTTTAAAATGTTACATTAATTTTTTAATATTAAATATACTTGACAAATCTTAAAAATTGTTGTATACTAACTGTATTAGTTTGAACGGTACACTGTGCTGAAATAGGGGGAG
>OHWG01000973.1_pt1 | contig 15914 bp, 10 predicted proteins | sample 1579621 | NCBI WGS metagenome assembly OHWG01 (sample SAMEA3882544, study PRJEB24775) | human gut metagenome | biome: human-associated habitat; feature: intestine environment; material: feces | place: Netherlands | collected 2009/2010
CCGTTCGCTGCCGCAGCCGCCCGTTCCGTCACCCGCTCCGCCGCCCGCCCCGCCGCGCAAAAAGCACAAAAAACAACGCCCGCATGCAACAGTTTGCCGCGAAATTGTTAATTTTGCACTCCGTAACGTGCAACATCAAACAAACCAGATACCATGCTTACGTTAAAGCAAATCCGCGACGACCGGGATGCCGCCGTCCGCAAACTCGCCAAGAAGGGCGTGGATGCCGCCCCCGTCATCGACAAGATCATCACGCTCGACGACCGCCGCAAGGCCATTCAGGTCGAGCTGGACAACACGCTCGCCCTGCAGAACAAGGCCGCCAAGGAGATCGGCATGCTCATGGGTCAGGGCCGCCGCGAGGAGGCCGACGAACGCAAACACTTCGTCACGGACCTCAAGGAGAAGTCGGCGCACCTGCAGGCCGAATCGAAGGACGTGCAGGAGGAGCTGCAGTCGGCACTCGTCTCGCTGCCCAACTTCCCGGCCGACATCGTGCCCGAGGGCAAGACCGCAGCCGACAACCTCGTCGTGAAGCTCGTCGAGAACTACACGAAGCTGCCCGAAAACCCGCTGCCGCACTGGGAGCTGGCCCGCAAGTACGACATCATCGACTTCGACCTGGGCGTCAAGCTCACGGGCGCCGGATTCCCCGTCTACAAGGGCAAGGGTGCCCGCCTGCAGCGCGCGCTGATCAACTACTTCCTCGACTGCAACACGAAGGCCGGATACCTCGAGGTCGAGCCGCCCGTGATGGTCAACGAGGCCTCGGGCTTCGGCACGGGACAGCTCCCCGACAAGGAGGGGCAGATGTACCACGCCACGGTCGACAACTTCTACCTCATCCCGACGGCCGAGGTTCCCGTGACGAACATCTACCGCGACGTGATCCTCGAGAAGGAGGACTTCCCGGTCAAGATGACGGCCTACACCCCCTGCTTCCGCCGCGAGGCCGGCTCCTACGGCAAGGACGTGCGCGGCCTGAACCGCCTGCACCAGTTCGACAAGGTCGAGATCGTGCAGCTGTCGCTGCCCGAGGTGTCGTACGAGGCGCTCGACGGCATGGTGGCCCACGTCGAGTCGATCGTCCGTTCGCTCGGCCTGCCCTACCGCATCGTGCGGCTCTGCGGCGGCGACATGTCCTTCACTTCGGCGCTGACCTACGACTTTGAGGTCTACTCCGAGGCGCAGCAGCGCTGGCTGGAGGTATCGTCCGTCTCGAACTTCGAGTCGTTCCAGGCCAACCGCCTCAAGCTGCGCTACCGCGACGAGAACAAGAAGATGCAGCTGGCCCACACGCTCAACGGCTCGTCGCTGGCCCTGCCGCGCATCGTGGCCGCCCTGCTCGAGAACAACCAGACGCCCGAAGGAATCCGCATTCCCGAGGTGCTGATTCCCTACACGGGCTTTGATATTATCAAATAAGTTTTTATATTTGCCGTACACAAACACACACTAACAATAAATTTACAAGACAATGGCTTACAAAATTACCGACGCATGCGTTGCATGCGGTACCTGCATCGGCGAGTGCCCCGTAGAGGCTATTTCGGCAGGCGATATCTACGTAATCGACGCTGACAAGTGCATCGACTGCGGCACCTGCGCAGGCGTTTGCCCGAGCGAGGCAATCGTTTCGGAGTAACCTTTTTTCGGCATACACCGAAACAGGCACATTCTCACCGAATGTGCCTTTTTCTTACCCCTCCACAGCCATGATCCGCACCGCACTCCTGTTCTCCGCACTACTGCTCCTTTCGTGCGCCTCCCCGCACGCGCAACTCGGACGGCGGATCGACCGCATCCTCCGCGTCGGCGTGGCGGTGATCGCCCCGGACGGAGAATGCCTCGTCCGCTGCGACACGATGCTGCCGATGCTGAGCGTCTTCAAGTTCCCGGCGGCGGTGGCGCTGCTCGACAAAACCGCCCGCGAACGGACGTCCCTCACCACCCCGCTCCGCATCGGACCCGAATGGCTCGACCGCAACACCTACAGCCCGCTGCGCGACTCGCTGCCTGCGACGGGCGGCACGCTGACGCTCACCGATCTGCTGCGCTACAGCATCTCGCAAAGCGACAACATCGCCTGCGACATCCTGCTGGAGCTCGCGGGCGGCCCCGCGGGGGTCGATGCCTACCTCCGCTCGCGGGGTATCGACGGCATCCGCATCGTCGCCTCGGAGCGCACGATGCACCTCGCGACGGAGAACCAGCGGCTCAACACGGCACGTCCGGCCGCTGTCTGCACGCTTTTCGACCGGCTGCTGCGCGGCGAGCTGCTCCCGCCTGAGGAGACCGCCCTGCTGCGCCGCCTGCTCGAGGAGTGCGAAACCGGCCGGGAGAAGCTGCGGGCGGGACTGCCCGCGGGCACGACACTCGGACACAAGACCGGATCGTCGGACCGCACGGCGGAGGGCATCCGCCTGGCTGACAACGACGCGGGATACGTCCTGCTGCCCGACGGCCGCAGCTACTGCATCGCCGTCTTCGTCACCGATTCGCGCGAGGACGATGCCGCAAATGCCGCCGTGGCGGCCGAAGTGTCACGCGCCGCCTACGAATGTTGCATCGGAAAGTGATATGAAAAACGAAACCATGGACGATCTCGAACTGATGACCGCGGGCGCCTGGCTGCGGGCCACGACGCCGCAGATCGGCGAAGCGCTGCTGCGCACGCGCGAAGAGATATTCCGCCTCAACGCCCTGCCGCCCTCGGCTGCGGCGGAGCGTGACGCGATCCTGCGCCGCCTGCTCGGACGCCTCGGCACGCACTACAGCATCCTCTCGCCCTTCTACTGCGACTTCGGCACGCAGATTTCGATCGGCGACCACTTCTACGCGAATTTCAACCTCACGATCCTCGACGAGGCACCCGTCACGATCGGCGACCACGTCTACATCGGGCCCGACACGGGCATCTACACCGTAAGCCACGCCCTGCGCGCCGAGCAGCGCAACGAGGGCATCATGCGCTCGCTGCCCGTTGTGATCGGTAGCAACGTCTGGATCGGCGGCCACGTGACCATCCTCCAGGGGGTGACGATCGGCGACGGCGCCGTGATCGCTGCCGGAAGCGTCGTCACGCACGACATCCCCGCCGGGATGATCGCCGCAGGCTCGCCCTGCCGCGTGCTGCGCCCCGTCGGCGAGGAGGACCGCGTCGTGCCCGTGCGCTGACGCGCCGCGGGATTTTTCGCCGCAACACCCAACTGTTACAAAGCGGCAAACCGAAGTTTGCCGCTTTGTCGATTTTGTGCTCTGATGATGGAATACGGGGCCTTTTATTCGAGGCTCTTCAGGCACTCGGAGACATTTTTTTCGATGCGCCGCAGAATCGTCTCCGTGTCGGATGCCTCCGCGGCCTTGACAAACCGCTCGCCGGTGATTTTTTCGTACAGCTCGACATAGCGGTCCGTGATACCTGCGACAATCTCGAGCGTCATCTCGGGAACCTGCTGCCCGGCCTGTCCCTGGAAGCCGTTGGCCATGAGCCATTCGCGGACAAACTCCTTCGAAAGCTGCCGCTGCCGCTCACCTTTTGCCAGGCGCTCCTCGTAGCCCTCGGCGTAGACGTAGCGCGACGAATCGGGGGTGTGAATCTCGTCCATGAGGTAGATCACCCCGTCCTTCTTGCCGAATTCGTATTTCGTGTCCACGAGGATCAGCCCCATGCGGGCGGCGATTTCGCAGCCCCGGCGGTAGATCGCCCGCGTGTAGCGCTCCAGCTGTTCGTAGTCCTCGCGGCTCACGAGCCCCGAGGCGATGATCTGCTCCTTCGAGATATCCTCGTCGTGGCCGGCCGCGGCCTTCGAGGTCGGGGTGATGATCGGCTCGGGGAAGCGCTGGTTCTCGACCATGCCGTCGGGCATCTCCACGCCGCAGATCGTCCGCTTGCCGGCCTTGTACTCCCGCCAGGCGTGGCCCGAGAGGTAGCCCCGGATGACCATCTCCACCTTGAACGGCTCGCACTTGCGGCCGACGGTGACCATCGGGTCCGGTACGGCGATCTTCCAGTTCGGGAGGATGTCGGCCGTTGCATCGAGGAACTTGGCGGCAATCTGGTTCAGCACCTGCCCCTTGTAGGGAATGCCCTCGGGCAGGACAACGTCAAAGGCTGAAATCCAGTCGGTCACCACCATGACAAGGTATTGGTCATTGATGTCGTACACGTCGCGGACTTTTCCCTTGTACTTGCTTTTCTGACCCTCGAAGGTGAAATCGGTGCGTGTGATAGCCGTTCATTGTGTTTGCTGGTTAACGACTGCAAAGATACTGTTTTTGCGCGAAAATGGAACTCCCCGGGGATTTTATCATGCGGCGTTGGGTGCGGATTCGGCAACGGAGGCTGCCTTTCTGCACGGGGATGCCCATATCCGGCTCCGGAAGCCGGTTGGCCGGCCCCGGGTCCGGGACGGTGCCGCAGCCCCCTCCTCCGACGGACGGGCCGCGGGCAAAAAACAACAGGAAGGGGAAATCTCCCCTCCCTGTTGCCGCAGTCGTGCGAGTTGTCGTGTCGTGAGAAGAGGCGTCTCAATATCGGAACGGGACGACACGGCGGATGTCGCTCGACGAGGAACCGACATAGGCCTTGAAGGTGCCCGCCTCGGCTACCCAGCTGCGGGTCGTCTCGTCGTAGAACCGGAGGTCCTGCTCGGTAATCGTAAACTCCACATCGACACTCTCCCCGGCCCTGACGAGAACCTTCTTGAAGTGTTTTAACTCCTTCAGGGGCCGCATGACCGAACACCGGTCATCGCCGATGTAGAGTTGCACGACCTCCATGCCGTCACGCGTTCCCGTGTTGGTCACGGGAATCCGGATGTGCACGCCCTCCCCGGCATTCAGCCGTCCGGATGAGACCTCGGGTTTGCCGTAATCGAAGGTCGTGTAGCTCAATCCGTGCCCGAAAGCGTAGCGGGCCGGGATTTTTTTGGTGTCGTGCCAGCGGTAGCCCACCAGGATATCCTCGGCATAGGTCACCTGCGGGTCCGATCCGCTGTCGAGGAACGATCCCGGAATCGGGGCCCCCTCCTGCTCGCCCCGTTCGATGCCCGGATATTGGGCCGGATCGCCCGAAGCGTGGGCGGCGCAGTCCGACAGCCGGTACGGAATCGAGTAGGGGAGTTTGCCCGACGGATTGACCCGTCCGCTGATGACGTCGGCAATCGAGGCTCCGCCCATGCTCCCCAGGTAGGAAGCGTGCAGAATGGCCGGCACACGCTCCGCCCACGGCATCGCGTAGGCATTGCCCGAGATGTTCATCACGATGAGCCGCGGATTGACCTCCAGCAGGGCCTCGATCAGCTCGTTCTGATGAAAGGGCAGGTCGTATGACTGGCGGTCGGTCGATTCGCAGTCCTGATAGGCATTCTTGTTCAATCCGCCGATGTAGATGACCACATCGGCCTTGCGGGCCCGCGCAACAGCCTCCCGGCGCAGCGAATCGACCGTCTCCGGCGAAACCTCCTCGACCCGTTCGTAGAGCGGACGTCCGCAGGCATATCCCCGCGTATAGCTGATGCGGTCGCCGTAGAGGGCCTGCAACCCCTCCAGCGGCGAAATGGTCCTCCGGGGCTTGAGCTCCGAGGAGCCGCCGTTGTCGGTCAGGCGCCGCGTGGCATTGTCGCCGACGACCAGAATCTGTCCGCTGCCGTCGGTCTCCAGCGGGAGAATCCCGTCGTTCCTGAGCAGGACGATTGATTCGTCGCCGATGGCCTTGGCCGCAGCGTAGTGCTCCTCGGTGCAGAGCGAGCCCCACGGCCGGTCGGGATTCATCGACGTGCGGAATATCAGCCGCAGGATGTTGCGGGCCTTGTCGTCGACGGTCTGCATGGGCACCTCGCCGCGCCGCAACATCTCCAGGTAGGGCGTGGCCAGATAGTACTGGTCATATCCGAAGACGCTCTCCGACGTGAGCCCGTTCGTGTAGGTTCCCATCTCGATGTCCAGTCCGTTGAGGGCCGCCTCGCGCGTGTCATGGGCGCCGCCCCAGTCGGTGATGACGCAGCCGTCGAATCCCCACTCCTTGCGCAGGATGTCGTTCAGCAGCACCTCGTTGTGGCAGCAGTGCTGTCCCAGGTAGCGGTTGTAGGAGCCCATGATGGTCCACGAGCCGCCTTCGACCACCGCCTTGCGGAATGCCGGCAGGTAAATCTCGCGCAGGGCCCGTTCGCTGACCGCGACGTCGACCGATCCGCGCCACTGCTCCTGATTGTTCAGTGCGTAGTGCTTGACACAGGCCGCCACGCCGTTTTTCTGAAGCTCCCGGATGTAGGGAACGACCATCTCCCCGGCCAGGCAGGGGTCTTCGCCCATGTACTCGAAGTTGCGGCCGTTGAGCGGTGTGCGGTAGATGTTGACGCCCGGACCCAGCAGGACATCCTTTTCCCGGTAGCGGGCCTCTTCGCCGACGGCCTTTCCGTAGCGGGCGGACATCTCCGGGTTCCACGTCGCGGCCAGGGCCGTCAGGGCCGGGAAGGCCGTGATCGAGTCGTTGGTCCAGCCGGCATAGTCCCAGCTGTTCCATTCGATTTCGGCGCGGACCCCGTGCGGGCCGTCGCTCATCATCAGCTCGGGAATGCCCAGCCGGGCGACGCCCGGCGTGGTGAACTTGCTCTGGGCATGGCACAGGGCCACCTTCTCCTCGAGGGTCAGCCGCTGCAGGGCATCCTCGACACGCTCTTCGAGCGGAGCGTCCGTCCGCATGTAAAGCGGCAGGGGCTGCTGTCCCCTTGCGCTCATTCCGAGCGCAAGGAGCAGCAGGACAGGTATCAGTACTTTTTTCATGACGGGGTGTTATTCGAGTGTGACCTTGTCTACGAAATAGCCGTGGCCCACACACATGAATCCGTAGTTGTTGTTGATGAGGTCGATTCGTTCCTGGGTCATCTCCATCTCAATCAGGCCGTCGCCCGTCGGAACGATGTCGTCGGCGTCGGTCTCGCCCATCAGACGGGTCCAGTCGCCCGTCACGAGCCGGATCTTGCAGTAGTCGGCCGAAGGATCGAGCGAAAAGTAGATGCGCAGCAGCGAACCCACGCGGGCGCCTCCCAAATCGTAGCGTACACCCTCGAAGTTGGCCTCGCCCCAGTTGACCACGGCGAAGTGTCCCGTCCAGAGAACCACCTCGGAGGTCATGAGTATCTGTGTCTCGGGGTAGAGGTTGCCGTCGGCGGCGCCGAACAGTACGGCTTCGCCGCTCCGGGTCGTGCCCGTCAGGGTGTACTCCTCTCCGCCGACCAGCTCCTGCGGACACCCGAAGACGAGTGTCGTGGCGCTCTGCTCGCTGAAGGTGTCGACGGTGATGTCGCCGATCGTCAGCGAGGCAACCTCGTCCAGCTTGACGCCCGAGAGGGTGATGTCGCCGCCCGGCGCTGCCGTCGAGGCCCCCGCGAGGACGGTGGCGCCCGTCAGTACGGTCACCTTGTTGGCGCCGTAGCGGTTGCCTTCGCTGTCGAGGAGCGTGAGCCGGTAGATGCCGGCTGCGATCTCCGCCGGAACCGTGTAGGTGATTGCCGACGCGGCCGCGTCATACGAGAAGTCCGTTACGGGTACCTCGCCCAGCAGCAGCCTTGCCACCTTGTCGAGATTTACGCCCGTGAATCCGGCTTCGAGGCCGGGAGCGACGTAGCGTTCCAGCCCGTTTTCCGCAGACCAGGGGTCGCCCTCGAGCGGGTTGACGACGATCAGGCATTCGCGGTAGGTCGACTTGCCGCTGGCCGTGGAGGCCTCGACACGCAGGACGTAGGTGCCGGCCTGCAGGTTCATGTCGATTGCCGTGCCCGTGTGGACGGGTTCGTCGTCGAGCAGCCACGTCACCGTGGTGTATCTCGAGGGGGTGACAATCAGTTCGATGTTGAGGTTTTCGTCGCGGTTGAACGACTGGTAGACGGCCAGGTCGCCGCTTGTCGTGCGGTCCGGGAAAATCGGATCGAGGATGCAGGGCTGGTCATCGGGGGTGATGGTGTCGAACGGCTCGTCGTCGGTGCACGCCGCAAGCGTGAACAGGGTCGCCAGGGCCGCAAGATACGATATGAATCTGTTTTTCATGATTTTCGGATTTAAGGTTCGGTTTTAGTCGATGTCCCACCATACGGGGGTGTTCCAGCTGTTCTCTCCGCCCATGCGTGCGAGCGCCTCCTCGTAGCTCTCCTTGTTGTACGACGCCTCGAGACGCGGGTAGCACAGCCGGACGGGTATCTCCTGGCTGTCGACCAGCACGTTGCTGTATCCGTATTCGGCCGGCGACTTGAGCTGCGGGTATCCGCTGCGGCGCTGGTTGGCCCAGCATTCGTAGGGGTTCGTGAAGTGCAGAATCCACGCCTGGGTGTTGATCAGTTCGCGCTTGATTCCGTTGTCCACGTTGGCGAAGTGCAGCCCGTCGAGGTAGGAGCGGATTTCGGAGGCCTCGACGCGGCGGCAGTCGTAGCGGTCGGTCAGGAAGTTGATCGCTTCGGTCACACCCTCCTCGAAGAGGGTGGTGGCCGACGTCTCGACGGCCCAGTTGTTGAGCTTGGCCTCGGCCAGCAGGAACTTGACCTCGGCGGAGGTCATCACGACGCCGGGGTTGTCACTCTGCAGGAAGTTGGTGGCCACCTTGGGCTCGCTGGCGTAGGACATGTTGTTGCCGTAGCTCGGGTCGACGTCACGGTAGGGCTCTGTCAGCTCGCTGGTGTACTCTCGCGGCCACGGCTCCCAGGCGTAGTCGCCCGGATCGCGGGCGTCGGCCTTCATGTCCCAGCCCGAGGCAATCATCTCGTCGGTGAGGTCGATGCGGTTGTCGGGGCTCGTGAGGCTCATGACGCCGTCGTAGTAGAAGCGGACAAGCATGAAGGCCCGGGGGTCGTTCGTGTCGTAGAGCCTGTTGAAGAGCGTCGAGCAGATGTAGGTCGGGTTGTTGACGGGGTCGTTGCCGAAGAACCGCTGCGAAAGCGCATTGCCGCGGTAATCGGTGTAGGCCTCGGAACCGAAGCTGAAGGCCACTTCCATGTGCTTGACCAGCGCATCGTCGTCGCTGCTCTCCAGAATGCCGCCGGCATCCAGCAGGGCCGCCTCAAATTCGGCGCGGGCCTTCTCGGGGTCCACCTTTGAGATACGCATGGCGAAGCGCAGGCGCAGCGAGTTGGCCAGTTTCTTCCATTTTGCGCAGTCTCCTCCGTAGATGAGGTCTCCCGTAATCCGGTCGCTGCCGGTCCCGATTTCCGAGGCGGCCTCGGCCAGCGTCAGGAAGAAATCCTCGTAGATCTCCTGCTGGGTGTCGTAACGGGGAATGGGGAAGCCGCGGCCCGCCTCCGAATAGGGAATGTCGCCGTAGATGTCGGTCAGCAGCGACAGCAGGTAGACCTTGTAGATGCTGACCGCCGCGTGGATGTTCGTCTTCTCGGGGTCGCCGGCGCTGCGGTACTCGGCATCGACGATGTTCTTGACGGCAATCGGATAGAGCCGGGTCCAGACCTTGCCCATGTCGGCATCCGAGAGCATGTGGCGCCCGCCGTAGTTGGTCGTATTCCAGCAGCCCATCGTCTGCTGCGTGAAGGCGTAGAGGTAGCTGCGGAACGTTTCGGTCAGGTCAAGGTCACCGTAGGTCTGCAACTGGGCCGTGGTGAGCTGGGCGTTGGGGTCGATCGTGGTAGCCTTCGACGGGTCGGAGTTGATCTCCTCCATGTATTCGTCGCTGCAGGCTGCAAAGCAGAGCAGGCTGAGCCCCGAAAGAAGTAAGGTGTGAATGCTGTATCGTTTCATGGTTGTGTTTACGGGTGAAGTTAGAACTTGACGTTGAGATTGAAGCCGAAGCTTTTGCGCGAAGGCAACGATCCGTACTCCAGACCCATGCCCGTGGTGTTGTTGTAGTTCGAGTCGGGGTCGATGTTGGGAATGTTCTTCCAGACGATGAAGGGGTTGCGAGCCACGAACGAAACGGTCAGGCTCTTCAGCACGCCGCGTGTCCACGAGGTCGGAACCTGATAACTCAGCGTCAGCTCGCGGCACTTCACGTAGGAGTTGTCGTAAATGAACATCGACGGGGCGTTGCGGCAGACGCTGAACCAGTAGTCCTCGGGGTTGATGTAGATGTCGTTCGGACGGTAGGTGCCGTCGCCGTTGTCGATGACGCCCGGGGCGACGAATCCGCCCGTCGGGGCCCACTGGTCACCCTTCGGAATGCCGGCGGCCTGACGGTCCTGCTCCGAACGGTACCATGCCTCGCGGCCCTTGAGCGTTTCGGGACTCTTGCCCGACTCGTAGGCGGCGCGTGCCGACATCGAGTAGAGGTCGGCGCCGACCTTGACGTCGAAAATCGCCGAAAGGGTGAGCTTCTTGTAGGTGAAGGTCGTCACGACACCGCCGGTCCAGTCCCACGACGCGTTGCCCAGCACATGGTTGTCGCGGTCGTACTGCGGAAGTCCCGTCTTGGGGTCTATCAGCACGTCGCCGTTCTCGTTGCGCAGGAAGTCGGGGCCCAGCAGCGAACCGTAGTTCTCACCCACCTTGGCGGCAACCTGCACATCCAGCCAGGCGGCCTTTTCGAGCTCGAACATGTCGGTGCCCTCCACCAGCGACAGCACCTTGTTGTTGTTCTTCGAGAAGTTCAGGTTCAGGTCCCACGAGAAATCGCCGACCTGCACGGGGCGGGTGTTGAGGGCAATCTCGATACCGCGGTTCTCGATCTCACCCGCATTGATGAGCCGGTAGGGATACCCCGACGTGTCGGAGCTGGCCATGCTCATGATCTGGTTGCGGCTGATCTGCGAATAGTAGGTGAAGTCCAGTCCGATGCGGCTGTTGAGGAAGCGCAGCTCGAGACCGGCCTCGAACGAGTTGGTCATCGTCGGCTTGAGGTTCCTGTTGGGGACGGTGCCGTTGCTGATATATCCGATCGTATATCCCGGATAGGCGAACTTCGATTTGGTGTAGACGAGCCCCAGCTGGTAGGGATCGGTGTCGCTGCCCACCTGGGCCCACGAGATGCGCGCCTTGGCATAGGGCAGGGCCTTCTTGGCATTGATCAGTTCCGAGAAGATGAAGCTTCCCGACACCGACGGATAGACATAGACGTTGTTGCCCGTCGGGAGGGTCGACGACTGGTCGCCGCGGAGCGTCATGTCGAGGTAGAGCATGTGTTTCCACCCGAAGTTCACCGCACCGAAGACCGAGTTGATCTGCTTGCGGTAGCTGTTCTCCTCGACGCTGATTTCGTTGAAGCTCATCAGGGCGACCACGTCGCGTATCTTCATGTCCTGGGCCGTCGTGACCGTCGTCTTGTTGTCCACCTTGTAGAAGTTGGCGCCGAGGGTGGCGTTCAGGTCGAAATCACCCCACGAATTGTTGTAGAGGGCCAGGAACTCGAAGTTGTACATCCGGTTGTCGAATTTGCTGCGCTGGAAGTATCCCGCCTCGTATCCCGGGGTCGTGGGAGCCTTGAAGTCCTCGAACTCGAACCAGTTGAACTCGGTGCCGAGCGTACCCTGGAGCTTGACGTGCTTGCCGATGTTCCAGACGGCCTTGCCGTTCAGACGGAAGGAGTCCTTGCCCGAATTGTTGGAGTTCTTGTAGATGTCCCAGTAGGGGTTGACGTTGTAGGGGTCCATGCCGTTCCAGTTGGCATATTCGCCGTTGGCATCCTCGTAGTTCCGCAGCCACGCCTGGTCGTAGGTCGTGGCAAGGGTCATGAGGTTCTTGCCGATGTTGGCCTTGCTGTCGCCCAGCGCCGGACGGTTCTTCACGTCTTCGCGCGTATAGGTGACGCCGAAATCCAGGTCGACCTTCGAAATCGAGGTGTTTGTCCGCAGGTTGAAGGTGTTGCGGGACATGTCGGTGTTGGGGACGATGTCCCGGTTGCTCAGGTTCGTATAGGTGAACCGCACGCCGGTCTTGTTGCTCGTGGCGCCGATGATGACGCTGTTCGTGGCGGTCAGGCCCGTGCGGAAGAAGCCCGACGTGTTGTCGGGGCGGATCAGATAGGGACGCTCGACGCCGTCGAAATAACGAAGCATGTTGCTGCCGTCGGCCTTCGGGCCCCAGCTCTTGTTGGTGTTCGATACGGCGTCGTAGGTGTAGGTGCCGTTGCTGCCCATGCCGTAGATCTGCTGCACGTCGTCCCATTTGGCCAGCTGCGTGTCGACGGTAAGCGTGCCGTTGTACTCCAGGCTGAAGTGCTCCTTGGCATTGGCCCGCTTCGTCGTGATGAGGATGACGCCGTGGCTGGCCCGGCTGCCGTAGAGCGCCGAGGCCGCGGGACCCTTCAGTACCGACATGCTCTCGATATCGTCGGGGTTGATGCTCGAGATGCCGTCGCCGAGGTCGTATCCGCCGTAGGTGCCGGCGCTGCCGTAGTTCGTATTGTCGAGAGGCACGCCGTCAACGACGTAGAGCGGCTGGTTGTTGCCGGTCATTTCGGTGCTGCCTCGCAGAATCACGCGCGTGGAGCCCGACGGGCCGCCGGCCGTCTGGCTGACCACCAGACCCGGGACACGTCCGGCCAGCGAGTTGATGACGTTGGTCTCCTTGGCCTTGGTGAGCACCTCGCCCTTGACCTCGTCGACACCGTATCCGAGGGCTTTGCGCTCGCGCTTGATTCCGAGGGCCGTTACGACGACCTCGTTGAGCACCTGGCTGTCCTCGTCGAGCGTGATTTCGAGGTAGGTGCGGTTGCCCACGGGGATTTCGGCCGTTTTGTAGCCCAGATAGCTGACCGTGATTGTCGCCCCGGGGTTGGTCTGAAGCTGAAACTCGCCGACGGCATCGGTGGCCGTGCCGTTGGTGGTTCCCTTTTCAATCACGCTGGCTCCGATGACGGGACCGTTGCCATCCTTGACGATGCCCCTGACCGTGACCGCCTGTTCCGGACCGGCAGGCTGTGCGAATGCGGCATTCGCATCGTTGTTTGCCGCAAGGCCGCTTCGGTGTCCTCCGGCGAGCGTGAGGAGTGCGGTCAATGCCAGCAAAACGCATTTGTAGAATTTGTCCATAGATGATAGTTTTAGATTAGTGTTAACCCCTTGTGCGGGATTTGTCAATACAAAATTCCCCATAAACGGGCAATCGGCGGTTTGATAGCGTCCGTATTAGGTTTGAAACCGTGCGTTTTTGCGGAAGTCTTCCGGCCGGAATGACGATTTTCTGGACACTTTTTTTATTTTTGTGAAAACGATGGACGACATGATACGACGGATCGGTTTGATGCTGATGGCGGGGATTGCCCTGTGTGCGGGCCCTCTCCCGACGGCCGCGGATGCGACCCGGTATGGCTATACCGCTAAATATATGGGGGTGCCCGAGGGGTTGAGCAGCCAGCGGGCCTACAAGGTCTGCTGCGATGCGGACGGGGCGATGTGGATTGCGACCCTCGACGGCATAGACCGCTGGAACGGCCGGACAATGAAGCATTATGGCCTGGAGAGCGCCATGAAGTTCTCGGACGCCTCGGGCCGGACGACCTCGCTGGTGTTCGATGCGCGGCAACGGCTGCATGCCTATGACAATGCGGGGCGGATTTACCGGTTCGATGCGATGGGCGACCGTTTCGAACCGCTCGTCTTCCTTGCCGACTATGCGGGCGAGGGGCTGACGGTGAACTGTCTCTGCATCGACAGCCGCTCGATGCTGTGGGTCGGCATGAGCGACGGGGTCTGCTGCTTCGATCCGCAGAAGAAGACGTTGCAGTGGATCGAACGTGGAGCTTTCGTGACGGATATTCTCGAACTGCCTCAGGGCCTTGCGGTCGCGTCGACCCGGGGCGTGCGGCTCTTTACGTGCGACGGCCGCGAACTGCACCACTTTTGCCCGGCGGACTACGTGCAGAGCCTCTGTATGACGCCCGACGGCAAGCTGCTGCTGGCGGGGACCTTCAGCCGGGGAGTACGCGTGATCGACCTGATTGCCTGCGAGGTCCGGCAGATTCCGCAACTCGATGGCCTGCCCCACACTCCGGTCCGGACGATGGTGGCGCAGGATGCGTCGACGCTCCTCGTCGGGTTCGACGGCGACGGGGTTTACGCGCTCGATCTGCGAAACTGGCAGACCGCCCCGCAGTTCACCAAGTCGAACGGGCTGCTCAATGCAATGGGGGTCTACTCCATCTGCCTGGATCATGAACAGAACGTCTGGGTGGCGACCTACACGGGCGGCGTGGCGATGCTCGAGCCCGAGGAGTACCCCGTGGCGCTCTACCGGCACCGGACCGGCGATACGGCGGGACTGGCCGACAGCAACGTCAATTCGCTCGCCGAGGTGCGGCGTGGCGAGCTGTGGGTTGCCACGGACGACGGCGTGAGCATCCTCGACCTCGGCACGGGAGCCTGGAGGCAGATTCTCACGGGATGCGTCTGCCTCGACATCGCGTGCGATTCGTCGCGCGACCTGGTGGCTGTCGCCACCTATGGAAACGGAGTCTACGTTTACGATACGCAGCGGCGGCAGCGCGCACACTACCATACCGAGAATACCCCTTTGCAGTCGAACTACCTCCCGGCGCTCGAGTACGATGCGGACGGGAACCTGTGGGTGGCGCAGCTCGATGACCGGACGATGATTCTTGACCGGGGAACCGGCCGCTGGCGGGCGTTCGAGGTGCAGAAGGTGCGGAGCCTGTGCGAGTGCGGGGATTCGACAATCGTGGCCGGCATGGTGGACGGCGTGGCGGTCGTCGCCCGGGAGAGCGGGACAGTCCGGCGGCTGTTCGATGCGACGGCGCTGGCCGGACGCGATGTCAACACCTTCGTGCAGGCGGTGACGCCGAAGGAGGACGGGCGGGTCTGGCTGGGAACCGACGGCGGCGGGCTCTGCCTGCTGAAAGGGCGGATGGATTCCCCGTTTTTCTTTACCAACTGTGATACCCTACTGGACCTGGATTACGGCGACCTGTACCAGTACCACAAAGCCCACGGCAACCTGGTTACCATGGTATGCGCGTTCAAGCACTATGTAGTGCCTTACGGTGTTGTTGAACTGGGCGAAGACGGCGGCATTGCCGCCATGCGGGAAAAGCCGGAGCTGAACTTTTTGACCAACACCGGCGTTTACGTTGTGGAGCCGCGCGTGGTGGAAGAGATGAAGATGGGCGAAGTGATCGGCTTCCCTGATGTGATCGACCGCTACCGCGCCGCCGGTGAAAAAGTAGGCATCTACCCCATCAACGAAAGCTCCTGGATGGACATGGGCCAGATGGAAGAGCTGGAAAAGATGAGAAGAAAGCTGGAACAACAGAGCTGAGTTAGGAGTTAGGAGTAATTTATGCCTGTAACGATCATTGCTGAAGCCGGGGTAAACCACAACGGCGATTTGGAAACCGCCAAGCGGATGGCTTATGTGGCTAAGGAATGCGGTGCAGATATTGTAAAATACCAGACCGCTGTGCCGGAGCTTGTGGTGAGCAGGTTCGCCGAAAAAGCCGAATACCAGAAACAGACCACCGATGCCGCCGAAAGCCAGCTGGAGATGATTCGCAAGCTGCATTTTTCGTTTGAGGGCCACCGGGAACTGAAAGAATACTGCGATTCCATCGGCATCCAGTATTTAAGCGCGCCGTTTGACGTGCCGAGCGTGAAGTTTCTGTGCACGCTGGGTCTGCCGCTTTTAAAAATCCCTTCCGGCGAGATCACGAACCTGCCGTATCTCGAGGCCATGGCCGCGCAGAAAACGCCGGTGCTGCTCTCCACGGGCATGAGCACGCTGGACGAGATCACCGATGCGCTGGGCGTGCTGGATGACGGCGGCTGCCCCGAGGTGACGATTTTGCACTGCAACACGCAGTACCCGACGCCCTACGAGGACGCGAACCTGACCGCCATGATCGAGCTGTACGACCAGTTTGGTCTGCCGGTGGGGCTGTCCGACCACACGCCCGGCTGGGAATGCGACGTAGCCGCGACGGTTTTGGGCGCGCAGGTCATTGAAAAGCACTTTACGCTGGACAAATC
>OHWG01000975.1_pt1 | contig 15892 bp, 17 predicted proteins | sample 1579621 | NCBI WGS metagenome assembly OHWG01 (sample SAMEA3882544, study PRJEB24775) | human gut metagenome | biome: human-associated habitat; feature: intestine environment; material: feces | place: Netherlands | collected 2009/2010
CGATGGCCCCGGCCCCGGGGGTGAACTTCTGCATCAGCAGGTCATAGCGGCCGCCCTTGAGCAGGGGCCGCGGCAGGCCCTGCAGATAGCCCTGGAAGACCAGCCCGTTGTAGTATTCCATCTCACCGGCAAGGCTCAGGTCAAGGCGGACCGCCCCGCCGGAGGCCTCCAGCGTTTTGGCCAGTGCCCGCAGCTCAGCGGCGGCGGCGCGCATCCGGTCGTTGCGGCAGGCACTCTCTGCCTTTGCCAGCGTCTCCTTGCAGCTGCCGGAAAGCTCCAGCAGGCCGGTCAGGGCAGCGGCCCCGGCGGCATCCAGCCCGGCGGCCTGCGCGGCGCGGCGCAGCTCGTGCGCATTCTTTTCCCGCAGCTTTTCCAGCAGGCCGGGGCGGGCATTCTCCGGCACGCTCAGTGCGTCGAACAGGCCGAACAGATAGCCCATGTGGCTGACTTCCAGCACCCACGCGGCCCCCAGCTGGGCCAGGCTCTGCGCTGCCAGCCGGACCGCCTGCTGCACCTGTGCTTCCCCCACCGCGCCCAGCATCTCAAGGCCCATCTGGGAGATCTCCTGGAAGGTGTGGCTCTCTGCCGAGGGGCGGTAGACGTTCTCATGGTAGTAATACCGCAGGGTCTCGCCGGGGGCTGGCTGGGCCGTCTTGGCGATAGACAGGGTCACGTCCGGCTTGAGCGCCAGCAGACGGCCATCCAGGTCGGTGAAGGTGATGACCTGCTCCGAAGACAAAAAGCTCCGGTTCTCCTGATAAAGCCCGTACTCCTCAAAGCGGCCCATGTGATATTTGCGGCAGCCCGCCGCCTCATACAGCGCCCGCAGCGCAAAGGAGGCCCGCTCCTTGGGCTGCAAACTGTCCAGACTGAATTCCATCTCGATCTCCTCGTTCCCTCTCTGCGTATTTCCCACTTCTTTTGTCCATTTTACTTTATCGAGATAAAGTTGTAAAGTATGAAAGTGACAGCTTTTCAGCCCTATCTTACCGTTTTTCTGTGTGTTTGTACAGAAAGGCGAAATCATTTCACCCCAGCGCCAAAACAGATGATGGAGAGCGAAAACCGGGGATAAAAAAAGGCCGGGCCAGTCTCCTGCATTGGAAACCGACCCGGCATCTTTCTTATTTTGCAAGCTTCAGATTCTGCGGCTCTTTTGGCGTAAACACAAGCTTCAGGTCCATTCCCATTCCGTCTGCCAGACGCTTCAGCAGCTTCAAAGATGGGTTGCGTGTTCCATTTTCCAGCTTGCTGATATCCGCCTGATTGATGCCGGTGCGTTCGGCCAGCTCCTTCTGGGTCAGGTTCTGAGAAATGCGTGCATCTGCCATCGCCCGGATGATATCCATTTCCGGCTGGTTCTCTTCCCACTCCTTGCGGAACTCCTCATTTTTCAGCTGTTCATTCAAATACAGATCCAGTGTTTTCATCTGATTCTCCCTCTCTTTCCAAAAAATCTTTCCGATACTGTTTTGCCCGTTCAATTTCACTCTTGGGTGTTTTCTGGGTCTTTTTGATAAAGCCGTTCGTCAGAATGATCCTTCCCCCATAATAGAAGAAATACATGACCCGCGAAATATCCGTTCCAACTTTTCCGCGGATCTCAAAAATCCCATCATCCAGATGCTTGCTGTATGGCTCCCTCAGACGGTTTCCCTGTTCCTGTAAAACCTTCAGGGTCATTACCAGCTTGCTCCGCATTTTGATATCCAGTTCATCCAAAAAATCTTCCGCAGGGCGCTGGCCATCTCTTGTTTCATAAAATTCCACCACGAACGGTCCCATTTCAAAATCCTCCCTACACTTTTCCCCTTTCAGTATATGGCAGATATGCCATATTGTCAAGTGCAAAAAGGCCGCCGCCCATTCGAAAACAGGCAGCGGCCATACAGCTCGATTTTTGTCTTTTAGCCCAGCAGCGCCAGCACACCGGCCTTGGGGCGGGCACCCACAGCCTGATTCACAAGCTTGCCGTCGCGGAACACCAGCAGGGTGGGGATGCTCATCACGCCGAACTGAGAGGCCAGCTCGGGCTGTTCATCCACATTGACCTTGCCCACCTTGACATCGGTGCGCTCCTCGGCCACCTCATCCACGATGGGGCTCAGCATCCGGCAGGGGCCGCACCAGGTGGCCCAGAAGTCCAGCAGAACAGGCTTTGTGCTGTGCAGCACCTCGGCTTCAAAATTTTCTTTGGTAATGGTAACAACAGCCATATTGGTTCCCTCCATTTTTTATCCGCACCCTCTGCAGGGGCGGTCAGTTCCCTCAAAAGAAGGAGTGATTCTTACTTATGGCTCTAGTATACCCCAAACGACAGGATTTTTCCAGAAACAATCTGTGAACAAAAAAGGCGGCGGCCCGTCCACTTGGGGAGAGCCGCCGCCCTGTGTTGTTCTTTGGAGTTCTCCGGGCTGTCTGGTCAGAACGATCAGGCCGTGACCCAGGCGATTGCGGTAACGGGCCACCAGCCGGTCAGGTTCAGAGCGGTGTAAACGCCAACGATTGCGTTGCCGATGGACTTACCCATGTAATCAGCAGCGGCATTGATGCCCTTTGCTGCCAGATCGGTGATATTCTCGCCGTTCTTCTTGTTGTTCTTGATCCAGGTACGGGTCTGATCCAGACCCCAGATCAGGTTTGCAACAGAAATGACTGCGCCAATCGTCCAACCCACAGCAAACGGAGCGGTAAAACCGTCGCCGCCGCTGGTATAGGTCATTTCTTCTTCGTTCATCACGTTGTAGTTCGCGGGCAGCATGAGCTTCTTTTCCATAATAATACTCCTTTACAAAAGCATTTATTGCACGGTGCATCGTACACCGCAGGTTACAGAAAACAGACCCGGTATCCCACTATCCCGGCTTACAGGATCAGCAGAACAGCGCTCAGGGGAGCCAGAGCCACCACCATGGTGCTGGAAACGGCATCCCGGACAAAGTTGGCTGCGGACTTGGACATATCCTCACCGACAGCATCTGCGGCACGGCCCAGAACGGTGAAGAGGTTGCCCTCACGGTTGCTCTTCTTGTTCAGCCAGTCCTTGGAAGCGGAAATGCCCCAGATATAGCTGGCACCCAGCACCACAGCACCCACGACCGTAGCGGCAGTGGTTGCAAAGCCGCCAATATCGGAACCGCCCTGGGTATAGGTCATCTCTTCTTCGGAAAGCACTGCGTATTCAGCAGGCAGATTCATGTTCTTGTTCATAGGTCTCATACTCCTTTTTTGAGCAGCTTGAACCGATGGTGTTCTTTCCCAATTTACCATCTGGTTTCCAGCCTTATATTACTACATCACACAGTTTCATGCAATGGATTTTGTGAAAAACCATCAAAAATCGGAAAGTCGCATGAAAAAACAAACGAAAGTTTGGTGAAAAGCACTGCAATAATTTTCCACTCAGCCTGCCACGCCAGCGCGGTAGAGATACGGGTCGGTGGTAAAGCTGGCATAGCTGTACAGTACAAGGATCTGGTCGTAGTCGTTGGCCGCAATGAGCTGGTCCAGCCCATAGTTATAGTTGCGGAAATCCACCACGTCGATGGCCGCATAGTTGGCTGTCAGGTAAGGCACAAAGCTGTTGGCATAGCTGTCCTTGATGACCAGGATCTTTCCCTCGCCGTCACCCTCCACCCGGCTCAGGCCGTTGTTGCCGTGCAGGAACATGGCGTACTTATCATACACCTCCAGCTTGTCCAGATCGTACAGGCCGGTGGTGGTGCCCTCGGTGGGCTGGCCCGGGCCGGTGACGTTCCAGACCGTCAGGCTGTTCTGCAGGTCGTACCAGGTAATGGTGTCGGGTTCGGCATTCCAGGTGCGGGTCTTGGAGTAGTGGGTGCCGTAGAAATCCTCACAGGTCTCGGCCGTGTGGGTATCCCGGTCAAAGGGGGTCAGGCCCAGCGTCTCGCAGAACTGCTGGTAGGCGTAGTAGGCCCCCAGCGTCGTCCAGTGGTGGTCGGTGCGGTAGTAGAGGTATTCCTCTTTGTGCTCCGTCAGGGCGGGCAGGACATCAATGAACCGCCCGTAGGCCTCTCCCTGTGCGGCAACGCCTTCCAGAATGCCCTTCTCATCGATCTGGGGTGCCCCCGCCGGGACATTCTCAGGGTAGACCACCGAGGCCGACGGCACCAGCATGAGGTTCACCCTGCCCGGGTAGCGCTGGGCAAGGCTCTGGACGGCGGCAAGGTTCTTGGCCATCCCCTTTTCCTCATTTTTCAGGATGCTGTAATGCCGGGCGAACATCATGTGCTCCCGGCCCAGCAGGATGCCGCCGCTCTGGGTCTTTTGGAAGAGGGTGGTCTCCGCCGCGCTCTGCAGGCTGATCCACTGGTCGCGGCCAAATACCTGATCCTTGACGTATCGGGTGTAGCTGGTGAAGTAGTTGTTCAGCCCGTCGGCGGAAACGGCGGTCAGCCTGGGCCGCTGGGTCAGGGTGGTGTTTTCCAGTTCACTGTACGCGCGGTCGGGCGTGGCCATATCCAGCACGAACAGCCCGATAAAGAACAGCCCGAAGGCCACCAGCACCGGATACTGGAACAGAGAGGGAGTTTTCTTTGTATGCTTGTCCATTCAGGTCCCCTCCTCAGAAGTTGAAATACAGGAACGGGCTGTTGGTGCTGCCCACCACATACGCCGTAGAGAGCACCAGCAGCACCAGCACCGCCGCCACACGGGTCACGGTGTGTTTGCGCAGGGCGTTCCAGAGCTTCTCAATGAGCGGGGTGCAGCACAGGATGCTGACCGCCAGCAGCACACCGTAGTTGCGCAGGAAGTAGACCGGAGACGCGCCGCCCGAGGGGAGAAAGAGCTTGCGGAACAGCAGCCCGAAGCCCACCCCGGCCTCGTTGCCCACAAACATGGCCCAGCCCACCACCACAAGGAACATGGTGTAGATGTGGGGCCAGATCCTGCCTTTTTCCAGATACTTGAGCAGGAACAGCTTTTCAATGGCCAGCAAAACAAAGTAGTACAGGCCCCAGCAGATAAAGTTCCAGTCTGCACCGTGCCAGATGCCGGTGAGCAGCTCCACCACGAACAGGTTGAAGATCTGCCGCTTCAGGCCCTTGCGGTTGCCGCCCAGCGGGATATAGACATACTCGCGGAACCAGCCGGAAAGGGTCATGTGCCAGCGCCGCCAGAACTCGGTGATGGAGCGGGAGATATAGGGGAAGTTGAAGTTCTGGGGGAAATCAAAGCCCAGCATCTTGCCCATGCCGATGGCCATCATGGAGTAACCGGAAAAATCAAAGTAGAGCTGGAGCGAATAGGCGATGACACCCAGCCAGACCAGCGGCGTGGACGCATTGGCAAGGCCCACAAAGGTGGTGGAAGGGCTGTCGGCAATGCCGATGATGTCTGTCCAGAGCGCGCCGACGGCATCCGCCAGCAGGACCTTTTTTGCCAGACCGAAGGTGAACAGGGTCATGCCTTCCTCGATCTGCTGCAAGCTGTAACGATGCTTGTAAACGTGCAGCTGGGCCGAGACATCCCGATACTTGACGATGGGGCCCGCGATGAGCTGGGGGAACATGACAACATAAGCGCCGAAGTCGATGATGTTGTGCTCAGTCTTTACCTCCCGGCGGTAGACATCAATGGTGTAGGAAAGGGTCTGGAAGGTATAAAAGCTGATGCCCAGCGGCAGGACGCTGATGCCCTGAATGGCCGCAAATCCGGTGCCCAGCAGGCTGTTGATGCTGCGCAGGACAAAGTTTGCGTACTTGAAGTAGAACAGCATCCCCAGACTGGCTGCAAGGGCGACCAGCAGCAGCACCTTGCGCACGCCGGGCTTTGCGTCAAACGCTTCCAGCCCCAGGCCGCAGAGATAGTTGATGAGGATCAGGGCCAGCATGACCGGGAAGAACCGGACCTCACCCCAGCAGTAGAACACCAGGCTGCACACAAAGAGCACCGTATTCTTGAGCTTTGCGGGCGCAAGGTAATACAGCGCCAGCGTGATGGGAAGAAACCGGAACAAAAAAATGATGGTGCTGAAAACCAAGGCTTCGACCTCCTTTTAAAAAAAGAGCTGCTGCAAATGCCCTCTCACACTCGCTGCGCTCGTCAGCTCTCCCTTTGGGAGAGGCGGCAGTGCGGAGCATTGACGGAGAGGGCCTGCAGCAGCCCCATTCAGTTTTATTTTACTCTCCCAGTGCGCTGTCCACCGCGCTGTCCAGATCGGCAGTGCACTCGTTGGAAGCGATGACCATGACCACGGTGTTGTCCTTGAAGGCGATCACGGCGTTCTCCACATTTTCCTGGGCCTGTGCGAACTCAGCGTAGTTGCCGTAGAACGCCACCTGATCCTGCTGGTAAGCAGTCAGCTGGTTTGCAACCTCCTCAGCCTTGCCGTCAGCAGCTTCCACAACCAGCACCATGCCGGCATCGCCGTTGTCGTTGCTCTTCACGCCCTTGTAGCTCACCACATCCTCAGCGGGCAGGTTGAAATCGTACTCAATGTTCATGGCAGCGATCTCAAACTGGTTGGAGATGGGGTTGGCATCCAGCAGGGTCTCGAAGGGTGCGTTCAGGGCATCGGTGCTGTTGTCCTCGCCCAGCGGGATGCTGGAGGCCTGGCTCAGCACAGTGGAGGCAGGCTCAGAGGACGCGGCAGAAGAAGCGGTAGAACCGGAAGAAGAACCGCAGCCGGCCAGCAGAGCACAGCTCAGGGCCAGAGAAGCAGCGGTCAGAATGATTTTAGCACGAAGTTTCATGGATTATTCCCTCTTTTATCTGTTTTACACCGGTTCGCCCACGCGGAAGAGTTTCCGACAACGAACCATTGTTATCTTACCATATCAAAGCCCGAATTGCAAACAGCAGGCAGAAGATTTTACGGTTTCTTCACCAGCGCTTTGCCGCTCAGCCCGCGATCTGCTGCAGGGCGGCGATATAGTCCTCGAAGCACAGGCCGCTGGCGTTGATCTTTGCGGCATTTTCCACGCCCACATAGCGCCAGTGCCAGGGCTCGTAGGTGATCTCGGTCTTCTCCTCGGCCCCCTTGGGGTAGCGCAGGATGAACCCGTACTCCCCGGCGTGCTGGCAGAGCCAGCGGAAGGCAGCCGTGTTCTCAAAGCCCTCGTCCAGGCCGGTGTGCTCGGGGCTGTTCAGGTCTGCAGCCAGGCCGCAGTTGTGCTCAGAGTAGCCTGGCGGGTTGACGATGGCAGCAGCCATTTCCTTCGCCTTGGCATCGTCATAGCCCTGCTGCTTATAATAGTTGGTCTTTTTCTCGTAGAGATTGGTCTGGTAGGACACGCTGCGGTAGCCGCTCTGCATCCAGACGGTCACGTTCTCCGCAGCGGCAGCCTTCTGCAGCTCCAGAAAGGCATTGCAGGCCACGGTCTGCAGGGTCTTGTTCACTGCAGTCTTGGAGCCGCACTCAGCGGTCTCAAAGGTGTAGTTTTCCGGCATCTGATTGGTGTGGTTCACAAGGATCATCAGCGGGTCGGCCAGCATGGCCTTCGCCTCGGCGGCGGTCAGGCCCAGCAGGTTGTCCCGGCTCTCCACACTCTCAGAGGCGGCTTCACTCCCAGTGCTGCTCTCCGCCTTGCTGCTCGGTGCAGCCGACGGCAGGCTGCTGGCCGCACTATTGGCGGCGCTCCCTGCGGCATCTGCCGTGGGCACCGGGGCCTTACGGTGGGAAAGCAGGAAGGACACACCGCCCACGGCCACGCAGACCACAAGGGTCAGCCCGGCGATGCGGCGGATGGCGCGGTTGCGTCTCCGCCGCCGGATCTCTGCCCGGGTCAGGCGGCGGCGGTGGATGGGTTGCTGCTGATTCATAAGAGACCTTCTTTCTCGGTTCATTTTCTGTATATTATGTTTCTCCGGGGGCATCCTAAGCCCGAGGTGACAGCCATGAAGATGACAGCAGAAGAATACGCGCGGCGGGTGAAACAGGTCGGCCCCCGCTCCCCTCTGGGCTCCGACTGCCTGTGGGCCTTCTGCGTGGGCGGCGGCATCTGCCTGCTGGGCGAGGTGCTGCGCGGGTGGTATCTTGGCATGGGGCTGGAAGCCCAGCTTGCCGGTACCCTGACCAGCTGCACCCTCATCGTGCTGTCGGCCCTGTTGACCACGCTGGGGCTCTACCAGAAGCTTGCCGCCAAAGCCGGGGCAGGCTCGCTGGTGCCCATCACGGGCTTTGCCAACGCCGTGGTCAGCGCCGCCATCGAGTTCAAGCCCGAGGGCAGGGTCTGCGGCACCGGAGCCAAGATGTTCACCATTGCAGGGCCGGTCATCGTGTACGGCACGCTGGCCGCCGTGGTCTACGGTGGGGTGCTCTGGCTGCTGGGCGGCTGACCGCTCTGTCTACAATACGCCTGCCGGGATGCAAAAATTGCAGTTTTCCGGCAAAGCGGATGGAGCAGAATATCGCACGAGCGCTATTATAGCACAAATCCCAAAGAAAAACAGCCCTGAAAGGGGGATTTTTTCATGGCGACCCGCCGGGGTGACACCCTGATCTTTCCAAAACCGCCTGTCATCGCTGCACACGCCTGCATCGGCGGCAAAAAGGAGGGCGAAAGCCCGCTGGCGGCAGAGTTCGATGAGCTGCACAGCGACAACCGCCTCGGGCAGGCCAGCTGGGAAGCCGCTGAAACGCAGCTGCAATTACAGACGGCGCGGCTCTGCCTGAAAAAAGCCCACGCCACCGAAAAGGATGTGAGCCTCCTGCTGGCCGGAGACCTGCAGGCCCAGTGCACGGCTTCGGGCTATGCGGCCCGGGCGCTGGGCCTGCCCTTTGCGGGGCTGTTCGGGGCCTGCAGCACCATGGCCGAGGCGCTGGGTGTTGGGGCCTGCCTGTGCAGCGCCGGAATGGCAGACGGCCTGCCCGCCATGACCTCCTCCCATTTCTGCACCGCCGAGCGGCAGTACCGGATGCCGGTGCCCTACGGCAGCCAGCGGACCCCCACCGCCCAGTGGACCGCCACCGCCGCCGGGTGCTGCATCCTGGGGGACCAGGGGGACGGGCCGTATATCACCCATGTGACCTGCGGGAAAATCGTGGACATGGGCATCACCGACGTGAACAACATGGGGGCCGCCATGGCTCCTGCTGCGGCGGCAACGCTCCTGCGCTACCTCACTGATACCAACACCCAGCCGCAGGAGTTCGATGCCATCTGCACCGGCGACCTGGGCCATGTGGGCAGTCAGCTGTTCCGAGAGCTGCTGGCCGCCGAGGGCCTGCTCCTCAAAAACCATGTGGACTGCGGTTCCCTCCTCTATGATGCCGAGGGCCAGTCGGTGCACAGCGGCGCTTCTGGGCCGGGGTGCTGTGCAGCAGTGCTCTGCGGGCATCTCCTGCCCCGGCTGGAGCGGCGGGGGCAGCGCCGGGTTCTCTTTCTGGCCACGGGCGCGCTGATGAGCCAGACCACCTTTTTGCAGAAGGAGAGCATCCCCGCCATCTCGCACCTGGTGGAGCTTGCTGCCCCGGAGGAACAGAACGGAGGGAACACATGAACTATTTCTGGGCATTCGTTACAGGCGGGGCCATCTGCGTGGTGGGCCAGCTCTTTCTCGACCTGACCGCCCTGACCCCCGCCCGCATCCTGACAGGCTATGTGGTGGCGGGCGTGGTGCTTTCGGCCCTTGGGTGGTACGCGCCGCTGGCCGAGTTTGCAGGCTGCGGTGCCACCGTTCCCCTGCTGGGCTTCGGGCATCTGCTTGCCAAAGGCGTGCGCACCGCCCTTGCCGAAGAGGGAGCCATCGGCATCCTGACCGGCGGGCTGACCGCCGCGGCTGCAGGCATCACTACCAGCCTTGTCTGCGGCGTGGTCTGTTCGCTGGTGGGCCGCAGCCACGACCAGAACTGAAGCAGAACTCTTCCTGGGACGATACTCTTTTTTCGTGTATCGTCCTTTTCTGCGCCGATTCGCGCCCTCTGCATGGTATACTTTTCCAGAAAAGGAGATGATAGTCATGCGCGAGACTCTTGCAACGATCTTATGGGAGGGCTGGACCGCCCTTGTGCTCTGCGCGGCGGCGGTGTTCCTGCCCGGCAGCGAGGCCCTTACATATCCCGCCGTGCTCTGGCCCGGGCTGGTACTGGCGGCTGCTGTGCCTGCAGGCTGGGCGTTCTGGGCGCTGGCAGAGCAGCCCGCGCCCCTGCCCCCGGAACAGCTGCTGGAAAAACAAAAACCCCCGTATCGGGTTCCCGATACAGAGGTTTTGTTCGTCAGTCGATCACTTGATCTGTCGTAAATCAGGCGTTCTTGTTTGCACGCTTGGCCATACGGCTGATCTTGCGAGAAGCGGTGTTCTTCTTGATGACACCCTTAGCGCGAGCCTTGTCGATCGCGGAAACAGCAGCCAGGACGGTTGCGTCCTTGTCAGCGGCATTCGCATCGATGGCAGCGTCTGCCTTCTTGACGACTGTTTTCAGGTTGGTCTTAATGGCCTTGTTGTGAGCCTGCTCTGCAGCAGCCTGCACGACGCGGTCCTTCTGAGATTTGATGTTAGGCATTCGTTCCACCTCCTTGGCTACCTATAACAGCGCACCTTATGATACCATATTTGCCGTACCAGCGCAAGCCTTTTTTGAATTTTTGTTTAGAATTTTTTCATTTTCCCATACTTCTGGTACCGTTTGGGCGGGAAAAGCGCCCAAATACGGAAATTCAGCCGGATGGGGGATGCAAAATGCGGGAAACTGACCTTGCCGATGAACTGTTCGGCCAGCCGGGCAAAACCGCCCTGCCCGCCGGGGTGCGCGTGGCAACGGCCCGTCAGGGCGGCGTGACGATCACCCGGGTAGAGATCGCGCGGGAGGGGCTGGCGCGGCCGCGGGGCCGGTATGTGACGCTGGAGGTCCCCAGCGTGAGCCTGCTGGACGAGCGGGACAGCGCCGTGATCGAAGCCGCCGCCGCAGAGCTGCGGCCCCTGCTGCCGCCCGAAGGCCCGGTGTTGGTGCTGGGGGTGGGCAACCGCCGGGTCACGGCGGATGCTCTGGGTCCCCGCACGGTGCAGAAGGTGTTCGTGACCATGGGGCCGCGCACCGTACCGGTGCAGGGCATCCGGCCGGTGGCGGCTGTGGCCCCGGGGGTATCGGCGGCCACGGGCCTGAGCTTACAGCAGCTGGCCGGGGCACTGGTGCGGGAGCTGCGCCCCGCCGCCCTGCTCTGTGTGGACAGCCTTTGCTCTGCTGAGCCGGAGCGGCTGGGCCGGACGCTTCAGTTTTCAGACACCGGGCTCCACCCGGCCCAGCCCGACCACTCCCGGCATCTGGATGCCGCCCGGCTGGGTGTGCCTGTCCTTGCGGCGGGCATCCCCACCCTGATGCAGGCCGAGGAGGGCCGGGATCTGGTCGTCACGCCCCGGGATCTGGACGGAGTCATCGCCCACGGCGCGGCCCTGCTGGGGGCTGCCATCAACCGAGCCCTGCAGCCAAAGCTGAGTGTGGCGCAGTTGTGCTGGCTGGTGGGGTAACCCTCTCGGTCTCGCCTTCGCTCGCCTGCTCCCCTGATAGGGGGGCCAGTTTTATGCTGCTGCCGGCCTGCTGCTCCTACTGGGAGAGGCAGCAATGCGTTCGCATTGATGGAGCGGTTCTCTCATATCTATTTTGCAGAAGGGGGTGAGGTTCCATGCGCAGGCGGGAAATGGCAGGGTGCGGGCATCCCCTGCCTTTTGCAGCGGCGGCAGGCCTTGCGCTGGGGCTGGCGCTGTTTGCGCACCAGCTGCTCCTCACGCTGGCAGCAGTGGTCATCGGGCCGCTGCCAGCCGTGCAGACCGCCCTTTACCTGAGCCGGAAAGACCTCTCCGAGAATGCCGCACAGGCCGTAAGCGAACCCGCGCAGGAAACACAGGCAGAGCCTGCACAGGAGGCTCCTGCCCTGCCTGCCGGTGACAACATTGAAGCCTACCTTGTCCCGCTGGAAGGCGATGAGGCCCGCCCGGAGGGAACCGGTGCCATCCTGGAAAAGAACTATCCGCAAGGCAGCGGGGAGAAATACATTCCCTGCGGCAGCGGCAGCATCAAGAACAACACCAGCGTCTCCAGCGCCGACATTGCCGCCGAGATCACCAACCCGCTCCCCTTTGCGGTGGAGTGGAACAGCCCCGACCCGCAGATCCTCATCATGCACACCCATGCCACTGAGGACTACCGGCTCTCGGCAGGGCTGTGGTACCGCCCGGGGGACGGTTCCCGCACCACCGACCGGGACCTCAACATGTGCGCTGTGGGCCGGGTGATGGCGGACACCCTCAACGCCGCCGGACTCAACACCCTGCACGATGAGACCCTGAACGATTACCCCAGCTACACCGGCAGCTACGCCAACAGCCGCGCGGTGGTGCAGCAATACTTATCGCAGTATCCCAGCATCAAGATCGTGCTGGATGTCCACCGGGATGCCATCGAGACTGAGAATGGCTCCCGCATGGCCCCGGTGTGCACCGTCAACGGGCGGCAGGCAGCGCAGGTGATGATCATCTGCGGGTGCGACAACGGCACCACGGTCAGCCTGCCCAACTACCGGCTCAACCTCCGTTTTGCCGCTGTCTGGGAAACCGCCATGGAGGGCCTGTACCCCGGCTTCACCCGCCCGGTGCTGTTCAGCTACCGGTTCTACAATCAGGATCTGACCCCCGGCAGCCTGCTCATAGAGATCGGCGGGCACGGCAACAACCTGAACGAGGCCCTCTATGCCGGGCAGCTGGCGGCCAATGGGCTGATTTCAGCATTAAAACAGTAAAACCTCCCAGTCCGCATCTGCTTCTTTGGCAAGTACGACCTGCCCTCTTTGCCAAGGGCTCCCCTATCAGGGGAGCTGGCGAGCGAATGCGAGACTGAGAGGTTTATTTTATTTCTGCTTATTCGTATACGATGCAGCCCAGGATCTGCTTGCCCAGTCGAACGATCTTCTCGTTCTGCTCCCGCACGGCATCGGTGCGGGTGACCGTGCAGTCGGCAGCCAGCACAATGGCATCGGCAGCCACCACATGGGGCACAGTGGCAGCGGCCTTGAGGATGCTCTCGGCGGCGGTCACGCTCTGGCCGCGCAGGGGTTCCGTGGCCTGCAGGGCAGCGGCCAGTGCTTCCAGCTGGTCCGCAGGCAGGTCGCCGGTGACCAGAATATTCTTCGCCTCCGGGGCGCGGCTGCGGATGGTCTGAGCCATCAGGCAGAGCATCTCAGCGTCCGCGCTGCCATCGGGGCGGCCTTCCATCTGATAGAGCTTTGCATCCAGCTTTCCGGCCTTCTTGGTGCGGTCGCTGGCCAGCGCGCCCAGCACGGGCAGGCCGGTGGAGCGGTTCAGCTCGCTGGCCGAGTAGACCATGCCGTCCAGCAGGAACTTGACCACGACCACGCCGCAGGCAAGCACACCGCCCAGCAGGAAGCCAATAAGCAGGTACTTTGCCACCGAGGAGGCAGCGCCGCCGTCCAGTGCGGGCTCCTCCGCACTCTCCCATGTACTCTTAGCAGAAGCCAGATTGTCATCCAGCGCCTGACGGGCACTCTGCAGTTCCACCAGCTGGCTCTGCAGATTCTGAACATCTTCATCGCTCGTCTGCTGCAACGCACGCAGTTCCGTGGAGACCCCCTGTGTCACGCTCTGATCAATCACGCGTACACTGTGGCTGCACACAGCAGCTGCCGCTTTCTCATGGATCAGATCCAGACGACCCAGCAGCGCGTTCAGAATTTTCTCTGCGGTCTGCTGATCTGCAGCATACGCCTGCAAGGTCATCACGCCGTTATACTCGCCACTGTCGTTCTGGGAAAGTTCTACCGTGACCACGCCCTTCAGGTAGCGCACATCTACCCCTACGGCATCAGCGGCAGCATTCATGGAGTCACCGCTGGCCAGCTGTTTCTGATATGCAGCCAGCAACGCACCGGTCGGGTCAACATTCTGATACGCAGAATCCGGCTGGATTTTGTAGCCGCTGTCAACATAAAGGTCAGCCTGCGCCGTCCAGACATTATAAACGTCCAGATTTTTTAGCAGCGACTTTTCTGCATAGTCCTGTGCCTGTTTCAGTGCTTCCTGCACACTAGACTGCGCATCCTCGTTGCTCTTCGCCGTCAGCTCGTACTGCTGCACAGCAAACTCATAATCCTTCTCTTTCTGCTGATACTCAGCCAGAGCCTCTTCATAAGCAACCTGATCTTCTGCCGAAACAGCGCCGCCGCGCAGGATCTTTACCCCGGCAAGGCCGCCAGCGATCACAGCACAGACAACCGCGGTCAGCAGGATGGGCTTGAGCTTGTGCAGAAGGGTCACCATGAGCGCAACGAGGTCGATCTCTTCCTCATCCTGTGCGCCGGTGGGGTAAGTGGTTTGATTTTCGTTCATGCTCTACTCCTCAGGACAAAGCCAATCTTCATGTTTGTTCCGTTTTGTGCAATGCACATACTATAACAGAATAAATAATATCATTCTTTCCGGCAGAATTCAACCGTTTTTCCGCAAAAAGCCGATTGACAAACCGGTGCTGCTGTGCTATTTTTAGAATTACTGAAAAGCAAGGATCGGGAAAAGTAACGCATTCCGGACGCTACAGAGAGCGCGGCAGCAGCTGAGAGCCGCGTGCGGACCAGTGCGCGAACGAACACCCGGGAGCTGCAAACTGAACACGGCATTCCGCCGCCAGTAGGTGCGCCGCAAAGCCCAGCGTTACCAGGGCAGCGCTTATTGGAGCGCGCGAGCGACCGGACACTTCCGGTAATTCAGGTGGCACCGCGGACATTACAAGACAGCTTGTTCGCCCTGAAAATTCAGGGCAAAGCTGTCTTTTTATTTTTATATCGGAGGAAAGAAAGATGGAACGTACTGAGATCGTCTCGCTGTACAAGAACACTCCCGCCGACGGCACGGTGGTCACCGTGTGCGGCTGGGCCAAGAACATCCGTGATTCCAAGAACATCGGCTTCATCGCCCTGTCGGACGGCGGCTGCTTCAAGACCCTGCAGGTCGTGCTGGAAGCCGGCAAGCTGGCCAACTACGACGAAGTCATCCACACCGGTCTGTACAGCAGCCTGCGCGTCAAGGGCAAGCTGGTGCTCACCCCGCAGGCAAAGCAGCCCTTTGAGCTGAATGCCGACAGCGTGGAGATCCTGGGCGACTGCCCCGCAGACGAGTACCCCCTGCAGAAAAAGAAGATGAGCATGGAGTATCTGCGCACCATGCCCACCCTGCGCCCCCGCACCAACACCTTCAACGCCGCATTCCGCGTGCGCAGCGTGGCTGCCTATGCCATCCACAAGTTCTTCCATGACAGAGGATTCTTCTATTTTCATACTCCGATTATCACGGCTTCCGACTGCGAAGGCGCAGGCCAGATGTTCCAGGTGACTACGAAGAACCTTTACGACTTGAAGAAAGATGAGAACGGTTCCATTATTTACGATGATGACTTCTTCGGAAAGCAGGCCAGCCTGACTGTTTCCGGACAGTTGGAAGGCGAACTTGCCGCTACTGCATTGGGAGCCATCTATACATTCGGTCCTACGTTCCGTGCCGAAAACTCCAACACTCCCCGCCACTTGGCAGAGTTCTGGATGATTGAGCCGGAAGTGGCTTTCAACGACATTACAGACAACATGGACTTGGCAGAAGAGTTCATCAAATATTGTGTGAAATGGGCGTTGGATAACTGTGCGGATGACGTGAAATTCCTGAATGATATGTTCGATAAGGGATTGATTGAACGGCTGCAAGGTGTATTGAAAGATAATTTTGTACGTTTGCCTTATACAGACGGTATCAAGATTCTTGAAGAAGCTGTTGCGAAAGGACATAAGTTCGAATTCCCGGTTTACTGGGGCGTGGACCTGGCTTCCGAACACGAACGTTTCTTAGTGGAAGAACACTTCAAACGTCCGGTGATTCTGACTGACTATCCGAAGGAAATCAAAGCCTTCTATATGAAGCAGAACGAAGACGG
>OHWG01000997.1_pt1 | contig 15575 bp, 17 predicted proteins | sample 1579621 | NCBI WGS metagenome assembly OHWG01 (sample SAMEA3882544, study PRJEB24775) | human gut metagenome | biome: human-associated habitat; feature: intestine environment; material: feces | place: Netherlands | collected 2009/2010
GCCTCCGGTATGCAGGGCGGTTCTGTGAAAGGTATGATGGGACAGATTGGGAAATATGCAAAACAGGTTGTTGGCAGAGCGTTATTAATCTCCACGACTTTAAGAAGTTTCCCGTCTTGTTCGACCACGGAACCAATTTTGAATTCCTCTTTTAATTCTTCAACAGATGTCATATATTCTTTCGTAATCATGCATTTTCTCCTTTCAGATATGTTTTTATTTACATCTTTAATATGGAACAAAAAAAGACACGGCCGGAGCTGCGCCCTTTTTGTCACGAAAAACTAAGCTGGAAGATGCCGCGTCTTCGCGTGCAGATCAGTTAGCGATGGATGCCTGATCGGGCGACCCGGTATTGGGAATGTAGCCACGCGGTTGCGCATCAGGTGTTGTGGTATCCAATGGTGCTTCGCCTCTGTTTACCAGCTCCTGCCTCAGCTTCCACGAAAACACATCCGGGAACCGGATGCCCGCAGTTCACTGTATCTTCAGTCAGCGAGTCCATGCCCCAGAAAAACAGGCATGGAAGCACGCGGTCTCGGCCGTGTGAGGCTTCATTGCCATCCATATCAAACATAAATTTTCCTCCATTTTCTCATAAAAATTACAGATCCCACGGTTTTTTGTTGTGCGCCGCACGGCTTCTTTCATAGTTTCCTGTGCGAGAAATTGTACAGAATGGAAGAACGGGTGGTACGATTTTTGAAGCCGTCTGGAGCGGGGCACGGGGCGCGTATCCTGTTTTTCTTACTTTCCGCCCCATTTTCCTATGGGTTTCTGCCCCGCTGCCTGCCATACTTTTTGCCTCCGCTCTTTGCCCTGTTTCCTGCTTTGTGCGGCTGGTGGTACTGTTTTAGTGGTACTGTTTCCAAAAAAACGCAGTCCCGTCCCAGGAAGTGATACTACTTTGCGTGATGACTTTGTTTCGAGGTGATACTATTTCCCCCAAAAATCTGTAGAAAATCCAGTAAAACATAAGGGCACCTGCGGAAACCGGCCATCACAAGAAAACTAAGTTGGGAGCTGCCGCGTCTTCGCGTGCAGATCAGTTAGAAACCAGCTTCCGTACAGAAAGAAACCCTTCTGAAAACAACGCAGAATTTTCCAATACCAGCTTTCCAAAGCCCCAGAAGAGTACAGCAGGAGAGCAGCCTTTCGGTGGAAAATAGTATCAGTAAAGCAGGCCGGAGTAAAGAAAAACAACAAAAATGGCATCACCAGAAGAACAGAAAATAGTATCACCTCAAAAATAGTTTCAGTAAACCTGCTCCCACATACTGATAAGGAAATATCCGGATAAAGACAGATTGCTGCTGATACTATTTCCCGTACAGATACTTGCTGCGCATGGATATCGCCTGATACTAGCCTGATACTATTTTCCATATCCGTCCCCGCACATTTCCCCCCACACCTGCTGATACTATTTTCACCGCACGGATATCGCCTGATACTATTTTTCAGTGATACTATTTTAAACCCATCGAATTCGAGTGGTTTAGGCAAATACTGTAAAGACTAGGGCAGAAGCACAGAAAATATAAGAAAACTGGGTGATACTACGGGTGATACTACTATTCCTTTATAAATCCGTCCAAATAGTATCACCTTTGTGGTATTGGATAGTATCACCTTATTGGTACTATATAGTATCACCCGTATGATACTTAACAAAAGGAAAACATACAGATCCTGCCGCTTTCGTATCAACTTGCTGATATTAAATAGTATCACCTTATTGATACTAAGCAGTATCACCTTTATGGTATTCTTTTCCTTTCCCATTTTCTCCCTGGTTCCACGCAAGCCTGTGAAATAAGTATAGGAAGTGGCAGACAGGGGAGGGTGGGAGTATTTTTTATGTTCAAAAGTATCAACTTACTGATACTAAACAGTATCACCTTTATGGTACTGAATGCAGAAACGACCGTGGCAATCCATTTTAGTATCATCTTGTTGGTACTATGTAGTATCACCTTACTGATACAAATCTTACCGCAAGAACGCGAGAAAGCAGGAATAACAGGACAAAACAGGGGTACACCTTGAACATAAAGGGGAGGGGGATGGGAAGTAAAAAGAAAACAAAAGTATCACCTTGGTGGTACGGTGTGGTATCACCTTACTGATATGATACATGGTAGAGGACAGAGAAAACGTGTGGGGTACGTGGGAGAGACAAGGAAGAAGCAGGGTATCCCGGCGGTCATCTGGTGCTTTTATTCCGGGCAGAGCCGGCCTGACCGCTTTATGATACTACAGACACTGATGCTTTGCGGCGCATATACAGTATGAATGTGCTTGTGTGGCGCCGCAGAAGGGTGAATGCGGGAAGAAAAAGGGAAAGGTAAGAAAGAATACCGTAAAAGTTCATAAGGACGTGCAAGAATACAGTACGGACAAAACGTGTGGGGCGCGAGAACGCAAGAATGCAAGAAATAGTATCACCAAGGTGGTATCACTTAGTATCAGTAAGGTGATACTGTTACTGGTACTGGAAATACAGGAGGACATGGGAAGATCAGGGATGGTACTGGGAAACTACCTTGGAATGTGTAAAATAGTATCACCAAGGTGGTATGTTTCCGTGGCGCGATACAGAGCGTACAGAGCGTGAGTACAGCACAAGGGAACAACGCGAGAATGCAAGAAAAGAATTCGGGCAGGGAACCTGTAGTGTGGGTAGCAGATGTGAGGTGTGAGGGCGTGGATTGCTGGTAGAATACAAGAACGCAAGAATGCAAGAAATGTGCTAAAGTGGAGGAAATACTTTATCTGTACGGTGTGAAAATGTATAGAGGTGGAGAAAAAGATGGAAATATAGGGGGGAAGTGGAGGATGTTTCCGTAAACTTCTTAATGCGTGGAGTGGTGTGGGCGCGGACTTATGTACAGTGGTTTTATAACTGAGCGCGGGTGAGTGGACTGTGGTGCAGTGTGAGGTGAGCGCGGACTTATTGTGCAGGAAGTACTGGGCGGAGCGCGGGCAGGGTGAACACAAGAGTGCAAGAGCGTTAAAACGTGAAAACGCAAGAACGCAAGAGCGCAAGAAAGGCTTCGTGGAAGAAAAGAGGGGATAAATGTGGGGGTGAGATGTGAGAAAGGAAGGATGATGTGGAAACAGGGTTCCGTGGAGCAGATGGCAGATGAGAGGTGTGGGTGGAGGATTGGGAGGAAAGCAAGAAGGCGAGAAAGCAAGAAAGTACTGGGGGCAAAGTCCTATAGCACCTAATACTTTGCCAAAGTCCTGTCGCAAACTTTTTTTTATTTCATATTGTGGTTGCAGGGGTAAGGAGGGAGAATAAAATATGTCTTCAGTTAACTGGGGCGGCAATCACGGAAGTGCAAAATGCAGCAAAAAAGATCATATCCGCGGAGTAAATCTTTTAAAACATTGTGATCAGACGTTCCGAGCTGATCCAACAAAGCAGCACAGCAATATCGAGATTGATCCGTCAAAGTCATATCAGAACCAAAACTTCACAGGAATGTCATGGAAGGAATCAAGGGAGAAATGGGAAAAACGTCTTGCGGAACTGGATAGAACAACAAATACAAACAAAAGGGATGACCGGATTGAAATGACAAGTCTGGAAATGCCGGTACCGCTTGGAATGACAAATGAAAAAGCAAAGGAGTTGTTTCAAGATTTTTACGATATGTGCCGGGAAAAATTCGGGGATGAGAATATCATCAGCGCAACAAGCCACTTTGATGAGATCGCTCCTTACACGGATGCGAAAGACGGAATGATTAAAGTATCCAGACCTCACATTCACATTCAGGTTGTTCCGGAGGTAAATGGAAAATTAAGCAACAAGGATTTCTCTTCCCTGACCAATATCCTGAAAATGAACCAGGCAGTTGAAAAGCTGTGCAACGAAAAGTACCACGTAAGATTTAACACAGGGGAAACCCCAAGGCGGCAGAGTACGGAACATCTGAAAAAGAATTCCCGGTATGCAGAGAAGCTTACGAAGGAAGTAAACCAGAGACAGGAATATATGAAAAATATAATCCTTGATGACGGACGGACCGCGGAAGATGATTTTATGGATGGCGGTGATGGATCGGTTGTAAATGAGGAAAAGAATAAAATTCCAGAAGAGTTGGTGAAGCAGAGAGATGATGCTTACAGAGAGAAAAATGAACAGGGAAAAATTCTTAAGCAGATACAGGAGGAGAATGAAAGATTAAAACGGGAAATCAAGGAACGTGACTACAAAAGGAAATGCATCGAAAAAGGGATTGAGTTGCAGAAAAACGGTGAATCGATACGTGAAGAATTGCATTCACTTTTAAGTAATCTTGAGGAAACAGGACGGGAGGAACTTGATTTTACGGAAGATCTTGACAGATCCTGATGTGGCAGACTGGCCAAGCGGAAGAAATAATAATACATATTGTTGTTATCCGGATATCCGGAGGAAATTACAGGAGGAATGACAGATGGAAGAAGCAAACAAAGTGGTGAACAACACAATAAAAACTCTTGATCCAATGGCAAGCGTGATTGTCGGGACAGTTACAGGATCAGTCGATACACTTTTAAGACATTTAACAATGGTGCAGAAGTTATCTATGCTTTTGCAGGAAGCAGAGATGGCAAACAAAGACCTGCTGGATAAACTGGCGAAACAGAGCATGGATGTGGAAACGTTCAAACAGGACAAGCAGGATGAGATTCAGAGGGAGACAGGGCTGTCCGTTGTAGAAGCGGAAGATCTTGCAATTAAAGAAGCCGATAAATACTGGGTTGAGAAATATGGTGACTCGATTGGATTCGTACAATTAGACAACAGGGACTGCTTCAATTTTGAAAGGGAAATGGCGGCAGGTCATATGCCATTTGTCATGATGCCGGTCCATGCACAGGATTACACTTCGATCTATATGGTATCCGGCGACAACATGGAACAGATCATGGATATCGCAGCAAAATTTGAAAGCCAGTCCTTATTCATGGATGCAGACAAAGCAAATGATCTTATGAATGACAGCTTTGTCCGTCAGATGGAAAATCTTTCTTATCCGCAGATGCAACAGGTCCAGCTTATTCTCGCAGAAAAAGGAATTGCTTCCCGGATCAGGGAAGACCCGAACAAGAACCTTTTCCTTGTGTCAGAAAAAGATATTGGTTCTCCGGAAAAAGAAAAAATCTTCAATGAAGCGGTCGGGGTTGTAGCTTTGCAGAAGACAACAAAGCTTTACAAAGCGATGGAGCAGGTTCAGGCTGTCAATATGAAAGCATTCGAACCGATTAGCCGGATCATGGACGGCGAAAAAGTAAAAGGCATTACGATTTATGACTCCGCACATCCGGAAAATTATATTGTCCTCAGAACGGGAGGAGCGATCGTATATAAGAATCAGGAGATTGAAAAAGAACTGAATTTTGCAAATCCGGAATGTGTCAAAGAGCTGCAGGATACATTCCATTTCTATGTCTGTCCCGCTTCGACAGAAGGAAGAATACAGGAATTTTCATTAAGAGAACTTGCAAAGCCGTATGTATCTTTATCTATAATTGAGCAGATGAACGGGATCCAGAAAGACTACATGGAACATCTTTTTGAAAACGGGGATTTGAAGCTTCATATGGAGCCGGACTCAAAGCGGAAGCCATATATGGAAATCAGAAACATGGAAAATGATTCGTTGACGGAATACAATGGGAATTCTTCATATATGGCCGGGATTATTGAAGCCGGACGTTATCTTGTGATGGAAGAAGTTGGAATTTTGAATATCACGGATGACAGCGACAACACCGTGACGGCATTAACCAATAATATCGAGATGGATTCTTCAAACATGCAAGGATTTGTTGATAAAGTCCGCACGGATCTTTCTTCCGTTTCCCTTACTTCACAGATGTATGAAATGGAAGTACCTGCGGTCGATGAGGGTCGTGCAGACATTACGATTGAGGACCGTGAGCAGGATGTCGACTATGGTAACGGTGATTACGGCAGCCGGTTCAACGATGATCCAGACTATGACATTAACAGACCGATAAAAGAAGAGCCGGATATAGAAGAGAGTCCGGTTATGGATGATATCGAGGATTTTGATCTGTCGGATGAATTTTAATATTTTGGATTTTACAAAGAGATGCCTCTTATGTGGCGTCTCTTTTTTTTGTGTGGTTCTTTTCTCATTTCATATTGATTGTGTAAACAAATTGCTACAGTTTGAAAGGAGAAATAAATGAGTGCAGAAAAGAAAAAGATTGTAAAAAGAAGCAAAACGAATTCCGTTATGGAATTGGTCGCATCCCGGCTTGGAGTTACCCCGCAGGAACTGGAGAGAGAAGTTTCCGGAAAGTGCAAAAACGTGTTAAACATAGCAGGGCTGGATAAAGCAGTTGATCTCTTCTGGTCAATGATTGACAGTCCAGTCTATGTTTACTGTGATTACGACTGCGATGGAATCACATCAGGAAGTATTATTTCCATCGGGTGCAATTCCATCGGGATTAAGCCGCACATTATTATTCCGCGCCGTTTTACAGACGGCTATGGAATCAAGATAAAAAACCTTGAAAACATGGATCCGTCCGGACTGCTGATTACCGTAGATAACGGCATAGCAGCAAATGAAGCGGTTGATGCCGCAAAAGAAAAGGGTATGAAAGTGATCATTCTTGACCACCATGAAGCCCGTATCTTAAATGGTGAGCAGTTCCTTCCAGAAGCTGATGTTGTGATTGATCCTCACATCACAGAAGCTGATTTTGAGGATTACTGCGGTGCGGGGCTGGCATACCGTTTCATGCGAGAAGTTTTCGCAAAGAAGAGAAGGCCTGCTGATTTAAACGGTATCATGTCTTCCATGATTGCACTTGCTGCAGTCGGAACCATTGGTGACAGTGTTACAATGAAAGCTGAAAACCGCTTCCTTGTAAGAAGAGGGATGGAACAAATCGAGCAGAGACGTGTTTCCACCGGGCTTGCTCTTCTTCTTGAAGAAATGGAGCTGAGCGATACACTTTCTGTAGAAGACATTGCATATTCCCTTGTACCGGCTATCAATGCGTTTGGACGTCTGGAGGATGAAGGCAGCCGCAAAGTTGCCGCATTGTTATCTTATAACGGACGGAAATCTGACGGAGCGAAAAATGCCGCACAGATCGTCAAACAGATGAATGATGAGCGGAAAACGTATTGCAAGGAACTGACGGAACTGGCAGAGAAAATGGTCGAGGAAACCGGACAGATGAACAATTCTGTACTGGTGCTGCAGGATAACCGTTTTCTGAAAGGTATCTGTGGAATTATTGCGGGAAACCTGACAGAGAAATACAAGGTTCCAAGCATTGTATTTGGTGCTCCGGAAAATGGTATTTGCGTTGGTAGCGGGCGCAGCCGTGACTGGTGTAACCTGAAAGCCGTAATGGATAAATGCAGCGGATTGTTCTTCCAGTACGGAGGGCACCCGGCTGCGTGCGGAGCTTCCATCCAGATTGAAAACATCGATACGCTCCGGCAAATGATGTGTGATCTGGTTGAAAAAGTGGAAGAGCCTGGAGATGACGTCGTATTTTATGATATTGATGGAAATGTGCATACCTTATATGCGCTTTACAAAGATGTCCGAAAATATGGTCCATACGGGGTTGGAAACGAAGAACCGGTTGTCTGCCTGAAAGGGCTGGAACTCAAGGAAAACAAATTTGGTGATTTGTTCCGAGAGATGGGTTCTGAAAAACAGCATCTGAAACTCTTTTGTGAGGGAATTGATGTTCTGTGGTTTAATGCTTCTGAAAAGTACAAGGAGATGGGAAAACCGAAAAAACTGAATGTTGTAGGCAGACTGTCAACAAATACGTATAAAGGCAAAACATCCCTGCAGATTAATGCGGAGTATGTGGAGGCTGCTGAATAAATGAAAGCTGCGCGATTTTGCGCAGCTTTTTCTTTGTGATAATCCTATTGGAAATTACAACATCTGGATAGCTTTCTGGCAGTCAGCTTTTTCAATGGTGTTTAAGTCTCTGTCGGAAAATGCAATTAGGGGACTTTTCCCGGTGAGTCTTACTGCCTGCGCCTTAATGCAGGCTTCCACCGTCTTTCTGGCAAGTCTTCCGTTGGCGAAATCCGGCTTCTTACATTCTGATGCATAATAATTGTTAAGGACATCGAAACAGCTATTATCGAGAATGTAGCCGCTTTCCATGGCGTAGGACTGCGAGATCACATACATTTCATCCGGTGAGTAATTTTCAAACTGCAGGGTTTTCCCGAAACGGGAGGAAAGCCCGGGGTTGGAGTTTAAGAAACGCTGCATCTCATTTGGGTATCCGGCCACAATTACAACAAGGTTATTCCTGTTATCTTCCATCTCTTTCAGGATAATTTCGATTGCTCGCTGTCCGTAATCATTTTCTCCGGACGCGAGGGAATACGCTTCATCAATAAACAGGATTCCTCCGTCAGCTTCACTTAAGATCTGTTTTGTTTTCTGCTCGGTTTGTCCCTGATACTGCCCGATAAGTCCCGAACGGTCAGTCTCGATTAACTGCCCGTGCTCGACCACATTTAAGGCTTTGTAGATATCAGCAATAATCCGGGCAACGGTTGTTTTTCCAGTGCCTGGATTTCCAAGGAAAATGAGATGGTTTGAGATCTGTGCTGTTTTCATTCCACGGTTTTCCCGTTCAATATTAAGTTTCTGCAACTGGACAAGATTGCGCACATCCTGCTTGATGGATGAAAGCCCTGTCATTTTGTCAAGCTTTTGCAGAGCAGATTCCAGTAATGTCTCATCAATTTGGATGTCCGTCTGCCGGTTTGATACGTTTATTGCTGATTTCCGATCCGGTGCGGCAGACGTGGAGAAAGGCAGCGGATTTCCCGCGCCGGCCTGTACCTGTTTTTTCTTTTTATTTCCAATCCCAAAAAACATAATTTCTTCCTCCTGATGGGTTTGTATGCCAGTTACATCATTAATATGTATTCCTGTTTTGAGAGAGGAAATTTGCATAAAAAAAGAGCAGGCAGTTAGCACGCCTGTTCTTCCTCATGAAAGAGTTCCATCATTGTTTTGAAGGAGTCTACCTTGCTTTTTCGGTATCAAGGAAATGCTTGATACATTTGTAGGTTGAATTCTGGACACGAATGGTAAATAATCCCTGTCCAAAGCGGTCAGCCAGAACGCTGTATACCGTCAGCTTGCGTTTTAATGCATACAGTGCCCGGATGTCCTGTATGAGTTCGGGATGTTCCTCCAGATTTTGGTACTCATTATATGCTTCATAGAAGGCTTTTTTAAGCTCTTCTATTTTTTTGTTTGTTTCTGTATCCATAAATTTTTCTCCTTTCGATGCGTTTTCTTTAGTTCACATTTTCAATATGAGATAAAAAAGTTTCCGCGAAAAATACTAAAAATAGCTGATTCTATTTGACGATTTGCAAAATGGCGCAATATACAAAGTGAAGGGAAGTGAAAATTTTGAACAGGGAAAAAATAGTAGAAAGAACAAATTTTACAAATGAGGAAAAAGAAGATGTTTTAAATGATAACTATGGTATATGGGAATTTATTACAGAGAATTATTCTTATACTGAAGTTATGGATAAGTTATCCCGAGACTTTTTCGATGATGTTACAGAAGAAATGGTAAAAACGCGACTTGAAGATCCCAACTATTTTCTTGTAAGGGAAATTCCCGACTAACAATGCCCGCGTGATATTTTATCACGCGGTTTCTTCTCTAAAAAAATGGGACGTATCACGTCCTAATTTTTCTGTTGACAATTCGCGCGCAGTAGTGTATAATATAAATGTAATCAAACGAAAGGAAATAAAAAATGACTACTAAACAGATATGGTTTGATATGGACGGCACTATTGCCGACCTTTACGGTATCAATGGGTGGCTTGATGATATCGAAAACGAACGAGCTGACGCCTACGAAAACGCTCGCCCGCTCGTTAATCTACAGGTGCTTGCTCGGCTGCTGAATCGTCTTTTGCGACAGGGATATGAAGTGGGAATTGTTTCATGGACTGCGCGCGACTCATCGGAAGAATATGCGGAAATTGTTGAAAAAGCAAAAAGACAATGGCTTTCAAAACATCTTGCAAGCGTTCATTTTTCCCATATCGATATTATTGCATATGGAACTCCAAAGCAGATAGGGCGAAACGGGATTCTTTTTGACGATGAAGAAAAAAACCGTACCTCTTGGAATGGTATTGCTTACGATGTCGATAATATTCTTGAAATACTTCGCGGAATGTGACGAAATGTCACACCCGCGCTTGTAGGTTGGGACGTTAGACGTCCTAAAAGTAAAGTTGACAAGTAGAAAAACAATAGTATATAATATAAATGTACTCAAGAGAAGTACAAGAATAAATATAAAAATTGAAAGGAACATAAAATCATGACTTTTTCTGAATTTGAAACTCGACTTAACTACTATTTTAATTCCACCAGTGAGCGAGATGTTTATGCTCTCGAAAAAAATTTTTGACGGAGACGTATATCCGACAATGCCCACAGACGAAAAAAAGGAATTGTATGAGTATCTCAATTCTCAGTATTCGGATTTTTATGCTGGATATACTCTATTGAAAATGATTAAAAATTATAATCCCGACGCTTTTGCAGAACAGTGTCGTGAAGTAACAGAAGAAAAAAGAATAGTAAGCAATTTTATTTATACAATCTTTTTCGATGACAAGATATTTGAAGAGTAAAGGGCGAATTTCGCCCGCTCTCTATGTGGGACGTAATACGTCCCATCTTCTCTCTTGACTTTTCGTAGAAAAAATTGTATAATAATTACAACAAAAAAGAAAGGAAGAAAAAAATGTCAAAGGAATTAATTTTAATTTTTATTATCCTAAATGTCCTAAATGTCATAATCCAAACAATAAAATCTCTTGCCACAATAAAATGCGGCAAGGTGGGCGCAAGTATTGTAAATGCAATCGCTTTCGGATTGTACACTGTTGTGGTTGTATATACTGTGTGTGAACTGCCATTGTGGTTCAAAGTTATTGTCGTTGCAGTTGCTAATTTTATTGGCGTGTTCTTTGTCAAGTGGTTGGAAGAAAAGTTCCGAAAAGAGAAATTATGGAAAGTTGAACTTACAATTCCGCGCGGGGTGTCTCCCGAAGTTTTTTCGGAATACTTTAATACAAATTCAATTCCCTTTAATTATATCGATATAGATAGATATGTAATCTTTAATTGTTTTTGTGCCACAGGAGAAGATACCGAAAAGGTAATTGAAATTGCAGAAAAATATGGCGGGAAATATTTCGTTTCCGAATCAAAAAAGTGACGCGCGCCTTGTGGGTTTTTCTCACAAGGCAAAATTATAGGCAGGACGTAAGACGTCCCAACTCCAGTATTGACTTCTTTCTTTCCTCGTGGTATAATACTATCAGAAATTAAAGAAAGGAACAAAAACAAATGGAAAAATTCGACAGAAGAAGAAAGTATTATATGATTCTCGACTGCGAGACGGCAACCCTGCCATTTACTTCAGAATATAAAAATGCTGAGGACAAGAAAAAAATAGCTATTGCAAAACCTTTAATATATGATATCGGCTATCAAATAATTGATATCAACGGCAATATTTACAAGCGTGTAAATTATCTAATATCCGAAACTTTTTTCGATATGCAAATATTCGCTACCGCTTATTATGCCGCAAAGCGTTCAATATATCTTGAGCGACTTGAGCGCGGCGAAATAACGCTCGCAAGGTGGGACACATTCGCGGCAGAGTTTGAAAATGATTTAAAGGTTGTGACCGCAACAGGCGCATATAATTCGATGTTCGACTTTAAAAAAGCAATTCCTTTTACAGAAAAATATGTCCGCGCAGTCTATAGCGGAAAATATAACGCTTTTATTAATACCGAAAAGAAAAAATGCGAGCGTATTCTTCGCGGCGAGAATAATAATAATCGTTGCTTTAAACCCGATGTTTTTACTTTTCGTGATATTGATTATCCTTTGTTTGATGTCTGGGGTCTTGCTTGCACTCATCTATTAAATAATGATGATTTTAGAAATTTCTGTAAAGAAAATAATCGCGTCACAAGTAGCGCAAAATATTATTCCACAACGGCAGAAACGGCATATCAGTTTTTAATGCTTGACGATAATTTTGAGGAAGCACATTGTGCGATTGATGACGCAGAAATTGAATCGGAGATTTTTGCTCTAATCGCAAAAAAGACAAAGCATAAATTCGAGCGCGGAATTATATATTTCCCGTTTAGAATAATAGGTCGTGCGGATATTGACGATTAAGAAATAAAGGTGGTGATAACTCATCACCTTTTTTCTCCGTACAGGTTGGGACGTTTGACGTCCCAAGTCAAGTCTTGACTTCTCACTCAAAAAAGACTATAATATAACTGTAATCGAGAGGGAAAACAAAAAAAGAACTTTCGACAAAATAATAAGTCAACGACAGACTCAAAAACGAGAAAGGAAAAAAGTTATGACAAGAAAGGATTTTTACAACGCAGTTATCGAGGCAAACATCAGCGAGGATATGAACGCTTTTGCTGATAAGGAACTCGCCAAGCTCGCCCACGAAGCAGAGTATCGCCGCAATACGTCCACAAAGAAGCAGAGAGAGAACGAGGATATCAAGGCAACGATTCTGACCCACTTCACCACGGGCGTCCATCTTTCGGGCGCAGAGGTCGCCGAAGCAGTCGGCATTACTTCTCAGAAAGCAAATGCACTTCTCAAGCAGTTGGCAACCGAGGGAAAGATTGTTGTCGAGGAAGTCAAGAACGGAAAGCGTCTTGTCAATTCCTATTCGATAGCCGAGTAATCAAAACGGGCGGGATAATTCCCGCCCAAAATTTTACCGAAAAACTGGGACGTTAAACGTCCCAAGTCAAGTCTTGAAATTTTTTAGAAAATAGGGTATAATATAGACAGAAAAAAAGAAAGAGAGGAAATTTTTAATATGACAAGAAAACAGGAACAGGATAAAAGACGGTCGGAATTTCTCAAAAAATTAATTGCCTTTATTGAATCCGAGGGCGATGAAGCAATTCAGATAAAGAAAAATGAAGTTGCTTTTCCGATTGTATTCGATAACGGTGACGAAGCTTTTATGAAAATCGCGGTAAGTATTCCCGCGGGAAGTCGTGATGGCGATATTTTTGACGCTTACTCACTTCACGAAGAATTTGAGATAAACGAAAAAAAGAAAGCCGAGACGGCAAAAAGAAAAGAAGAAGAGAAAGAGGGTTAAACCCCTCTTTTTTTTCAGAAAAGTGGGACGTTATACGTCCCAAATCAAGTGTTGACTTCTCTCCCATATAAGAGTATAATATAACTGTAATCAAGAGGAAATAAACCTCTTGAGCAAAAATAAAAAGTCAATGGCAGACTCTAAAACAAGAAAGGGAAGTATTATGACACAGAAAGAGTTTTTCGAGAGCATTATGAACAACGATGTTATTACCGAGGAAATGAGAACTCACGCGGCGGACGCACTTGCAAAGATTGAGGTTCGCGCCGAGAAGCGCAAGACAACGCGCAACTCAAAGAATGACGGACTCAAAGAAGCAATTCTCGCGTGCTTCGTTGAGGGAACGCCGATGACGGGCAAAGAGGTCGCAACCGCACTTGAAATCACTCCGCAGAAAGCGAACGCGATTCTCAAGCAGATGACTGAGGACGGTTCACTCGCTGTCTCGCAGGTTGCGAACGGTAAGAGACTCATCAACTCTTATACACTGCCGACCGCGTAAGTGTAAGTATAGAAGTAAGAGGGCAATAGTCCTCTTATTTCTTTCGGATAAATTGGGACGTTACACGTCCCAACTTCTTTTTTTATTTTTCTTCAAAAGTATTGACAAGTATTTCCGAAAATAAAATTTAAATATAAAATCTCATTATCGAATATTCCCCTCTACCCAAAAATGTGAAATTTTGTCACCTCGGCGATTGTAGGTTGCCTCGTATACATCAACGTACTGAACCGTAGATATGCTTCCAATATTCCCCTCGGATAAGCTGCAAATAAGCTGCGTTTGAGCTCGGAATAAGCTGCGAATAAGTATTATCGTTTATTAACCACTAATAAGCTGCGTCTTGGTTTCTCGCTACGAGTTGCGGCGGTATATATCGAGCGGGTTACGTATGAGCTGGGAAAGACAAATAAATTATTGTATAAGCTGCACTTTAGTTAAGTGAAGTGGGCGCATTTGTAAAGAAAAAGACCAAGGTTTCCCTTGGTCTTCTCTCGTTTTATTTTTACCTTACAATCGTCGAGCGGGCACACTTATGCCTCTACTTTGAAGTAGCCTTTCTGCATACCCTTGCCCGTAACCTTGACATCCTGAACCTGCGCGCGTCTCGCCGCAACGAGTGCGCGAAGAAGAGCTGTAGCCTTCTGGGTAGAAGTGCCGAGTATAGCTGCAACGTTTGACGCGGTAATGGGTTCAATGGTGAGTATGTCGGTCTCAATCTGTGCGAGAAGAGGCTCGTTCTCCTGTGCTTTCTTGGACTGACGCTCGCGGCGACTCTCATTAGCCTTGTCGATATTGGCAAGTGCGTGGGAGGCGAAGGCTTCCATCTCAGCGGTTACGGTAGCACCCTCAACGATAGTGGTGAAAAATTCTCTCTGTGTCATTCTTTTTAGCCCTTTCATTTTTGAAGTTGGAAGTAAAGAGAGACGAAATTTTTAGATGCGAGGAGCGGAGTTAACGGTTTCACGGTTTTCGTCTCCTTTACTTTCTATATATATTATAGCGCGATTTTAGGAAGAAAGCAAATTTTGGGAACGGTAGCGTAAGTTTTAACGTAGACCGTCGTATAAGTGGAGATACCTATACTCCTACTTACAAGTGCGCGAAACTCGCTCAACACGAACGCTTTAGTTAACTAAAGTGCGCGCATTCTTATAGGTTCTAAAGCTAAATGGAAACACTTACAAGACGCGCGGGACACTGGTTGGTTTGTCCGCTCCGAAAAATTTAAAGGTTTTTCGCTTTAAATTTTCTTTGAGTCTAAACTTCATTTTAAGAAGGTAGAAAAGAGGAAAAGAAAAAGGAATTAAACGCTGAAAGAGCGGGTTAGAAAGATTCGGAGAGAAGATTTTCTTTTGGGAGCGGGCTTGAGTTTTAGGCAAGTTTATGGTTTCGCGCACATATAAGTATACTTGTGAGTATACTTGTAATTATACTTGTAATTATACTTATAATTTGACGCATTTTCTATATTTACGATATTAAAATGCTACATATTAATAGGACAAATTACAAAAAACCCTATAATTTTCCTCAAATTTCAGAAAAAATTACAGAATTTTCACAAAATTTTCAAAAAAATTACAGAATTTTCACAAAATTTTCAGAAAAAATTACAATTAAACTTATATATATTGTAAGTATACTCACAAAAAATTTGTAAATCTCCAAATTCGAGAGCAGCCACTTTACAGATTATTACAGATTATTACAGATTATTAAAACTTTTACAGATTATTAAACACCCATAAACGCCCATAAGGATTTGCCACTGCCCTTCCAACGACAAAGCGCCGTGATCTCCCTTGCGACGACAGCGATAGGAAATTC
>OHWG01001001.1_pt1 | contig 15506 bp, 9 predicted proteins | sample 1579621 | NCBI WGS metagenome assembly OHWG01 (sample SAMEA3882544, study PRJEB24775) | human gut metagenome | biome: human-associated habitat; feature: intestine environment; material: feces | place: Netherlands | collected 2009/2010
AAGGAAGCAACGCCCTGGCTGTGGGTCACGCGACCGTAGCTGAAGGAAGCAGTGCGACAGCTATGGGATATAAAACGCAGGCGAAAGGAAGCAACGCCCTGGCTGTGGGTCACGCGACCGTAGCTGAAGGAAGCAGTGCAACAGCTATGGGATATAAAACGCAGGCGAAAGGAAGCAATGCTCTGGCTGTGGGACATACGACGAGTGCTGAAGGAGATAATTCCCTTGTGGCAGGATATGCGACCAGAGCGGCAGGGGATAACTCCGTTGCCGTAGGCATCTTGTCCGTTGCTACAGGGGAAGGAGCATTGGCATCCGGAGTGTCTTCTTCGGCACGAGGTGCAAATAGTACCGCTCTTTCCGGCGGTATGGTCGGATCAAATGGAGCAAACTCCGTCGCCATGGGAGCGGGCGCTCAGGCACTGGTGCGGGACGCGGTCGCCATTGGCAGCGGATCGGTAGCAGATCGCGAAGCAGGCGCTGCTGGATGGGACCCGGGAAGCCGGGGATTTTCTTCCCGTATGGATCCCGCCTGGCGCTCTACGGCTAATGCTGTTTCTGTGGGGAATACAGATCAGAGAGTGACTCGTCAGATTACCGGGGTAGCAGCTGGCAGTGAAGACACGGATGCGGATTCCAATTACAATAATGACGGCGCCAAAGGCGAAAATGCTCTGGCGGCCGGTAGCTATGCTTCAGCATTGAAGGATTCCGTAGCTGTTGGTCGTGAAGCACAAGCAAATGATATGCGTTCCGTTGCGATTGGAATGGGAGCAAAAACATTTAGCAAAGCAGACAGTCAAGCCGCTATAGATACAGCTGGCGGCAATACGGCGATTGGGTACAATGCACAGGCCGGTGCGAAAGATCAATTGGGACTTGCTACAGCTGTCGGAAAGGATGCGAAAGCAACCGGCTGGGGCAGCAGCGCCTATGGGGTGGGGGCTGACGCGCACAGCAGCTGGTCGACGGCACTTGGGAATCAGTCCCGCGCCAATGAAACGAAAGGTATTGGCGGTACCGCAATCGGCACTACTGCCAGAGCAGACGAAGCCTATGCGACGGCTGTGGGGCTCGGCGCCGAGGCAACGGCTGTTAATTCCACGGCTCTCGGCATGCAGGCGAAAGCGACACAGAAAGATTCCGTCGCTTTGGGAGCCGGTTCCGTTGACCGTGCCGCAACAAAGGAAACCAAAGGAACGATTCCCCTCTCTGATGGAACGACCCGAGACTTTGGGAACTTTGCCGGCAACAATCCGACCGGTGTTGTCAGTGTAGGCGCGAAAGATAAAGAACGACAGGTGATCAATGTGGCGGCTGGAAAGGTCAGTGCGGACAGTACGGATGCCATAAACGGCAGCCAGCTGTACAGTCTGGCCGGTGAAGTCGGCAAGAACACTGAGGCGATTTCAAAGAACACCCAAGATATTCAAAACATCAAAAATACTAGTATGAAGTACGGCGGAGATACCGGGGATGTTATCAAAAAGAAAATGAATAACCAGGTGAACGTCATTGGTGGCATCCGTGATACGAGCAAACTGACTACTGCGGATAACATCGGCGTTGTGTCCGACGGAACGGACAATCTGAAAGTCCGTCTGGCAAAGAATCTCAATCTGGGCAATGACGGCAGTGTAACCACCGGAGACACCACCATTAACAACAATGGTGTCACCATCCATAACGGTCCGTCCATAACAAAAGACGGCATCGATGCCGGCGGCAAGACGATCAGCAATGTGGCAAATGGAACCAATGCCACCGACGCAGTAAACAAAGGACAGCTGGACGAAGCCGTAAGAACGACAAACAGCGAAGTAAGCCGGGTCGCTCATGGACTGGCTCGGTTGGATTCCCGGGTGAATAAAGTGGGTGCTAATGCGGCGGCACTGGCCGCTCTTCATCCGCAGGACTTTGATCCTGATGACAAGTGGGATTTTGCCGCAGGCTATGGGAATTATAAAGACGCTCACGCGGTGGCAGTCGGCGCTTTCTATCGGCCCAATGAAGATACGATGCTGTCAGTCGGCGGCTCTTTCGGCGGCGGTGAAAATATGGTCAATGCCGGTGTCACCTTTAAGCTGGGCCAGAAGAATAGCGTAGGTCGGTCCAAGGTGGCTATGGCAAAAGAAATTATTGATCTTAAAACAGAAGTACAGCTGTTAAAAAATCAGAACCAGACCATCTTGAAAGCGCTTCATGCAACGGGTGCACCGGGAGCGTCGACAACGGGCGTTGCCTTTTCGGACGTGCCTCAGGGTCACTGGGCGTATACCTATGTGAAGTCTCTGGCAGATAAAGGCTATCTGAAAGGATACCCGGATGGAGAATTTAAAGGGAATCTTGCCATGAGCCGCTATGAATATGCTGCCATTATTTATCGGGCCCTTCAGAATGGGGCACCGTTAGATGGCAACATGGTTCAGAGTATGAAGGAGTTTAAACCGGAAATTGAAGCGGCCCGGGAGGCAGATCGTTTCCGGGTAGACCGCATTTCCGGCAAAGACAACGATCGTCATAAAGTAGAACGTGTGCGCGTGAATAGCGCCGATAACAAAGCAGAGAAAGATTTCCGTGATGTGTACGGCAGTCATATTGTGAAATAAATGGCTTAAATAGAAAAGACAAGAACCGAAGCGGTAGATAGCTCTGGTTCTTGTCTTTTTTTGTTTCGTGCAAATAGTACTGTGAAGGAGTGCTGGGGAGTCATAGTCGATGAAATTTTGGCTCCAAGCATTACAGGTTCGCTTTTCTCTTTGTCTTGATAAGAAAAATTTCTTGAAAACATCTTGACAAGAAAACGCGGGGGGGGGATAATAAAATTTATAGAAAATTTTATAATTCCTGTAGGAGAAAGGAAGATTGTAATGAACAGGGTGTATCGAGTTATCTGGAGTGAAGTGAAACATGCGCATGTGGTCGTCTCTGAAATGGCGAAACGACAAACAAAAGGCGCTTCCTCTAAAGCAGTGAAAACCGCTTTGGTAGCTACTGTGGGAATGAGTTTTTTGCTGGGTGGTTATACAGCAAACGCGGCACCGGCAACAAACCCGGCTGGCGAAGGCCCCGGTGTGGCTATCGGGACAAGCAGCAATGCGCCGAAAGCGGAAAATGTGGCGATTGGCAACCATGCGACCATTTCCTACTCCAATGGAGCCAGCGCTGCGACGGGAGATGTGGTAATTGGAAACAACGCCCGTACGAATAACTATGTAAGCCAGGGCGGGGGCATTGCTATTGGTGCCGGTGCATTTTCGGAGAATATGGCAGGCACCCAGGAACAAGGATTTAATTTTAATCAAACGACCTTTACCGGATCGGGATTTTTAGGCTTGCAATCTCCCTTTATTCCTGCAGATCCCACTAAAGTGGTAACCGGGATAGCCATTGGACAAAATAGCTATGCTCGCTCTGGTAGTGTCATGTTGGGGACTCATAACTATAAAGGCGATATTGCAGACACCAATGTAGACACTGGTTCGGAAGCGAGTATGCGTTCCCATGAAGTCAGTGTTAATGCGACAACCATTGGCGTGAATAGTTTCAATAATTCTGCGTTTGGCGTGGTGAATGGAGCGTATTCTGCTATTACGGGGGCATATGATGGAGGCGGTTTCCGTTCCAATGCTTCTCAAAATTTCGGAGCTACCATTACAGGTTCTTTAAATAGCATTGAATCCAAAACTGCATCATCTAACTATTCAGGTGTAGGCAATAATATTGTTGGCGTGGCAAACAGGGAGTTCAATGCCAATGGGGCTTTGATTTTTGGGGCAGGTAATGAGATCACGAACTCTGTAACTACCGTTTCTGCACCTACCAGCAGCGGTAATTCACCAAAAGCTTTGCAGCAGACTTTGATGGGGGTTATAAAGAATGCTGAGGGCGGTGGTTCTACCATGGCTATGGGCGGAGGAAACAAAGCTGATTATACACAGAAAACACAGATTACCGGTGTCAATAATACGGTGACCGGTACAGCTGGCAATGTTGCTAAATTGAATTATGTATCCGGCTTTAAGAACACCGTAACCAATGCGTCCAATACCATTGTCATGGGTAACGAACATACCGTGACGGCCAATAATACGATTGCCATCGGCGGCCTTTCCAGTGCAGATACCCGTTCCGCGGCCAATACGACTTCTGTCGGGTATGATGCAAAAGTCAGCAAAGAAGGCGGAGTGGCTCTTGGCTACAAGTCCAATGCTACGGTAGATAAGGGGGCCGCAGGATATGATCCGGCTACGGGCATGGCTTCCGCAGAGACCAATTCCACCTGGAAGGCTACATCAGCAGCCGTTTCTGTAGGCGATGTGGGAAATGATATTACTCGTCAGATTACCAGTGTAGCAGCGGGCACAGCAGATACTGACGCTGTCAATGTGGCGCAGCTGAAAAAAGCCGTTGCCGGAGCTTCTGATGGGAATGATACGTTGGTAAGTAGTGCTAATGGGCTTAGCCTTTCCGGTAATACCCTTTCCATGAATGTTACTGATACTGCGGGAAATGCCGTAACAGGCTCCGTGGATTTGTCTGCTATTGCTGGTAGCGTAGATACGAGAAATACCGTAACTGCTGGAGAAAACGTTACGGTGGATGAAACTCCTAATACAGATGGAAGTTCTACCTATAAAATTAATGTGAAAACAGACGGGCAAATCACAAATGGCAATAAGGGAATTGTAACAGGTGGAACTGTATATAATGAGACCCGTGTAACGAATGATGGTTCCTATGTGAAGGCAGGGAATACAGCCGGACAAAATCTTTCTGTTTTGGACAGTCAAGTGAAGAATAATGCAGATAACATTACTAACCTGGATCATCGTGTGAATACCATAGGGAACAGCCTTACGAAATTGGATGACCGGGTGGACCGGGTTGGTGCAGGAGCAGCTGCTCTGGCCGCTCTTCATCCTCAGGATTTTGACCCGGATGATAAATGGGATTTTGCAGCAGGTTACGGTAATTATAAAGATGCCCATGCAGTAGCTGTAGGGGCCTTCTATCGGCCTAATGAAGATACCATGCTGTCTGTAGGTGGCAGCTTTGGCGGAGGCGAGAACCTGGTAAATGCCGGTGTGACCTTTAAACTTGGACAGCATAACCATGTAAGCCGTTCCCGTGTGGCACTGGCAAAGGATGTGCTGGAATTAAAGAAGATTGTAGCCAAGCAAGATGCGATCATTCAAAAATTCATGAGTGGCAAAATGGCTGGAGCTTCTCATGATGTGAATTTCCCAGATGTACCGAAAGATCACTGGGCTTACACTTATGTGAAATCTCTTGCCGACAGAGGGTATCTGGAAGGATATCCCGATGGTGAATTTAAGGGCGATCGTGCGATGACTCGTTACGAATACGCAACGGTTATTTATCGGGCTTTGCAAAACGGAGCACCGAATGATAGCAATATGAGTCGTGCCGTGGAAGAATTTAAGCCAGAACTCATCAAAGTCCAGGAAGTGGAACGTTTCCGTGTGGATCGTATTTCCGGTAAAGATAACGACCGGCATAAGATAGAACGGGTGCGGGTAAATGACAAGAATGACAAGGTGAATCACCAGCTTCGGGATGTGTACGGAAGCCATATTGAAAAATAACTTTTGCCAATAAAAAGCATAAAAGCATCTGTTGTTCCAATAGAATGACAGATGCTTTTCTTTATGGTAAAATAATGCTATCTTTTAATGTGTTTAATTGAGTTATTGTGACAAAAAAGGAGAGACACCCCATGAAATTGTTTGCAAGACAAGCTATTGCAGCTTCTCTGTTTTGTGCCGTTGCCTCTGTCAGTACAGCGTTTGCACAGCAACCTTTTACCAGTAGAAATGAACCACTGACACCAGCCATGGCATCTCGTGGTGAGATGGATGCTTTTCGAACGGACCTGGATGTCTATGTAAAGAACATTGACAGGGAAATAGAAAACCTGTTGATGCAGCGGAAAAGAGCTATTCAGAAATATAACAAAGCCGCCCAAAAGTATAATGAAGAAACTTTCTTTCACCAGGACAAAGTGCCTTATTATTCTTATCACTTTTATGACCACAGACATCATCGGAATGATTGTTGGAATAAGGAACGAACAAAAGAAAATAAGGATAAAACCCATGAACAACGTATGAATGAGCGTGTTGAGCATTTTATTGATGGCATGATGGATTGGTGAATGGTATGTTCAGAAAAATGGAGGAAAAGAAAATGAAAAAAATGATGGTAGCATTAGCAATTGCAACGGCAGCTTTTTCACCGGTTTCTTTTGCTGCAGAACAGCTGCAATCTGCAGAAGTTTCGGTTATATCTTATACTACGACTTCCTCTTATGTTGTAACGTATCAGGGAAAACGGTATATTTCCGGTGTCTATGAAAATACCTGGATGAATAACCACATGGCCAATCCGGAAACAAAAGTGTCTGCCTTTGTATATGACAAAAATAAAAAATGCAATGCAACGCTGGCAGAAGTTACTAATGTAACGACCTTAGCAGATATGAAAAAAGCTATTCAGGATGGAAAAGGGACCCTGTATAATTCAGAATGGAAAAAACTTGAATTGACAGAAGACTTCTTTCCAAAAGAGATGACTAAGAATTTTTACTTGGATACGGGAAAAGACGGAGTGGTCCTTGTTTTTCAGCCAGGAGATTTAGCTCCTTATTCGGAAGGGGTAACTTATGTGGTGGTCTCCTCTTCTGTTGTTAAATAAAACGAAATTTTTTGTTGATAGGTTTGTTGTAAATCGGTAATGGCAAAAATGTATTTTTAAATCAGTTATAAAGGAGGCGTATTGATGAATAAGGGTTATCGTGTTGTTTGGAGTCGGACAAAGAATTGTTAGGTCGCTGTTTCTGAAATTGCCAGGAGGAATCAACCAAGTTCGTCTAAGGGAAAAGGAGTGGTCGCCGCTTTGGCCATGACCAGTATTCTTTCGTTGGGCATAGGTACTCCAACTTATGCAGCTTATGATCCGGCAACCAATACGGATATATTGACCAATCAAATGGTCAGCGAAAGCCGTGGGGATACAAGTAAAGGTGATTTCAAATCTTACGATCATCCTGACCGGAATCTTGTAATCAACTGGACGGATAATTCCCGTGGAGACGGTGCCGCCATCCGTGATGCTCAGGTGAAGGCAAAAAATATTACAATTCATACTGATTTTGCAGGAAACCAGTGGACGGATAAAGGGATTATTTCTGATGGGACAACCCATATAGAGGCCAGCGGAAATATTCGTATTGATTCCCATGACGACGGTGTATTTACGGAAGGCACTGGATCGGTAACCATTGAAGATTTTAAAAATTTAACCATTCGCTCTACAAATGGATATGGCATGGTGGATAATGGTGGCGGCATTGTTATTTTGGGAGGAGAAGGGAGTACGGTCAAGATTTCTTCCGAAGATGATGGGAGTGATTTCTTTCGTCGTCCTGCCATAGGCAACTCCATGATGTCCATGTTTAATCCTATAGGGAATGGTATTGCAATTAAAGCAGACGCTATTACTCTGGAAGGGCAAGATAGTGCAATTTTGGCCGGCCCTGGGGCAGGTGGCAATCGATTCAATGTGAACCTGGCAGCCAAAAAAGTAGATATTAAGGGTACTGTTACAGGAGTGGGCGGTGATATTGATATTAATCCCAACATAGGGGGCGATGTAACGATTACCGCTCCGGGTATGGGGGCAAGCATTAGTGCCGGAACCAGTCCTCAAGGGGAAGGAACCCACGTAACCATTAATAAAAACGCTAAAGGAACGGTGAAAATCCTGGGCGAAATTCAGGCGCGCGGGCAAGGAACCACTGTACTGGCCAATCTGACGGGAGATGGGTCCTTTATCGATACAAAAGCCGATGATTTCGGCGGCGGAGTCTTTACAAAAGACGCCATTGGCGTGTCCGATGGGGCAAAAGTGGATCTCAATGTAAACGGAAACGATTCCTTTGTGCGGGGTGATACCGCTGTAAGCGATAAAGGAACGCTTGTGATTCATGCAACAGGCGAGCGGTTTGCTCTAAAACGTTCCTATGAAGATGGTATGGGTGATAGTTCCAACCTGCTCAAAGCAGAATCGGAAGGATTGGCTAAGATTTCCATTACAGGAAATGACAGCAAGGTGGAAGGGCAGGTAAAAGCAGAAACCAAAGGAAATATTCAGCTGGATATGACCGGGAAAAATATGAATTTCAAAGGGGATCTGAAAACATCCTGGGATGATCCCAGCCACGCTTCTGAAACCGACAATGCATCTATTCAGGCAAACTTTTCCGGAGACAATGCTTCCATGACGGGGAATATTAACGCTTATACCAGTGAAAGTACCATTACGGTCAATCTGTCCGGCGCCAACGGGAGTCTGACAGGCAACGCGGAATCTGTGGGAAATATGATTTCATCTTCCAGCACTACGGATCCGACGTGGCGGGAAAAGATTTACGCGGGCAATACGGTCAATCTGAATCTGACCGGCGCTCACGCAAAGCAGGTCGGGGATTTGAAGGCGCAGGGTGAAAATACGCTGAATGCGGTGTATTCCGGGAAGGTATCTTCTTTGAGCGGCAATGTGGAAAACGCGGGAACCATGAATCTGTCCTTTACCAACCAGTCTGTCATGAACGGAAATATGAGCAATGGGGAGAAAACCTACGAGGATGTACACCATCAGCCTATAAAAACAGTGGAAGGCAAACTGACGGCAACTTTTGATGAGGGGTCTGCCTGGAAGGGCGATCTTGAAACGACGGCCGGAAGCGCTGATATCGCTTTGCGAGGCGGCAGCCGTTGGACAGGAAATCTGGATGACCGCGCCGCAGATGGAGCCGCGCATATTGAACTGGATGGCAAAAGCTTATGGGAAGGGAAAGCTTCCGGAAACGGCAGTATTTCTCTTGCGGGAAATTCGCTCTGGCAGCTGACCGGTAACAGTACAGCGCATGCTGTTTACCTGGATCAGGGAAGCACTGTTTCTCTGGAGGGGACGGCCGGAAAATTGGAGACAGAATGGCTAGGCGGTTCTGGCGGCATGGTGAAAATGGATCTGCACTATATGGGCAACGATGTGGAAACTTATCGAAATGGGGACAGCAGTGATTTTCTGGTGGCACATGATGGCAATAACAGCCGTTATACTTTGAAAATGACTGATAACAGCAGTGTGAACGGAATGGAGAATAACAGTAAGCTCTATTTCGCCTCTACTGCTTCGGAGAGAGCTTCTTTCACGGCAAACCAGCAGGTTCAGATGAAAAATTATAAGCGGATTTATAATAAAAATCTTGTGATTCAAAAGGAAACGGATAGGGATAATCCTGCTTATGATGGATACGACAACTGGTTTTTGACTCCGGATTCCTCCAGCGGAGAAAATGGCAATGCCATCAACCCTAATGGTACAGTTCCTGGAACAGCCTATCATACGGCTTTGGCCCTGTGGCGTGATGATGATACCCTCTTAAAACGCCTGGGTGAACTGCGGTATAATCAGGCTGATGAAGGGGTATGGGCCCGTTTCATTCATAAAGGAATGGAAAGAAGCGGACAACATGGATTTAAGGGAACCTACCGGACAGTCCAGGTTGGTCTGGATAAGAAAGTGGAGACCGATCAGGCTGGAAGCTGGATCTATGGCGGTGCCATTTCCCATATGTGGGGGGATACAGGTTATACAGAGGGGCACGGTGAACAAAAATCCACGGCTCTGTCTCTGTATGGAACGAATATCCGTCCTCATGGCCATTATCTGGACCTGGTTGCCCGTGTGGGGCGTATTGATTCTGATTACAATACTGCCTATGGGGACCATGGAAAGTTTGAAAACTGGGGCAGCAGCATCAGCGCCGAATATGGACGGAAGAAAGTACTGGGGCAGCATTGGACTATTGAACCCCAAGCACAGCTTACCTATAGCTACTTGTGGGGAGATGAATACACAACTCGTAATGGTGCCAAAGTCCATCAGGATAATGGAAATAGCCTGATTGGTAGATTGGGCTTTGTAATCAGCCATGAATTCCAGGAACAGACCAAGCATCCTGGCCGTGTGTATCTGAAGGCTTCCATTAACCATGATTTCTTAGGCCGTACGGAAAGCAGCATCCGGGACGATGTTTGCTTTACCGATCGGGATGACCTGGGCGATACTTGGTATGTTGTTGGCTTGGGAACCAATATTCAGTTGGCGGATACGTCTCAATTCTATCTGGACGCAGAGCGGAACTTTAAAGCAGATGTAAAAACGAAATATCAGTTTAATGCAGGATTCCGGTTTAAATTCTAGAGAGAAAGACGAGCCGAAGAATTTTGCTTCATGGAGAGAATCCTGGATTCTAGGAACCATAAAGAACAAAGTCAGCAACCCCCTATTTGGAATGAGGGTTGCTGATTTTGTGTACATATCGAACTTTAGGCACTTATTTAGAATTTTATGATAGTGATGCTTGAGGGAATTTGGAATGAATTCAATGTAGTATAGTTATAGTTTTGAACACGGGGGTGTTCAAAATTCCTACTATCGTTTCATTGTATCAAATACGGACACCTTTGAGACCCTGGAAGTGGAACAGGAGACGTTCCATATTCCCTATAACCGGCGTTTCCAGGAAGGCGGGTTCTGCAAGCGCGTCCAATTCATGTACGGCGGTCGGCTGCAGCGTGTCACGTTCACCTATACGGGCTACGATATCGACGCTATCCTGGACCGCCTGCCGACGGCGAAAATCCTGAGTGAAGATAACGGGACCTATCAGTTGGAAGCAGAAGTCTACGGGAAAAGCATCGAAATGTGGCTGCGGAGCCAGGGAAAAAACGTCAAAGACGTCAAAATTGTGGAGTTATGAAATCAAGGAGTCATACATGGGGGCATCCTCTCATGGGATGGCTCCTCTTTTTGTTTCTCGCAATTCTTGTTATAATGAAATGAAAGAAAGCGGGTGAGTCTATGAAGTGGCAGATGCCGATTGGTGTCGATAATTTTTTTGATATACGGAGCAAACATTATTATTTCGTCGATAAGACGGACTTTATCCGCCAGCTCATCGACGGGCACAGTGCGGTGACGCTGATTACGCGGCCGCGGCGGTTCGGCAAGACCTTGACCCTGAGTATGCTGGAGTATTTCTTTTCCATTGAAAAAGAAGCACAGAGCCGCCACCTCTTTGAAGGTCTGGCTATCGACCGAGCTGGGGAAGATTACATGGCCCAGCGCGGACAGTATCCGGTATTGTTCTTGTCCTTGAAGGATTTTTCATGCCGTTCCTGGACGGATATGCTGGATATGTGGGCTGAGTATTTACAGGCGCTTTTCTTACAGCATACGCAAGTCCGGGAAAGTGAAAAGGTACAGCCGGAACTCATCGAGAAATTTCAGGATATTGTAACCCGAAAGGCGACTAAGGCAGGGATGGCGAATGCGCTAGCCTTATTGCTGCTCATGATGCGGCAGTATTACGGGCGGAAGGTCATTGTCCTTATTGATGAATACGATGCGCCTATCCAGCAGTCCTGGGAAGGCGGTTTTTACGATGACTGCATCGCTTTTATGAAACAGTTCTTGGGCAGTGTGCTGAAATCCAACGATAACCTGGAGTTTGCCATCCTTACGGGTGTCCTGCGCGTCGCGAAAGAAAGTATTTTTAGCGGCTTGAATAATTTTGATGTCTATTCGGTGTTGCGCAGCCGATATGGTGAAGTTTTTGGATTTACATCTCAAGAGGTGCAATCGTTGCTGGCGGCGTTGCAATTACAGGATCATTTGCCGGAGCTGAAATTTTGGTATGATGGTTATCGAATTGGCGGCAGTGAAATTTATAATCCCTGGTCGGTCATCAATTACGTAGCCAATGGATGCCATCCCCGGCCGTATTGGGTACGGACTTCGGGTAACGGAATTTTACGGGTCCTGTTGTCTCATGCCGATGCACTGCGGATAAAACAGGTCTATGCGCTGTTAGAGGGAGGAAGTGTTCGCGTTACGCTGGATGAAAGCGTCATTTATCCGGAAATAGGCCGAAACCAGGGAGCCTTGTTTACCTTACTTTTGACGACAGGGTATTTGACTGTAGACAAGGCATTGTCTCTTAGTGATGACCGGTATTCACTCCGCATCCCGAATGCAGAGATACGTAAACTCTACAGCACTGAAATCCTGAATACATTGGCGAAAGATGTCAATAAGAATACCTTTGATGACTTGTTCGATTATCTCCTGGATGGGGAAGCAGAAAATTTTGCCCTGCAATTACAGCAGATTTTAAAAGCTGTCGTCAGCGTCTACGATACAGCGAATAAGGAAAGTTTTTACCACGGTTTCATGCTGGGCATGACGGCGTTGTTCCTAGGCAAGGACTATACCGTCGAATCGAACCGGGAAAGCGGATACGGCCGCTTTGACCTGGCCATTATCCCCAGGGAGGTAGAGAAGGCTGGCGTCATCATGGAATTCAAGGTAGCTGCCAGTGAAGCGGACATGGCCGATAAGGCCAAGGAGGCGTTGCAGCAGATTGAAGAGCGGGAATACGTGACGGAATTTCGCCGGCGGGGAATCCAGACGGTATGGAAATACGGAATCGCCTTTTGCGGGAAGAAGGTGGAAGTCGTCCGCGGCCAGTACTGAACGGTATAGGCGCAAGACTATAAAAATTGAATATTCTATGATATAATTAATTGTTATGTGACCTGATGAAATACTTTTGATACTGGAGGTATATGAATGGCTACAGTTCAGGAAAAGATTGACCAGCTCCATGAAAAGCTCGCGAAAATCGAGCTGGGCGGCGGTCAGAAGCGAATCGATTCGCAACATAAAAAAGGCAAGATGACAGCCCGCGAACGGCTGGCTAAATTATTTGATGAAGGCAGCTTCACCGAAATGGGGCAGTTCATCCATCATCGCTGTATGAATTTCAACATGCAGGAAAAGGAAATCCCCGGCGACGGCGTCGTTACCGGCTACGGTACGGTCCGCGGCCGTCTGGTCTTCGCCTACGCCGAAGATTTTACGGTTGAAGGCGGTTCCCTTGGCGAAATGCATGCCCACAAGATTGCCCAGATGCAGGAAATGGCCCTGAAGATGGGGGCGCCTGTCATCGGCATCAATGATTCCGGCGGTGCCCGCATCCAGGAAGGTGTTGATGCCTTGTCTGGCTTTGGACGCATTTTCATGAATAATACGGCTGCATCTGGCGTCATCCCGCAGATTGCCGTCATCATGGGGCCCTGCGCCGGCGGTGCTGTATACAGCCCGGCCTTGATGGACTTTGTCTTCATGGTCAAGAATACGTCGGACATGTTCCTTACGGGCCCGGCCGTCATCAAGTCGGTCACGGCCGAAGAAGTAACGGCAGAAGAACTGGGCGGTGCCATGACACACAGCTCCATTTCCGGCGTCGCTCACTTTGCCTGTGAAAATGAAGATGACTGCATTGAAAAAATCAAGGCCCTCCTCGATTTCCTGCCCAGCAACAACATGGAAGAAGCACCGGTCATTGATTCCGATGATGATCCGAACCGTGAAGATGAAAGCCTCAATTCGGTCATTCCCGATAACAGCAGCATGCCTTATGATATGCTCGATGTCATCAAAGCCTGCGTCGACGACGGCAACGTATTCCAGGTATTGGAAAACTATGCCCTGAACATCATCACCTGCTTTGCCCGCTTTGACGGCCAGACTGTCGGCATCATCGCCAACCAGCCGAAGTTCCTCGCCGGCTGCCTGGATATCAATGCGTCCGACAAAGCGGCCCGTTTCATCCGCTTCTGCGACAGCTTCAATATCCCCGTCGTCACTTTCGTCGATGTACCGGGCTTCCTGCCGGGAACGACCCAGGAATACGGCGGTATCATCCGTCATGGTGCCAAGATGCTCTATGCCTATTGTGAAGCGACGGTTCCCAAGATTACCGTCGTCACCCGCAAAGCATACGGCGGAGCCTATATCGCCATGTGCTGCCGTCAGCTCGGTGCTGACATGGTCATGGCCTGGCCGTCGGCAGAAATCGCCGTCATGGGTCCCGATGGAGCTGCCAATATCATCTTCAAACACGATCCGGAAAAGGAAAAGAAGAAGCAAGAATATATCAATGAATTCTCGACGCCTTATAAAGCTGCTGAACACGGCCAGATCGATTGCGTCATCGAACCGAAGGAAACGCGGCCGCGCATCATCAGCGCCTTGGCAATGCTTTACAGCAAACGGGAAGAACGGCCGTCGAAGAAGCACGGCAACATGCCGTTATAAGGAGGCTGCCGTATGATAGAAATTCAATTTGCCGTCATCGTCCTGTTGATTGCCATGACCTTGGTCCTGAGCCGGTACTATAATACCCGCTTCCGTGCCTTGGAAGATAAGATGAAGGATGTCGCCGATTTCCAGCAGAGCGTCAAAGACCTGGCAGAAGCCGTCCAGGACTTGAAGGAAGCTGTAAAATCTGAAAAGACGGTCCAGCCGCAACCGACACAACCGAAAAAACAGGAACTGACCCACCCCGTCATCCCTGTCGGCCAGCGTCAGCCGGCTGTCGTAGCGGCCCGGCCGATGACCGTCGTATCAGACGGGAACCAGGCCACTCCGGAAGGGGAGCTTTCGGATGAAGTCGTCGCCGTCATCATGGCTGCTGTTGCCGCCTATGGCTATTCACCGGCAGCTATCCGCTCTATCCGTCTGCAGAAGCGCGGTTATAAACGCCATCGGGAAAATTGGGCTATGGCAGCCCGCCTGGGTGGCATGAGTCGTTAACTGAAAACGTATTTAGATCCAGGAGGACAAGATATATGAAAAAATTCAAGATTACTGTCAATGGCAAAGCGTATGAAGTAGAAGTCGAAGAAATGGGCGGCACTCCGGTGGCAGCTCCGGCTCCGCAGGCATCTGCACCGGCACCCGCTCCGGCAGCTCCCGCACCGGCTCCGGCTGCACCGGCATCTACACCGGCTCCCGCTGTAGGCGGCCCGATCCCTGATGGCGCCATTACGGTCAAAGCCCCCATGCCGGGCAAGATTTCGGCTCTTAAAGCCGAAGCTGGCAAAGCCGTCAAACGAGGCGACATCATCCTCGTCTTGGAAGCCATGAAGATGCAGAGTAACTATAAGGTAAATGCCGACTGCATCGTCCGCAACATTCTCGTGAGCGAGGGCGAACCGGTAAATGCCAACCAAGTATTGATTGAATTGGAGTTGATAAAGGAGGAATAATCCCGAGTCGCATTCAGTCCGTATATTATAAATCACTAAATTGTAAATGCAAATATGAACAGAGAAGAAATATACCGCCAGTTTGAGGAACTGGACAAACGTGCCTCGCTGGGTGGGGGCGTAGACAAGATAGAGAAACAACACGCCTCCGGCCGCATGACTGCCCGCGAACGTATTGACATGCTGCTGGACAAAGGCTCGTTCAATGAGCTGGACAAGTTCGTGAACCATCGCTGCACCAACTTCGGCATGGAGAAGAAGCAGATTGCCGGAGACGGCATGGTGTCCGGTTACGGAAAG
>OHWG01001004.1_pt1 | contig 15472 bp, 15 predicted proteins | sample 1579621 | NCBI WGS metagenome assembly OHWG01 (sample SAMEA3882544, study PRJEB24775) | human gut metagenome | biome: human-associated habitat; feature: intestine environment; material: feces | place: Netherlands | collected 2009/2010
TATAGAGATATTGACAAGGAATACAGATTATTAGAAGCTAGAAGAAATTTAAGAAGAAACATTTTTGTCAGTGAAAGTGTAAAAACACTTCATGGTATTGATAAGTTAGAAAATCTTAAAGGTCGTTTTAGTTCGTATACATATGCGGAAAGGCTGCTTGAATATATTTGTGAAAATAAAACTTGTCTTGGATATCTTGAAATCGAACGCATGTTTTATATTATGGTAGCTTATAGTTATGCTGATATTCGAAGAGATGAATTAATATCACGGGTAAGATGTCTTTATTGGATGGCTGTTTGTGATATAGCTGGTGACGCTGGAGAAAAAATTGAAAAAGACATGACGGCTTTTAGAGATATTTTCAGTGTTGGTTATGATGATGTCGGACAACATGATATTTATGATTGGTTTGATAATCTTTGTCATTTGTTGATTATTGTGAGAAAAATGTGTGATTGTATTGTGACTGAATATGAGGGGGTGTAATTATGAGTGGCATTGGTTGGGTTGGAATGTTTATTGTTTACATCATCTGTTTTATAATTACGGTGTATACATCAAACAAGAGGTTTTAAAACCTCTTGTTTTTTTTTTTATAAATTGTTTACAATTAGTTCATAGTTTATTCATTGATTTTTTGGGGTGTGTGTGGTATACTAATATTACATTAAAGAACGGGTGGTGTAATACATGAGTAAAAAGAAAATGACACAATGGGAAAAGAATTTGAAAGCAGTTGAGAGAGCGCAGAAGAACGCGTTAAAAAGAATTGATGAGTTGGAAAAAAGGGGATATAAAGTCAGTAAGAATGTAAAAAAAGCTGTTGAAGAGGATGTAACAAAAAAACGTTGGACGAGTGGGGAAGTTGAAAAGTATCGAAAAGTAACGGCAAACACAAGCAGAATTAAATCGTATTCACATAAGAAAATAACATACAAAGCGGCGGCAGGTGTTGAACGTACTTTTATAAAGAAAGCAAGCGAATTGACCAACATTAATCAGGCTAGACAGTTCACTAACGATTTACAGAAAAATGCAATGAACTTAAACAGAGGTTCCGCAAAATTGATATCGATGTTATTTGGTCAGTTCGGAACTGCATTGGGTATTAAATCTGATTTCGCTTTGTTATCGCGTAAATTTACAGATATTGCAAATGTTGGAAAAATCTTGAAGGGTGCTAAAACTTCAGAACTTACAAAAATTGTTTCAACTATCATGGGCAGTGAATACGGTGACGCTTTTGTAAAAGCTATTTATGCGACGCCTTTTTTGAAGGAGTCTAAGGACAAAATAAAAGCGGAGCAGTTGAAAGCAGCAAAAGAAACATTCGGTGAAAATTTCGCTGTTGGTGATGATACTATTGATATTATGTATGACTTTTTTGATTCTGACACATGGCAGAAGTATAGAAATGCTAAAAATTCTTATTATAATGAAGAGGAATTGAGGGGTTTTGTAGAGTCTGTTGATAAAGAAGGAATAACGGGTGACGATTTAAAAAGAATACTTGTTTTGATTGAGGGCGGTTCTTCTTTAAGAAAGGCTGTTAAGATAGTCAAAGGAAAATAAAAAAAATGCGCTGCCGATTTACGACAACGCAAAATTTAAGAAAGGATTAAAAACATTATGAGCAATTTGATTTGTTGGAGTTATGAGAAATTAAGAGAAATCACTTTTGATTTTAAAAGTGTCACAAAGGGAAAAACACACATTAAAGAATTACAAAACTTAATAACGTTTGACATTGAGACGTCTAACGGTTTTAGACAGAAAGACGGTCAGATTGTCGGTTTTTCTCATGAACTCTATTCAAAAAATCACTCGCTGTTCGACGGCGAAGACGTCGAACAGGTTTCTCTCATGTATGTTTGGCAGTGCGCGATTGAGCGCGCTGCTGATAATAATTCAGAAATTATTGTTTTCATGGGTAGAACTTGGGGTGAGTTTGAAGAGTTTATTACAGAATTGACAGATGATATTACATTGGCTTCTAATGGTGTTGACCCTAATATGGATGTAATCGCGAGAAGTTTAATATTAGACTCATATAAGAAAGGAAAGAAAGTTGTTGGAACAGCACCTGAAATTCATATATACATCCACAATTTAGGGTTCGAGTTCCAGCATTTACAGAATGTTTTTCATAAGGAGTTTACACGATGGACAAAAAGATGTTCTGTTTTTGCTAGAAAACAGCGGTGCCCGATGAGAGCGGATTTCAATTATAACAGAACTCACATAATTTTAAATGATACATTGTGTTTGACTCAGAGAAGTTTGGCAAGTTGGACGGAAGATTTGGAAGTTTCAAAATTATCAGAACCAAAGGATTTTTATTTACCAGTAAGGACGCCTGAAACGCATTTGACAGATGATGAGATTAACTATTCAGTGAATGACGTTGTTTCAATGGTTTATGGTTTGCGTGAGTATCGTGATAAGTATAAACGACTTGGAAATATTCCAATGACGCAGACAGGGGAATTAAGGAGAGTATTAGAAGAAAAGGTTGGCACTGATTTAATTTGGGTTGACATGTGCAAAAAGGTGGCAGAATCAGTTGATTATAATTTTTATTTAAAATTATATAAAGCATATATGGGAGGTTGGACTCATGCTAATATTCTTCACACGAATCAGTTGAGAAAGAATGTAAGTTGTTTTGATTTTCGTTCTTCATATCCGGCAGTGATGACACAATGTAAATTTCCAATTTCAACATGGCGCGAAATTTCAGAATATGAAAAAGATATGATTGATTTGCAGGGATTGGGTGCAAATAAGAAACAAATATATTTTGGTGAATTTAGATTCACTAATGTTGTTTCAAAAACATTCAACACATTTTATTCATACTCAAAGGCATATGACTTTGAAACGGCAACAGATGAAAACGGAAAGGAATTTGAAATTGTAACGCTTGACAACGGAAAGATTTACAACGCCGCAGGTTTTACAGCAACAATGACGGATTTAGATTTGGACATTTTCTTAAAAGCGTATGATTGTAATATTGAGGTTTTGCACTGTTGGGCTGCTGATTGTGATTATTTACCAGCAACTTATATCAATGTTATTTTGGACTATTACGGATGGAAAACGTCGTTGAAAGATGTTGAAGGAAAAGAAGACTTATACGCATTTTCAAAAAAGTTCAACAATGGTATTTACGGGGTACAGGTTCAGAAGTTAATCAATGAAGAAATTCTCTATAATGCAGATGGTTGGATTAAAGAGGACGATGAATATTTTAATCAGAAATCTTTTCATGATACAATTAAAAGTATGTTGAAGAAAAATTGTTATACTATGTATCAGATAGGCGTTTGGGTTTCTGCTTGGGCGCGATGGAGATTGTGGCAGAATATTTTAAAATTTGATGAAAAGGTTGTTTATTGTGACACTGATTCAATAAAAGGTGTTTTCACTGATGAAGAGGTTGAAGAGTTTTTGAAGTTTAATGATTACGTTGAAAGTTGTATTGTTGAAGTGTGCAAGGCTCGAAACATTGATATCAACAAGTTTAAACCAAAAACACCAAAGGGAGTTTGTAAGGAGCTTGGATATTTTGATATTGAGGATAAATGTTTGGAATTCAAAGCACTTCATGCAAAGTGTTATTGTGACAAGATTGAAAAAGACGGTAAAGAAAAAATTGTGTGCACGGTTGCGGGTATCAGTAAGAAAGCTTGTTTGAATGTTGTGAAGTCTGTTGACATGTTCAGAGATGGTTTGACATGGAAAACAAATGAAAGTGAAAAAACAACAACTTATTATAACGACGACCAGACGCCGGGAACGTGGGTTGACCGCAACGGTGATTGGTTTTATTCATCTGATAAGTACGGAATTTGTTTAATGCCTGCAACATTCAAAATATCAAATACTGAGGATTACAAAACATTATTCAACGATATTCAGTCGGCGTGTGACGGTGAAGAAATGTCAATCATGTATGAAAGAGCTGATGTATTAAGCGACTTTTAACAATAAAAAGAGGGTTTTCACCCTCTTTTTATATTACATTTTCCAGCATAATTTTTTTAACGGCTATATCAGAGAATCTAACACGACCGCGGAAGAAGTTTTCACGAAGTTTATTGAATAACGGTATGCGGCTAAATAACGTCATGTTTTCACGCCCGTCAGGGTTCATGTTGTAAAAGTTCGGATGTGTTAAATCAACAGTCCTGTTTATATAATAATAACCATTTTCATATAATCTTATAGCTAATTCAACATCATTATATGAAAGGGTACATAAATAATAATTCTTGCCCCAATCTGATTCTGGTTTACAGATACAAGAGAAATCAGAATTCAACCAACTATTGTCAATATTACTTTGCATTTGTTTATTCTTAGAAAAAGCCCTGTTAAACGCTGATTGTTTCTGACGTTCTGCAACTGACAAATTAACGAAACGCTCCAACACAAAACCGTCACCCCTATAAAATCTGGTGTTGTCCTGAATCTTTGTTGTTATGCCTAGTTCTTCGAAATAGGGATTGTTAATATCGAGTGAGTTCGACGCCATGAAGACAGGGACAAAGCGAACTCCATTTGGACCGCCACGGGCGATTGATGTATGAATGTTTACGAATTTATTCATCTCATTTGGTACATAATTATCACACTGAAACTCATCGAAAAAAATCGCGTCAACGTCGTAAAAGTTAGATGATATTTTTTTGATGTCATCAGATGAATTTATAGGCAAAACATAACCGCATATTTCTTTGAATGGTTCTTCTTCATCTTCATCGTTTACAATCTTTGAGCATAGCTGAATTACGCTATAAACGCCCTTTTGCATAACTGTTTCTTCTATGGTATATTGATTGTAATTGTCGTTTAAGATAATTGAAAAGATACCAGAAGCAACAGAACCTAAATCACCTTTCTTTCTGCATAACAGGGCGAATTTTCTCATATTCTTCAAATAAGGTAATTCTATTTTGTGAAAATATAAATCCAAAATCACCTTTCCAAAACCGTAAGTTTTACCTGCTCCACGGTTAGAGCATGACAAGAATATTTCAGGTGTGTTTTTGTATCTATCTTTTTTATTTAGAAGCGGCAGGGGTGAATAAAATTCAACCCCTGCGTCTATAAAACTATCATTCATATATTAATCCCCCTTTTTGAATTTACAACCGCGGTCAAACATGCTTTCAATGTAATCAGAAGCGGGTTTCACATTGCTGATAACCTGCATTCCTGAGGTTTTAACGTATGTATAACCGTCCTGAAAATGTGGCTGTGTGTCTGTCGCTTTGATGTAATGACATACACGCGGCACGCCAATACGATTTGATGTATAACCGTAATTAGAAAAGAACTTGTCATATTCTTCAAGGATTGCTGGTTTGATTTGTCTTTTACAGACAACAGGTGCGCCAACATTTCCGGCAACGCCTGCGTATAGTTCCAAAGTTCCAGTATTTCCCGCAACATAACGGGAACCTCCAAGAACTCTTCTTGCCTGTCCATAAACATTTGAAACAAAGTCTCCTTTTTTAACAGAATTTGCTTCATTCAGTAAATCCAACTGCGTTTGATTCTGTGCATAATTGTTTATATAATCCGTTCCGCCTGAATTATAATCAATACTATTTTTCACTTGAGTCAACATGTCACGCAAGAAATAAACAGCAGATAAAACAGGTCCTTGTTCCTGAATTGCTCCGACATCATTACGTAAAACGTTATTACCTAACGCCGCGGAACTGGTTATTTCATTCGCATATATTTCGTTGTCAGATGTTGTTAATGCTGACTGGTACTGAGAACCAAGAAATGATGAATAATCATCTATATTATAAGAAATGTGAGGTATATTCTTATATTCAATGCGCTCATCTACGTTTAATTGACTCATAATACCGTCACCCGGCGAGTATTTGTAATAAGCTGGAAGTATTGCTAACATCGGTATATTTTCCAATGAAGTCACAACATCAAATTCAACTTCTGTTTCTGCATTTTCACCAGTTGCATTTAAAATGAAATTTTCATACTGGTATTCTTTAACCTCATTTGCCAAATGTAATTCTATAAACTGATATGGAGCGCGGTAGAGTTTTTTATTAACATACTTTGAAAAAGCTGGTGTTTTAACTTTAAAATTAGCGTAATCAGGTGTTGGTGTGTTTGCAGTTACAAAACTGTGGATATAACTCCTTGGAATTGCGTATAACGCGATAATGTTATGTGAAGCGTTATTAATAGTCAATGTTTTAACAACATTAGCTAAACCTATTTGACCTGAATTGTCAGTTTTACTCATCTGAAAGAAAGCGATATAATTCGGGTTTGGATATTTCATGTATTGAATAGCCGCGGGCGCTGGTGATTCTCCTTTGTTTCCAACATGAATTAAATTATCTTTTGGACTGTAAAAACCTGATGAATTTTCTGTTAATAATTCATCTAGTGTAGTATCATCTGTTTCATACGGTGAAAGCTGCATAACTGCGTATAAGTCACCAACATCTATTGAATACATTGTGTCATCATCAGCAGTTCCAACAACAGGAAAATATAACATATTCTTATCAACTGCCAATCCTTCTTCTGTTTCCATTTCATAGATTCCGGTTTTCCAAGGGTTCTTTTCCAATGCCTGAAAATCATCTTCGCTCAAATGTTCTCTTTCTATTTTTGCGTCCTTATACTCCACATTAAACATATATGTTTGGAACCAATCGATTTCATACATAATGTCAGAAGTCACATTGTTTACATACTCCCAATTAGTAACGCGCGCGTAGAACGTCACATTTTCAAAAGAAGCGTTGGTGAATGTAATGAAATTGCATTGTGAAACCGTTGACGTTGGAAATTCAATACGACATTTCCCTGTCTTTTTAATATAGGTACATGTGACGTTTGAAGCTTTCAACTTGCTTTTAAAATAAGCGTCCTGACCTGCTTTTGACTTAAAAACAAGCTCTAAACCGTCAGTAATTTCAACATCACTATATAATTTTATTTGTGAATTAGGTGTAATTAAACTCATTTTAAAAATCTCCTTTCAATTTAAAATAACGATATAGGAATATTCCTATATCGTTATTATACTACATTTTTATATATTAGTCAACGTATTTCGCAGAAACGAAAACATGTTTGTTTTTATAACATATATAATACCATGTTGCCCCGTTCTTATCCTGAATTGAGTCACATACGTCAACAACATCACCGTCATATAGTTTCAAGCTACATTTACCGTAATTTGTGCCCGCCCATTTACGGGTGTTTAATACATCAGCATGAACCACGCCTGAGAACTGTTTTGAACGGTTCGGGGTTCCTGTTCCGCTAACTGTAAAGCGTGTTTTGTTGCTTGCTGTTAATTTTCCATGACTTGCGCTTGTGTTTACACTTGCGGTTTCAACATATCTTAAAACGTGATTCCATGGATAATTACGATAAGAACGGATGTGGATTTCACGCCCTGTTTGGTCGCCCGGCTTTCCGCCTGTTGCTTTTCCTTTTTCGTTAATGCTCGCTTCAACTTCTTTTCCGTTTCCGCAATACATAGCAACGTGGTGCCCTGTTCTTAAAAGAACGTCACCGCGCTTTAAACCTGAACCAGTGCGAAGATTTACAGATGAGGTGACATCTTTAAATCCTGCTTTTTTGAAAACATCAAGAATATTTCCTGTATAGCTTGCACCCATGCTCTTTACCTTTACACCTGCACGCTCCCACGCTGTAATGACAAGCGCGCTACAATCATAATCACCGTCAGCGCCCCAACGGTGAGTCTGACAATATCCGTGAGAATTGTCACGCGCTGTGTCTTCCATAAACTGAATAGCACTTTCAACCTTACTCATTTTCACCATCTCCTTTTGTTTTAATATCGTGTGCCATGAAGTCTTTAAGAACCCCGACTGTATCAACAAGGCTCTGTAAAGTCTGCTGCAACTGTCCCATGAATTTGAAATCTCTATACATAAAGTAACCGATAACAACGATTGAAACAGAAGAATTCAAAACCATATTCACAATATCATTCATTTCCATATTCTCACCACCTTTCATTAATTTATATACCCGTCAGGGTATTCATAAGCGTCAGCTATGAAACTACCATAAAAAACTCGCCCTTCCTGCGGTGTTTCGTCAGGTCTTATTATAACTTTACTGTTTAACACTTCAATATAAATTTCCATGCTGTGGAATGTTTCAAACCATTTTTGAAAAACTGCTTTTGAGACATAAAACGAAGCGACTTCTGGAACTAAATCTTTTCTGAAATAATGTTGTTCATCTTCAAGAAATCCATTTACCTTTGTGTATGTGTCCCAAATTGGCTTTCCATCTGGTGTTTTTTCATAGTAATCAACAAGTAAATCATCATCTACACCCAAGACTTCTTTGACAATTGAATTCACATCTGTTTTAAAGCTGTTGTTTATACCATAACCATATTGATAACCATTAAAAACGAATGTTCCAAAATTCATGAACGGCAAAAAATCAGGCAAAAAAGTCAATCCATCTCTTATTTTATATTCAAATTGAGAATATGTGTTATAGTGATTTGTATCAACATTTGGAGACGGAACCAAAAAACAAGTGAAACTTTCAACATCCATATCATAACCAGAAACGGGAATTCCCTGGTCATCAAGTGAAATTCTTCCGCCGTCATTCCAGTTAGGGTCTAAAGTTGATTTCAAAACGCGCCCATTTCTCCATTCTGATATGTCAAGGTGTAATATTTTTGCAGCAACATTTGAAATTTCACGAATGTTCAAAGTTGTGAAAATATCAATATAATGATTGTCATATGCTGTATAGAATAACCCTATTTCTTTAAAAGGTGGTGTAACAATTCCACCGCCTGAGTGTTGTTTAATCAGTTCTATTATGTGTTTTTCTGTCCACTCTCTCATCCTTCTTTTCACCTGACTTTCTAACATTTCCATATTTCTTTATCAGTTCAATTATATGTTTTTCTGTAAAAACTCTCATTAATATCACCACCTTTTAAAAAAGGAAGATTCCAGAACCCCGACCGTGTCTCAGTCAAAACATCAACCGGTGCTATATTTCAAGCCGAACTTCCGGCTGAGTAAGCCCTGCAAATCTTCCTATAATTATATTACCACCTCAACGGTATTTTGTCAAGCGTTTTGTTCAAGATTTTTCAATCGATTGTTTAAATCAATTATTTCTTCCTGCTGTTTCTTAATTAAATCAAGAAGATACAACAACTGTTTTTCATACGTGAAAGCATTTGAAAACGTTGACGGAATAACAAGCTGTGAAAAATAACAATTCTCTTTCTTCATAATAATCACACTCCTTTATGAAATTACATATTTATTTTCATACACAAGATTTACAAAATATAATGTGTGGTTAATATCAAGTGTAAAGAAAGCACCTGAACCCCCAACGCCAATTCCATTTGGATATAACGTAACAGGTATCATAGTGTCAAAATAACCAATTCGTTTTAACGCCACACGAGCTTGTACTATTGCCGAATAGACACCAGATTTTGGAAGATACACAGAATCAGAATTCATAAAAGATACACTACCAACTGACATATCAGTATGTCTTACAAATCCCGTTGACGTTGGTTCATAAGCAACTGTATCTGTTCGCGTAATAGTAAAAATAACGTGACTATCGAAAGTATGTTGTTTAAACTGAGTTTCACCAGTTCCACCACCACCACCTCCACCGCCTGCGCTTGCGTCAATTGCCTTTTTGATACCGTCAGATGTGACCGGATTTTGTGAGCCTTCTGTTGGTGTTGCGTCAAATGTCAAAACATTCTGTTTTCCAGTCTGCAGCCCTTCAATCGCTGTTGTATGTCCTGCCGTTGTTTCCTGTAAAGCTGTTATGTCTGTTTCCTGATTTGCAACGCTTTCTTTTACAGAATCAATTGCAGTTTTGTTGTCTGAAATCTTTTTGTTCTGCTCTGTCTGCTCCGTTTTGATAGCGTCCAACTGTTCCTGTACGTTGCCAACGTCAACATTATCAATTGCTTTTTTAATTCCGTCAGATGTGACCGGATTGTTAGACCCCTCTGTTGGTGTTGCGTCGAATGTCAAAACATTCTGTTTTCCTGCCAATCCCTCTTTTACAGAATCTATTTCAGTTTTGTTGCTGGAAATCTTATTGTTCTGCTCTGTCTGCTCACGCTCTATTGCTTCCAACTGTTCCTGTACGTTTCCAACGTCGATATTATCCAACGCTCTTTTAATTCCGGCAGATGTGACCGGATTTTGTGAGCCTGCTGTTGGCGTTGCGTCGAATGTCAAGACATTCTGTTTATTATTCAATGTATTTTTCACATTAGTCATTTCACCTGTCAAAGTTTCAATGTCTGTTGTGTTAGTATTTACATTTCCAGTTAAAGTTGTCACATTCTGAGTGATTGTCTGAATGCTAGTTTTTACACCGTTGATTTCTGTTTGCATTGCGTCAAGTTTTCTCTGCACTTCGTCAGGATTAAGGTTGTTGACGTCGTTTTTAAGTTTAGTTACTTCACTCTGTAAAGCAACCAACTTTCTGTTGATGTTGTCGATTTCTTCCTGATAATCCCCGCCCGGTTCGATGTTGTCAATCAGATTTTTCAAATATAAAATCTGTAATTCATAAGTGAAACACTCTTCAAACGTGGACGGTATAACTAATTGTAAATCTTCAACCATGTCTTTAAAATCTTCATACATATATTACACACTCCTTTCAAATTACAATAAACCAAAAAACAAATCATCAAATTCACGCCACAAGTTTTTCAGGTACGGTGTTGCTTTCATTAACATTTCATAATTGAAATCATAGTGTTCATCCTGCTCTATTGTTTTGCTTGTTGAATCGTTTGTTGTTGTGTTTGTGTTTGTGTTTGTGCTCTCATTGTGTGACGTATCTGAGCCGTTAGACTCTGATACATTCTTTGAATTACTTGTTGCTGTCGTCGCGTTTTTGCTTTCGCTTGTGTTTGAATTCGTTGTGTCTGTTGTGCTCGATGTTTTACCAGTCGTTGAATCTGTCAAATCCTTTGTGACGGTGTCAGTTCCTGTGCTTTCACCAGATGTGATATCAGAACCCGAATCAGTAACCGTGTTTGTTCCTGCCAAATTTCGCGTCTCTGTTTTCGTTGAATTATCATCATGAGTGTTTGTTTCTGAATAGTTTTCATAGCTTGTTTTTTCACTTCCTGTTGTTGAATCTTTTCTATTTGTAAAAGTAAGATTGTTTGTTTCAGAAAGTGTTTTACTATCTGAATTACTTTCAGCAGCCACTAAACTTTCAGTGTTTACAGTCGCGAATAAATGCGGCGTTTCTGTCTCTTTCTGGAATGTGAAATTCGTTAAATAATTTCCGTCCTTAACGGCAGATAAACCGTTTTGTGGTGTGTCAGAAAATGACACCTCTCTTTCTATAACGTTGTTACCTTCTTTTTCACTTCGTGTTTCAAGAAGTGCTGGTGATTTTGTACCGCTGCCGTTCTCCGTTGCGTCCTTGCTGTTGCTTTCGGTACCTGTTTTTGTTAAATCACTTGTTGTGGCTTTGTTGATAGCTCCAGAAATAGCCTTTGTGTCAGTAACGTCACCGTCATTGGAATTTGTCACCGTGCCAGTATCTGTTGTATTTGTCAACGTTGATTTTCCATAAGTCGTTGTGTTTGTGTCGTTTGCTGTTTTTGATGTTGTTTCTGTTCCACCCTGAGTTGTTGAACTTTCGTTAGAACCTGTTGTTGTGTTCTTACCTGTTGAAGAATCTTTAACCGTTCCTGTTCCCGTTGTTTCGTCACTCTGCGTTCCTGTTGTTGTATTGGTTGCCGTTGTTGACGTTGTGCCGTCAGCGCTAGTTGTTCCTGATGAGTCTGTTTTAGATTTACCCGCTGCGGTTGTATCAACTGTTCTCTTATTTACAGAATAATTCGCGAAAACCTGCTTGTCAAGGTTTTCAAAAGTCCAGTTTATTTTTTCAGCAAGGTCGAAAATTCTATGCGCCAAAGCCATTCGCCAACCTGTGAAAGTTTCAAATCCGATTTCATCATATAAAAACTCCTGAGTAAATGACAAAACAAATCTGTCTCTGTATTCCTCAGAAATAACATTCAATTCAGAACCAAAAAGCGTTGATTTTGAAACGTCTGTTAAGTTCTGAAAATCTGTTAAATCCTTGTTGTTGGAATTCTCTATTAACTTATCCAGAATTGAAATTGTATATTTAGCCATCGTTTTCACCATCCTTATTTGAATTTTTTGACTCATTCTCATCAGCGCCGGAATTCTGTAACATCATCATAGAATAATCCCCGTAAAGTTCTGTATTCATATTTGACGACAGATTAACAGATAAATCAAGACCCCAACGCTCGTTTGCTTTATTACAAAAATCAACACGATTCAACAATCTTGAATTCAATGAAATTAAATCTTCCTGACGATTTATTGAGATTTCATCAGATATTAAACGCTCTTTTTTTGTTGTCTCTGCTGATATTCCAAGCATTGAAAGAGCTTCAGCCCAAATTGTTTTGAGACATTGCAACATCTCATTACCTCGGAACTCAACCCCAGTTTGAAAGGCTGTTATGCTGTCTTTGATATCCTCTCCATCTTTTACAGTAACCACAGGTTGGAAACCCTGAACTCGCAACATGAAATTCTCTTTTGTGAGTTGTGAATTCCGATTTGTTGCTATAATGTACGGTGTAACCTGCTGTTGTAAATTGCTTCTGAATGTGTTGTGACATTCCCACAATAGACGAGCGTATAAGTCAATTTTATTCATTAATGTTGTTTTTGTCATGTTGTCAAATAAAATCAACCAATCATCCGTTTCAATGTTTCGCGCGTTATAACCAATTCCTATAATATCCGTTGGATATCCGTATATATCAAAATTTCCAATCTGCAAGAAATCAACAGAAACCAAATCATCAAGCCCGCGCGGTTTTAACATTGCAGCTTTGCCAGATAATAACAACGTACGTTCGAAGAAAAGACGGTCACAAGTTTTTGGCAACCCGTGCCATTCGAACTGAGACAAAGCAATGTTAATTAAACGCTCCTTATAATATCGATATATTTCATAATTTTCAATAACTAAATTTTTGTCTTGTCTTCGCATTTTATCACCCCTTATTAAAAAAGGGCGGTGTATTTTACACCACCCCTCAAATTTTTATCACTGCTTGTTAAAAGTGATTGTTTCACCAACATTAGCAGCGCTTGTTGTTGGTGTACTTGCTTTGTAAGTAGCGCCGCCCATTTCAAGCTCCAATGTAACGCTTGCTGCATTAGCTGGCATGATAACAGCACCATATTCATGAATAGCAATTGCTGCTTTTGTTGCTGCTTCTGTCTGTACGAATCGAACGTTTCTACTATGAAGCGTTGCGTCATCGTCATCGTCCTGAACTGCCAATGTAAAGATTGTTGCAACGTCTGAAACTGATTTATCTGTAATTTCTACAGTTACGCTTTCAGGAAGTGTTACAACTGCGTCAGATGTTACAAATGCGATTGCATTTGCGAACGGACTATATGAAATAGTCTTCTGCACTCTATAGAAGTAATTCCAATAATCACCAGCAGCAACGAAAGTTTCAGTCATCTTCATTGCGTTATCGTAGCACTGGAAGAACCACTCATCAACAAGCACTCCGCGAACTTTCTTCATAGCGTCCAATTCTTCCGTCGTGACTTCGTCAATCATGTCAGACTCTGCGCGGATTGCGTCAAATCTGTCATTGTCGAACTCGTCCCAATTATCAATAAGAACAACTTTTGAAGTGTAATCTGCTTCACTCATGTTGAAAGCTGACGCCAAAACTTTTACAGAATAACGAGCTGCAAAATTAGCATCCAAGAACAAATACTGTTTGTCTTTGTCCGTGTTTGTAAGAACATTAGCAGCGTTATATTCACGGCGAGGAATTGTCAACTTGTTTGAAGTTGCACGGAAAGCAATCGCGAACTCTTCAATGTCGTCTGAATTTGGAACAGTCTGAGAAACAATCTTACCATGAGAGATTGTTTTAATCAGCAAATACTTATAAAGCAAATAAGAATCATACTCAGCCGCCTTATAAATTGAATCAACAATTCTCGCGATTAAATCTGTCACACCGTCAGCAGAGAGAAAAGCTTTTCGCAAATCTGTATCTGTGACTGTTACTGGATACTGAACATTCCATGACATTGTGTGAAGAGCTGAACGAATATCAGGCATAGTTCTTTTCAGCTCTCTCTTCTCTGCCTTGTCATAGTCAAATACTCTAACATTAGCAATCTGAACAAAAATCTCTTCGACTGTTTCGCCATACTCCAAAAGACCTTTTCCAAATCTCTTATTCATAGGGTCGTTGAATGTGACTGACTTAACTCTAACAGCTGCGATTCTGTTAATCAATGCAGAAATAAACTGATTAGCCAAAGCAGGATAACCAAAAAGCACCTCTCCAACCTTTGGAATTTCTGAACTTTTTGAAATATCAGGAACCAAATCCTGATATTCCTGACCCGCGTTTTTTCTGATGACATTCAAAATATCAACAGTTGACGCGTTCAAATTCTGAACACTTATTCTTCTTTTCATACCTTATTCCTCCTTACTTTCCTCTGAAAACAAATCTTCATAATTCATTTTTTCTTCGTCTTCAATATCGTCAGAATCTTCATCAGCGTTTCCATCTGCCTGTTTCTCAATTTCAACGCCGTCAAAAAATGCCTTTCGATATCTCTCTTTCCATTCATTGTCAAGCTTGTCTAAATCTGCCTGAGTTACACCCGGTTTATCGATAGCTTGAATTCTTTCAATGACATCAACTGAATTTTCATCTGTTAAAATGTCATTAAGAATTGGTTTAAGTTCCTCAATATCAATCATACAAAAAACCTCACTTTCTAAAAATAAAGTGACAAGAGCGACATGCCTGAATATCACTCCTGCCACCTCTTACATTTAATATACTACATTAAATGTTATTTGTCAACAGTTTTATAGATTTTTCCTTCACAATCTTTAATCAACTGATTCAAGAATGTTTTGAATTTCTTATTTTCTGTTTTAGCTGCAACAGCCTTTATTTCTTTGATGATGTTTTTCATCTCAGATGTTTCAACAGTCATTAAACTATTGTTTTCAATGTTATCAACCATACTAATAACATTTTCAACCCCTGCCAAATGAACTTTGGCTGAAATCTCTAAACTTTTTAAATTAGTCATCATCCTCACCTCCTTTATAATCCAACATTTTAATAATATATGAAGCTGGAACAACCTTTTTAATATAATCACCTGTAAAAAGTTCCATTTCAACAAGTATAGGCGTTCGCTCTATAAGGTCTTCATCATAGTCATAAATAAATAAAATCACCGTTGATAGTTTCATTATCAAAAATTAAACCGTCATAATCTTTCACATACTCTTTAAAAATACTATCACTAAGTAAATCATTACCAAC
>OHWG01001009.1_pt1 | contig 15410 bp, 15 predicted proteins | sample 1579621 | NCBI WGS metagenome assembly OHWG01 (sample SAMEA3882544, study PRJEB24775) | human gut metagenome | biome: human-associated habitat; feature: intestine environment; material: feces | place: Netherlands | collected 2009/2010
TCATGGGAGACGTTGGCGGTGAACTCCCGGCGGCTCTGCTCCGCCGTCTCCTGCTGGGTGATGTCGAAGGCCAGCACCACCGCGCCCAGCACGTCTTCGCCGGACCGGATGCGGGAGATATCGAACTGATAAATGCGGCCCGGGCGCTGCACATGGACCTCGCTGTGGCCGGAGGCCATGGCTTCCTCCAATGCGGCGCTGACGTCCCGGCTGCGGTCCACCGTCAGGAAATCCTGGCCCAGGCAGGTCTCGTCCGCCTCGAAGATCCGGCAGGCGGCGGGGTTGATGCTCAGCACAGCCCCGGCGTCGTCCAGCAGCACCAGGCCCTCCTGCATATGGGAGGTGATCTGTTGGAACTCGTCGGACCGGCGGCGCAGGTCCGTCAGCTGGCTGTCGATCTGCCGCCGCTGGACGTTGATGCGGCACAGCAGGGGGGACAGCTCCTCATAGGTGTCGTTTTCCAGGGGGTGCTCCAGGTCCAGGGCGTTCAGGGGCGCGGTGATGCGGCGGGACAGGCGGCCCGCCAGCAGGCCCGACAGGATCAGGGCCACCGCCGCCGTCAGCAGAATGGCCGGCAGCATTCCCAGCAGCAGCATCCCCACGGTGGCCCGGCTGATGGAAATGCGCAGCACCGTGCCGTCCGGCATCCGGCGGGCATAGTAGCTGGTTTTTTCCAGCAGGGTGCTGGAATAGCGGGTGGAGTGGCCAGAGCCGGTGCGCAGGGCCTCCCGGACCTCCAGGCGGTCGCCGTGGTTCTCCAGGCTTTCGGCGTCGCGCTTGGTGTCGCACAGCACCGAGCCGTCGGCGGCGATCCAGGTCAGGCGGTAGCGGTCCGCCTTCAGCTTATTCAGCTTATTCAGGTAATCCGTGCCCTCCGTCTCCACGGCGGCGGCTGCCAATTGCAGCTGATCCTGGAGCTGGGACTCCTGCACGGAGGCAAAATAGCTGTACAGGCAGGTCATGACGATGACCACCCCCGCCAGCAGCACGGCCACGGCGGACAGCATAAACGAACGGAAAATTTTCTTGGTCATCCTTGTTCCTCCAGCCGGTAGCCCACATTGCGGACGGTCTGGATCAGACCGCCGTAGGGGCCCAGCTTCTGGCGCAGCGTGCGGATGTGCATATCCACGGTGCGGGTCTCGCCGTAATAGTCGGTGCCCCACACCTGGGCCATCAGCTGGTCCCGGGTGAAGGCCATGCCGGGATGGGACAAAAACAGCCGCAGCAGCTCGTATTCCTTATAGGTCAGGGGCACCCGCTGTCCGTCGCAGGAGACGGTGTGGGCGTCCTGGTCCAGGGTCAGGCCGGACAGGTGCAGCACGTGGCTGGGCCGGGCGCACCGGCGCAGCACGGCCTTGACGCAGGACACCAGCTCCATGACCCCGAAGGGCTTGGTGAGATAGTAGTCCGCGCCCAGGTCCAGGGCCTGGATCTTGTCATATTCCGCCCCCCGGGCCGTGGCCATGACCACGGGGATGGAGCGGGTAGCCGGGGCGGCCCGCAGGCGGCGCAGCAGCTCCACCCCGTCCACGCCCGGAAGCATTACGTCCAGCACCACCAGCTCCGGCAGCTCCCGGGCCGTCCCGATGGCGGACCAGAAGGCCGTCCCGTCGGCAAAGCCCCGGGCCTCGAAGCCGGTGGAACGCAGTGTATATACCTCCACATCGCGGATGCTGGAGTCATCCTCCACACACCAGATCATGGGTTATCCCTCCTTATGCCGGCCGGTGATGGAAAAAATCACCCACTCGGCGATGTTGGTGGCGTGGTCGCCGATGCGCTCGAAATACTTGGCGATCATCAGCAGGTCCAGGGCATACTCCCCGTCTGCGGGGTCGGCGGCGATGCGGCCGATGAGGGCGTGCTTCACCTGCTCGAAATAGGCGTCCACGGTGTCGTCGGCGGCAAGCACCGCCTCTGCTTTTATTGTATCATGTTTTATGTATGCGTCAACACTTTCTGTCACCATAGAGATGGTTGCCCGGGCCATCTGGCACAGAATGTCGTCGTGCTCGGCGGTGCGGCCCCGGAGAAAGGTGACGATCTCGGCGATGTCCTCGGCCTGGTCGCCGATGCGCTCCATATCCGTGATCATCTTCAGGGCGGCGGAGATCTGGCGCAGGTCCCGGGCCACCGGCTGCTGCTGCAAAAGCAGCTTCAGGCACAGCGACTCGATGGTGCGCTCCTTCTGGTCGATCTCCGTGTCCAGGGGGCCCACCTGGGCGGCCAGGGCGGGGTCTCCCTCCGTCAGGGCCTTGGAGGCCAGGGCGATGACCTCCTCGCACAGGGCGCCCATCTCGATGAGCTCCCGGTTCAGCAGCGCCAACTGCTGGTCAAACTGTCTTCTCATTATCCGAACCTCCCGGTGATGTAGTCCTCGGTGCGCTTGTCGGCGGGGGCGGAGAACAGCTGCTCCGTTTTGCCGAACTCCACCAGCTCGCCCAGCAGGAAAAAGGCCGTATTGTCGGAAATGCGGGCCGCCTGCTGCATGTTGTGGGTGACCATGACCACGGTGTAATGCTCCTTCAGCTCCAGGGCCAGGTCCTCGATTTTGGAGGTGGAAATGGGGTCCAGGGCGCTGGTGGCCTCATCCATCAGCAGCACCTCCGGCTCCACGGCCAGGGCCCGGGCGATGCACAGGCGCTGCTGCTGGCCGCCGGAGAGGCCCATGGCGCTTTTCTTCAGCCGGTCCTTCACCTCGTCCCAGATGGCGGCGGAGCGCAGGGAGCGCTCCACGATGTCGTCCAGCTTGGCGTGGCTGCGGATGCCGTGGGTCCGGGGCCCGTAGGCCACGTTGTCATAAATGCTCATGGGGAAGGGGTTGGCCTTCTGGAACACCATGCCGATGCGCTTGCGCAGCAGGGTGGGGTCCACCCTGGCGTCATAGATGTTCTTCCCGTGGAAGTCCACCTCCCCTTCGATCTTCACGGAGGGGATCAGGTCGTTCATGCGGTTCAGCGTCCGCAGGAACGTGGATTTGCCGCAGCCGGAGGGGCCGATGAAGGCGGTGATCTGCCGCTCCGGAATGGCCACGGACACATCGTGGAGGGCGTGATTGGGCCCGTACCACAGGTTCAGGCTCTTGGCCTCAAGAATCGGTTCCATAAATTGCCTCATTTCTTTCGCAGCTTCCGCCCCACCAGGGAGGCGGTCAGGTTGATCAGCAGGGTCAGCACCATCAGGATGGTGGCGATGGAGAAGGCCAGGGCCGTCTCGCCCCGCTCGGTGGCGTAGACATACAGGGCCACGGTCAGGGAGGCGGCGGAGGTGTGCAGGGACTTGATAAAGCCCACCAGCTCCAGGCTGAAGCCCGCCGTATACAGCAGGGCGGCGCTTTCGCCCACAATGCGGCCCACCGCCAGGATGCAGCCGGTGACGATGCCGTCCACGGCCCCGGGCAGCACCACGGTGCGGATCATGTGCCACTTTCCGGCTCCCAGGCCCAGGGCCCCCTCCCGATAGGACTGGGGCACGGTTTTCAGGCTCTCCTGGGTGGTGCGGACGATGGTGGGCAGGATCATCACCACCAGCGTCAGGCCGCCGGCCAGGATGCCCGCCTTCAGGCCCAGCCGCTGTACAAACAGCAGCATACCCACCAGGCCGAAGATGATGGAGGGGATGCCCGTCAGGGTCTCGGTGGCGAACTCGATGACGGCCACCAGGCGGCGGTTGGCGGCGTACTCCGTCAGATAGATGGCGGCCCCCACGCCCAGGGGCAGGACGATGACCATGGCCACCACGATGATATACAGGGTGTTGAGAATGTTGGGCAGGACGCCCACGGTGTCCTTGATATAGCTGGTCTGGCTGGTCAGCAGGGACCAGGTGATGCCCGGCACCCCGCGATAGAAGATATAGCCGATGAGAAACAGCAGCAGGGCGTAGGTCAGGCCCGCGCACAGCCACACCAGAAACCGCAGCCCTCTGTCATACAGACGGCGGCGGGGCGACAGCTTTTCCTCCATGAGTCAGTCCTCCTTCCTCTTTTTGATGAACACGTTGAGAAATACGTTGATGAGCATAATGAACAGAAACAGCACCAGGCCGATGGAAAACAGGGCCTGCTGATACAGACTGCCCACCGGGGCGTAGGACATGCCGGAGATGATGCCGGTGGTCAGGAACCGGACGGACTGGAACAGCCCCGGCATATTGGCCACGTTTCCGGCCACCATGATGATGGCCATGGCCTCGCCGATGGCCAGGCCCACGCCCAGCACAATGGCGGTGGCGATGCCGCTGCGGGCGGCGGGGACGGTCACCCGGAACACGGTCTCAATGTGGGTGGCCCCCAGGGCCAGGCTGGCCTCCTCATACTCCCGGGGCACCGCATTCAGGGCGGTCTCGGACACCGAGATGATGGAGGGCAGGATCATGATGGCCAGCACCAGGATGGCCGCCAGCAGACAGGCGCCGGACCCCAGGGAGAAGGTGGTGCGGATCAGGGGCACCAGCACGATCATGCCCACCAGGCCGTATACCACCGACGGGATGCCCGCCAGCAGCTGCACAGCGGTGCGGATCACGGCGGCAACCCTGGGCGGGGCCAGCTTTGCCAGGAAGATGGCCGTCATCAGGCCGATGGGCACGCCGATGACCATGGCCCCGGCGGTGCCGTATATGGAGGTGAGGATGAAGGGGAGAATGCCGTACTGGGCCCCGGTGGTGGTGTTGGTGGGGTCCCAGACCTGGCCGAACAGAAACCTGAACAGGCCGATCTCCCGGATGGCGGGCAGGCCCGAGAGGATCAGATACACGCTGATGATCAGCACGAAGCCCACGGCCACGATGCCGCACAGCAGGAAGATCAGATGGATCACGGTTTCCAGGGCCTTATGGGCCCCTGTATTCTTTGAACGCATAGTCGGTTCCTTTCTTGTCCGGAACGGGGAATGCCCCTGGCCCGGGATTCGGGTCAGGGGAGGTTTCCCGGGGTGGTTACTTGGCCACGGGCACCGCACCGGCGTTCTTGATGAGGTCGGAAGCGGCGGCAGAGGTGGCGAAGTCAAAGAAAGCCTGGGCAGCGGCGGAGAGAGTAACGCCTTCCTTGGTCACCAGCACGAAGGGGCGCTGGATCTGGTAGCTGCCATCCAGGACGGTGGCTTCGGTGCAGGCCACACCGCCCACGGTGAGGGCCTTGACAGTGGACTTGCCTTCCACGGCGGACAGGGAGGCGTAGCCGATGGCGTTGGGGTTGCCGGCAACGGCCTCAATGACGCCGCCGGTGGAGGTCAACTCCTGGTCCAGCTTGCAGGCATCCTTGGTATCGGTGATGGACTCGAAACCGTCCCGGGTACCGCTGCCGGACTCACGGCCGATGCAGGAGATGGCGCCGGGGTCGCCGCCCACCTCGCTCCAGTCGGTGATCTTGCCGGTGAAGATGTCGGCGATCTGCGCAACGGTCAGATCGGCAACCTTGCTATCGGCGTTGATGATGATGGCGATGCCGTCCAGGGCCACGGTGGTCTCCTGGAGACCGGCGGACTTCTCCTGGTCCTTCAGGGCCCGGGAGGCCAGGCCGATATCGGCGGAGCCGTTCTTCACGGCCTCGATGCCGGCGCCGGAGCCGGTGGGATCATAGGTGACGGTGACGCCGGGGTTGTCGGCGGTGAACTGCTCCTTCAGCGCGCCGATGACCTTGTCCATAGAAGTGGAGCCGTTGGTGGACACGGAGCCGGAGAGAGCGGTGCTGTTATCGTCGTTCTTAGGGGTGTCATTGCCCTTCTGGCCGCAGCTGGCCAGGATGCCCAGTGCCATGACGATGCACAGGGCCATGGAAAGAAACCTTTTCATTTTTTCAGAATCTCCTTTCGATTCAACAGATTTTGGATATCCTCGGTACAGTTCATAGAATACGGGCCGGATGTAAAGCCGGAAAGGCGTGTTTTGTAAAATCCCGGTAAAATGCCGGGCCCGGCCAAGGGCGAAATTTTCGCCGCCCGGCTTTACGGATGCCCGGCGGCATGGTATACTCCAAAAGACGGAGAACGAGAAAAATCGGAAAGAGATGAGTCCTGTGCGGAAAAATCAGACAGAGGGGCTGCTGCGGAAGCTGCCCCGGCCCGCCGGGAAGAAACCGGCCCCGGCTGCCAATAAGGAGTAAATAACATGAAATATCAGGCGATTTTATTTGATATGGACGGAACACTGCTGGACACCCTGACGGATATGCAGGCGGCGGTGAACTACATCCTGGAAAAATACGGCTATCCCACCCGAACCTTAGAGGAGGTGCGCCGGTTCGTGGGCAACGGCGCGGGACCACTGATTCACCGGGCTCTGCCCCAGGGGGTGGACCCGGACCGGGAGGCGGAAATCCTGGCGGACTACCGGGCCTATTACCAGGCCCACAACTGCGTGGAGACCCGGCCCTATGACGGCATCGGGCCGCTGCTGGAGCGGCTGCGGCAGGAGGGCGTGCGGACGGCGGTGGTGTCTAACAAGCCGGACCGGACCACCCGGACCCTGGCGGCCCGGTTCTTCCCGGAGCTGGACGGGGCCATGGGCCAGCGGGAGGGCATCGCCTCCAAGCCCGCCCCGGATATGGTCCGGGCGGCCCTGGCCCAGCTTCATGCGGCCCCGGAGGAGGCTCTGTATGTGGGCGACAGCGAGGTGGACGTGGCCACCGCCCGGAACGCCGGGCTGGACATGATCGGCGTGGCCTGGGGGTTCCGGGGCCGGGCGGCTCTGGAGGCCGCAGGCGCGCCCCTGGTGGCGGACACCCCGGAGCAGCTGCTGGACATGCTGCAATGACCCCAAATCACGAAACGAGGTGCGATATGCATACATTTATGGTGCCCTGCCTGCTGGGCCTGGAGAAATTGGTGGGCGACGAGATCCGGCGGCTGGGTTTGAAGGACGTGCAGGTGGAAAACGGCCGGGTGCTGTGCCGGGGGGAGCTGTCCGACCTGGCGCGGCTGAACATCAACCTGCGCTGCGGGGCGCGGGTGCTGCTGGTGCTGGGCCGGTTCCCGGCCCGTAGCTTTGAGGAGCTGTTTCAGGGCACCCGGGCCATCCCCTGGGAGGAGTATCTGCCCCGGGACGCGGCCTTCCCGGTGAAGGGCTACTCCATCTCTTCCCAGCTGCACGCGGTGCCCGCCTGCCAGTCCATCATCAAAAAGGCCATGGTGGAGCGGATGAAGGCCCACTACGGCCTGGAGCAGTTCCCGGAGGACGGGGTGAAGTATCAGGTACGGTTCTCCCTGTTCAAGGACGAGGCCATGATCTGCCTGGACAGCTCCGGGGAGGGCCTGTACAAGCGGGGCTATCGGGCCGTGGGCGTGGAGGCCCCTCTGCGGGAGACGCTGGCGGCGGCCATGGTGACCCTGTCCCGCTTCCGGGGCCGGGACCCCTTCTGCGACCCCTTCTGCGGCAGCGGCACCATCTGCATCGAGGCGGCGCTGATCGCCATGAACCGGGCCCCGGGCCTGGATCGCAGCTTCGACGCCCAGCGCTGGGGCTTCGTGCCCTCCGGGGACTGGCTGACCGCCGCCGGAGAGGCCATGGACAAGGAGTTCCACGGCCGGTACGACATCTGGGGCGGCGACGTGGACCCCCGGGCCGTGGCCATCGCCCGGGACAACGCCCGGAAGGCCGGAGTGGAGGATGTGGTGCGCTTCGAGGTGGCGGATATGCGGAATTTCCGCCGGGAGGACACCTATGGCCAGCTGGTGACCAATCCGCCCTACGGCGAGCGGCTGCTGGAGCGGCAGGAGGCCGAGGCCCTGTACCGGGATTTCGGCAAAATGTGGGAGCGGCTGCCGGACACCTGGCGGACCCTGGTCCTCAGCAGCCACACGGAATTTGAGCGCACCTTCGGCCACCAGGCCAAGAAGAAGCGCAAGCTCTATAACGGCATGATCAAGTGCGACCTGTTTATGTACGGCAACGTATAAGCACCCGCCCCGGCATTTTATTTGCACCCGGCAGCTTCCTGTGATATAATGACGGCATCACACGGATCATTTATCAAGGAGGCGCAGCTATGCAAAAGCTGGACAAACAGTTCCATATCCACTGCGTGGAGGGCGACGTGGGCCGTTACGTCATCCTGCCCGGCGACCCCGGCCGCTGCGAAAAAATCGCGGCCCTGTTCGACGACGCCCATTTTGTGGCCCAGAACCGCGAATTCACCATCTATACCGGCACCCTGCTGGGGGAAAAGGTCTCCGTCTGCTCCACCGGCATCGGCGGCCCCTCCGCCTCCATCGCCATGGAGGAGCTGCACAACATCGGCGCGGATACCTTCATCCGGGTGGGCACCTGCGGCGGCATCGACCTGGACGTGCGCTCCGGCGACGTGGTGGTGGCCACCGGCGCCATCCGCTTTGAGCACACCAGCCGGGAGTATGCCCCCATTGAGTACCCGGCCGTGGCCAACTTCGACGTCACCTGCGCCCTGGTGCAGGCCGCCAAAAACCTGGGCAAGTCCCTGAAAACCGGCGTGGTGCAGTGCAAGGACGCCTTCTATGGCCAGCACAGCCCCGCCAGAATGCCGGTGTCCTATGAGCTGCTGAACAAGTGGGAGGCCTGGAAGCGCCTGCACGTGAAGGCCAGCGAAATGGAAAGCGCCGCCCTGTTTGTGGTGGCCGACGCCCTGGGCTGCCGCTGCGGCAGCTGCTTCCATGTGGTCTGGAACCAGGAGCGTGAAAAGGCCGGCTTGGACCAGGATATGAGCGAGGACACCACCTCCGCCGTTCAGGTGGGAGTGGAGGCCCTGAAGCGGCTCATTCAGGCCGATCGCGCGGCCCAATAAGCTTCCTTGAAAAAAACGCCCCCTGTCATGCGCCCCCGGATGCGGACGGAAAGCTGACCTGCCCCGGTCGGTACCCCATGCGGCTATCTCATCAGCATCGTGTCAGTTATACCCTGGCTGACGCAGCCTCCTGAGAACAGAAGGAGGCACCCCCACCTCCTTGCCCTCGGCCACGCCGGGGGCGCTTTTTTGACTGACATCTGAAAAAATTTCAGAAGACCTGACAAAAAGTCTTGTTTTTCCCGTTAAAAAGCGTTAAGATGATACTTGCGCGGAGGACGCGCAGCATTTTACAAAGGAGAAAATCACATGGAGCGTATCTTTCATCTGAAAGAGAACGGCACCTCCGTCAAAACGGAGATCCTGGCCGGTCTCACCACATTCATGACGATGGCCTACATCATCGCCCTGAACCCCAACCTGCTGACCAACTTTGCCGTGGGCACTCCGCTGTGGAACGGTGTCTTTCTGGCCACCTGCATCGCCAGTGCCATCGGCACCGTGGTCATGGCCTTCCTCGCCAACAAGCCCTTTGTCATGGCGCCCGGTATGGGGCTCAACAGCTTCTTTGCCGTCATCGCCGGCAATGTGGCCGCCATGCTGAACACCGACTACACCAGCGCCTTCCAGGCGGTGCTGTGCATCATTCTGGTGGAGGGCATCGTTTTCCTGCTGCTGAGCGTATTCAATATCCGCGACAAGATCGTTCATGCCATTCCTCTGGGCGTCCGTCTGGGTATCGGTCCCGCCATCGGCCTTATGCTGATGAACATCGGCCTGGGCTCCAACGTGGGCATCTATGCCGAGGGCAATGGCTATACCTCCCCCTTCTATGTCATGCGCGACTTCTTCGGCGCCATGACCCCCAGCGTGATCAAGGACCACATGGGTGCCGAGTACAGCCAGATGGTCCTGACTGTTATCACCATGTTTATCGGTCTGTTTGTCATCATCCTGCTGGCCAAGAAGGGCGTCAAGGCCGCCGTGCTGGTGGGTATGCTGGTAGCTTCCGTGATCTACTGGGCCGGCTGCTTTATCTTCCTGGGTACCAATCCCTTTGCCTCTCTGGAGGGCGCATCCTTCCTGCCGCCCTTCCACGACATGGTGGAGACCACGCTGTTCAAGTTTGACTTCACCGACTTCTTTAATATCGGCTGGTTCACGGCGATCAGCCTGATCATCACCTTCTGCATGATCGATATGTTCGACACCATCGGCACCCTGGTGGGTACGGCCTCCCGCGCCGGCATGACCGACAAGGACGGCAATATGCCCAACATGAAGGAGGCCCTGCTGTCCGATGCCGTGGGCACCGTGGCCGGCGCCTGCTGCGGCACCTCCACCGTTACCACCTTCGTGGAGTCCGCCTCCGGCGTGGAGGCCGGCGGCCGCACCGGCCTGACCAGCCTGACCGCCGCGTTCATGTTCCTGGCCTGTATGTTCATCGCGCCCGTGGCGGCCGTCATTCCCGCTGCCGCTACCTCCTCCGCCCTGATCTACGTGGGCATCCTGATGCTCCAGGGCCTGAAGAACGTGGATTTCGACGATCTGGACCAGGTGGTTCCCGTGTTCCTGATGCTGCTGGCCATGCCCATCTCCGGCTCCATCGGCCACGGAATCGGTATTGCCATGATCTCCTACACCGTGATCAAGGTGTTCTCCGGCCGTGCCAAGGATGTGTCTGTCCTGACCTACGTTATCTCCCTGCTGTTTATCATCAAGTTTTTCGCCGTCGTCTAAACGGTCAGCGGCCCCCGGCACAGCCGGGGGCCGCTTTTCAGCCATGCGCACCGGCTCTTGGTCGGAGCGCATATTTTTATTGTTTCTGCTCGGCCTTGTATGCAATGGCCTCCTTCTGGTAGTCCAGCGCCGCCTGCCGCAGCTCGGCAATGGCGGCCTCGTCCAGCTGGCCTTTGATCTTGGCGGGGGAGCCGAAGGCCAAAGACCCGTCCGGTATCTCCACGTTCTGCGGTACCAGCGCCCCCGCGCCGATCAGGCAGTTGCTGCCGACTTTCGCGCCGTTCAGCACGATGGCGCCCATGCCGATGAGGGTGTTGTCACCCACGGTGCACCCATGGAGAATGGCCCCGTGGCCCACCGTTACGTTTTCGCCCACCGTCACCGGATGGTCGTAGTCCACGTGCACCACACAGTTATCCTGGATATTCGTGCCCGCACCGATGGTGATCGGCGCCCGGTCGCCCCGCAGCACCGCGCCGAAGAACACGCTGCTGTTGGCGCCCAGGGTCACGCTGCCCCGGACGGTGGCGTTTTCCGCCACAAAGGCGGAGGGATGGATGACGGTTTTTTTCATGGCTGCACCTCGCAAAAGTTTTCCTGCATTGTATCACAACTTTCCGGGAAAATCGACAGTCACGGTAAAATTTGTGCTTACATTTTTCGTCAGAATATGTTATACTGATGTCAGGTAATGGTGAGCAAAAGGGGAACGCATGGTCGTGTGCCATGTGCCTTTTTGTGTATATATGTGTATGTATGTTGCGGATAAGGAGCGTGTGTGATGTTTGCAGCGGGTGATCTGGTGGTATACGGCGGCGAGGGCGTCTGCCGGGTGGAGTCCATAGGGCCATCCGGTCTGGCCTATGACGGCGGCGACAAGGTCTACTATCATCTTTCTCCCCTGTACCGCGGCGGCACCGTTATGACTCCGGTGGACACCGCTGTCCTCATGCGTCCCATCATCAGCCGTGACTGTGCGCTGAAACTGATCGCCGCGCTGCCGGTCCTGCCGGAGCAGAAGCCCGCCGAGCGCGGTATGCGTGCTGCCAAGGATTTCTATCACCAGTTGGTGCTCCGCTGTGACTGCGCCGAGCTGGCCGCCATGATCCACGGTATCTGCCGCAAGCGGGCGTGGGCCCTGCGCCATGGTAAGAAGGTCAGCCAGATGGATGAGCGCTATCTCAAGCGGGCTGAGGACCAGCTCTACGGCGAGCTGGCCGCGGCACTGGATATGCCCCGGGATCAGATGATCCCCTATATCCGCCAGACCTGGGCCAAGTGGCCCGAGCAGCTGCCCAAGCAGGGGCAGGAGGAGCCGGCGGAGGCTGCTGAAGTGGAATAAGCGGACAGGGACGGCGGGAGCCGTCCCTGTTTTAACAGCAACTCGTATCAAACATTTGGGGCGAAAAGGGTGTATTCTGTTCACAGCGAGAGAAGGGAGCAAGCCTATGTACGAATGGCAGCAGCTGATCCAGACCGTCGTCAATGAGATGGACGACGCCATTATGCGCCGGGACGATCAGGCGTTGACACTGCGGGCGCTGGCGGCACGTCTGCACTATTCTGAGTACCACGCCACCCATAAATTCCGCGAGATCGCGGGTATGTCCCTGCGTACCTACCTGCACCAGCGGCGCCTGGCCTTTGCCCTGAAGGAGGTGCGCGATACCGACCGTCCTTTGTTGGACATCGCGCTGGACTACGGCTTTTCCGGGCAGGAGGCCTTTACCCGCGCCTTCAAGGCGCTCTACGGCGTTACCCCCGGTGTTTACCGCCGCCGGCCCCGCCCCGTAGTGCTCCGCACCCGCATCCATCCCTTCGATCGCTATATCTTTGGATTGGGAGAGATCGGTATGGTCAAAAGTGAACAGGGCGTCAAGACGTATTTCTATTTTGTGCCGGGGCAGTACTTCAAGTATATCCGGCCCATCAGACGGGAGAAATAAGGAAGCAGGGCAGCCCATTGGGCTGCCCTGCTTTTCAGATCAAGAATTCCGCAGGGACGTCGTGGGAGGAAAACAGCAGCGGCGACAGCGTTCTGGCGTAGGCCCCGGTGTTCCCCACGGCCACAAGATCTCCCACCGCCAGCGCCGGACCGGTGAAGTTCTTAGCCAGCACGTCCGCGGCGCAGCAGAGGTTTCCTACGATGTCTACGGTCTCGGTGATGCCGGTATCCTCCGCAGGCAGGGCGGTGATGGGGAAGGCGGTCTCGCCGGTAAACAGAGGTTCCTGAGGCGCAAGGGGGCCTTCTCCGGCGGCGTTACGCAGCATGGCGGCAAGAGAGGGCTTCTGGAAGCCGTTGAGACAGTTTTCTACGATGACATAGGTGGTGCCGTGGGACGTCTTTTTGTCTACCACAGGCAGATAGTACGTTCCCGCCTGTGCTGTCAGAAACCGCCCGGACTCCACCAGCAGCCGTGCGCGGAGGGTACGGGCGTTTTCCTCTGCCACGGCCTGCGTACATTGCGTCAAGGTGCTCATGTTCAGCGGCGGTTGGCACGCCGGGTCGTAAACGATGCCTACTCCGCCGCCGAAGTTGATATACTCGATGGCACAGTCCAGAATATCGCGGACGCGGAGGGCCAGCGCGAAGCAGTTTTTGTAGTAGCGGGCGAGAGTATCCGCGGAGAGGTTCTGGGAGCGCAGGTGAATATGGAGGCCGCAGACGGCTATCGGCAGCGTTTGCAGCAGAGTTTTCAGTGCCGGGAGGTCGGACTCGTCGATGCCGAACTTGGATGTCCCGCCCGCACCGCCGTCCATGCTGAAGGCGGGGTTTACGCGCAGGCCGATGGCCTTTGTCTCGCCGCGGGCAGCGGCCATAGCGGCGATTCGCCGCACCTCGCCGATAGAATCGGCGATCAGATGGCAGTTATCCCACGCGGCGGCCAGTGCACGATCACTTTTGCCGGCTGCGGAGAAGTAGATATCCTCTTGCGCGATCCCGCATTCCGCGGCCAGGCAGACCTCACCCGCACTGGCCGCATCCGCGCCGATGCCAAGCGCCGCAAGGTGCCGTATTACCGGTGGGAAGGGGTTGGCCTTCACGGAGAACAGAATATCAAAGCCGGGGAAGGTCCTGTGGAGAGTCTCTGCCTGTGCGGTAAGGATCTCGCGGGAGTAAATGTAGCAGGGCGCGTGCTGACGCGCCAAGGCGAGGGCATTTTCGCTCATGGGGCACCATCCTTTCGTGTACTGTTGATGACAGTATAGCATAGGGTGGAGGGGAAAGGCAAAACATTCCTTGCACGCCGACGTGAAGTGTGCTACAATACGGCGTGGATATGCGGGCGTGGTGGAATTGGTAGACTCGATGGATTTAGGTTCCATTGCCAACAGGCGTGCGGGTTCGAGTCCCGCCGCCCGCACCAAAAAGGGAAAGACACATATTCATGTGCCTCTCCCTTTTTGGTATGATGAACAGGAGGCGGCTCTATGAAACGAATAGCGTCCATACAGGACATCTCCTGTCTGGGGCGGTGCTCGCTGACGGTGGCGCTGCCGGTGATCTCCGCCATGGGGGTGGAGTGCGCCATCGTGCCCACGGCGGTGCTCAGTGCGCACACGGCGTTTCCGGGCTTTGTCAGCCGGGATCTCAGCGACCAGCTGCCGGCCATTGCCGATCACTGGCGGTCCCAGCAGGTGCATTTTGACGCGCTCTATACCGGTTACATCGCCTCCGCGCCCCAGGTGCAGCAGGTGATGGACTTTTTCGACGCGGTGAAGAGCCCGGATACGCTGCTGATCGTGGACCCGGCCATGGCGGACCACGGGAAGCTGTACAGCGGGTTTGACGGCGCTTTCCCGGCGGCGATGGCCCGCCTGACGGCTCGGGCGGACGTGGCGCTGCCCAATATCACGGAGGCCTGTCTGCTGACCGGTACGCCGTACCGGGAGGAGGTGGACGAGGGCTTTGCCCGTGAGCTGCTGCGGGGGGTGGCTGCGCTGGGGGCGAAGAAGGTGATCCTCACCGGGGTGTCCTTTGCGCCGGATAAGCTGGGCGCTATGGGCTATGACAGCGGCGCGGGGACATATTTTACCTGTCTCGGCCCGCGGAACCCGGCCTCCTTCCACGGCACGGGGGATATTTTCGCCGCCGTTGTCACCGGCGGGCTCATGCGGGGCATGACGCTGGAGCAGGCGGCTTCGCTGGCGGTGGAATTTGTACTTGCCTGTATCGACGCCACGGCGCGGGACCCGCAGGCCGGGTGGTACGGCGTGGAGTTTGAAAAGGCGCTGCCGCTGCTGGCCCCCAAAATGACCCCCGGCGGCGTGATCCTGTGCGAATCGGCGCTGGATGAGGAGCTGCCGCAGAAGGTCGGGGCATTCGAGATCAAGAAGCAGTACCGCTACGGGAAGATCAAGCTGACCGCTTATCGTATCCCGGCGGAAACCGATACCGAAGAATAAACAGGAGGGGAATTGATGAATACCATTGAGAGCATCCTGAACGACATTGATGAGCTGTTGGAGGGTTCGTGGAGCCTGCCGCTTTCCGGCGGGCGCTGCGTGGTGGACGCCGAAAAGGTGCGTGACCTCATTGATTCCATCCGTATGAATATGCCGGCCGAAATAAAGCAGGCACGCGCCGTGGTGGCCGACCGCAACCAGATCCTTTCGCTGGCCAAGGGAGAGGCAGAGGCGCTCATCCGCAAGGCGGAGGAACGGGCCAAGCAGCTTTTGGAGCAGGAGAGCATCGTGCGGCAGGCCAACGCCAAGGCCATGGCCCTGCTGAATGACGCCAGCAGCCGCGCCCAGCAGATGGTGGAGGAGGCGCAGAAGCAGGCCGGCGTCATCATCGAAAACGCCAAGCAGGAGGCGCAGGAGGAAAAGCGCCGCCAGCTGGAGGCCATGCACGACCAGGTGATGGAGCTCTCCGTCGCCCTGGCCAGCCGCATCCTCGAGCGCGAAATCA
>OHWG01001010.1_pt1 | contig 15391 bp, 22 predicted proteins | sample 1579621 | NCBI WGS metagenome assembly OHWG01 (sample SAMEA3882544, study PRJEB24775) | human gut metagenome | biome: human-associated habitat; feature: intestine environment; material: feces | place: Netherlands | collected 2009/2010
AGTATAAAGATCTTTTGGAAATTGCTGACCGCTATAAGGAGATTGCCGATTATAAACTGATATTTACAAAGCTTGATGAAACGGAAGCGTATGGTAATATTTACAATATCAAGATGTATTCGGGAGCACCACTTTCCTATATGACAAACGGACAAAATGTACCGGATGACATAGAGGAATTTAATACACAAAAAATAGTAAAACAACTTCTGGGAGGCAGATAATGATATGGATCAGGCTCAAAATCTCAGAAATGTAATTAAAGTAAAAAATCAGAGCCGGAAACTGGATGCACGCGTGATTACCGTGACGAGTGGAAAAGGCGGAGTTGGAAAGTCAAATGTTGCAGTAAATCTTGCTGTGCAGATCAGTAAAATGGGAAAAAAAGTCCTGATTTTTGATGCTGATTTTGGTCTCGCAAACGTTGAGGTAATGTTTGGTGCAATCCCACAGTATAATTTGTCTGATTTTATATACCGTGGAAAGTCAATTCGTGAAATAATCACACCTGGACCCATGGATATCGGGTTTATATCCGGTGGCTCAGGAATTATCGGATTGAACAATCTTACAAAAGAACAGATTTTATATATCGTAAATTCGATTGACACATTGAATGAACTGGCAGATTTTATCCTGATTGATACGGGGGCAGGAATCTCGGATCAGGTTCTGGAATTTGTCATGGCAAGTCCGGAGGTATTACTGGTATCCACACCGGAACCAAGTTCCCTGACGGATGCGTATTCGCTTTTAAAAGCATTGTACCGCAATCCCGATTTTGTGGAGGAAGAGACAACCATCCACATAGTAACCAACCGGGTAAATTCCCGGGACGAGGGACAGGCAATTTATGAGAAAGTGAATTCCGTAGTGTCTAAGTTTTTACATGGAAGTCTGAATTATCTGGGGATGATTCCACAGGATGCTGCTTTGGAACGGGCGGTAAGGCAGCAAAAGACAGTTACCATGAGTGACCCGAATGCAAAATCTGCCAGGGCGATTTCAGAACTTGCAGATCATCTGTTAAACGGCACCCGGCAGAAGACACCGGTACGGTGGGGAATAGCACAGATGTTTTCCAGTTTTTTATCAAACCGAAAATAGGGAGATGAATAATTATGAAACTTTCAGATGTGATTACTCCGGGAGACAAAATTGATATTAAAATGCTGCATGAAGCGAACCAGGAAGATAATGGAGGAGAGATCGCGAAAATCTATCAAAGTGCGGTCAGCGACATTTTTTCGGATCAGGAATTGGAAATTTCTATGCCGACAAGTGGTGGAAGAATGGTGTTATTTCAACTGGAGAGGGAGTGCAGCATTGTTTTTTATACAAAAGGCGGTATGTATAACTGCACAGCAGTTGTGAAGAAACGTTATCGCAAAGAAAATCTGTATCTGCTCAGAATTGTGATTACTTCCGGATTACAGAAATTTCAGCGCCGGGAATTTTTCCGGATTCCTTATACGACACCGTTAAAATATTACGAAATATCGGAACAGACGGCACAGATGCAGACAACGGAAGAATTGTTTACGGAAATTCAAAAGCCGGAATATATTGATCAGGTACGTGAGGGAACGATTCAGAATATCAGTGGCGGTGGAATCCGCTTTGTCTCTGGACAATGGATAAAACAGAACCAAAATATTCTTCTGGTGATCAGACTGACAAATGAATATTCGGATGAAACTTTTTATCTTCCGGGACAGGTGATTGCAACAGAAAAACATCCAGCGATAGAGGAAATGTACATTCACCGGGTAAAATTTCTGTTCCGGGATCTCCGGGACCGGGAAAAAATTGTACGCTTCGTTTTTGAGGAAGAGAGAAGAATTCGCAGGAAAGAAGTTGGGTGACTCATATGAAAAAAAACATTTTAGTAGTTGATGATTCTGCACTCATGAGAAGGGTCATGTGTGATATAATCAATTCAGACAGTAAATTTCAGGCAACGGACTATTGCAGAGATGGTCTTGAGGCATATGAGAAACTGAAGCATACCAGCTATGACGGTGTGGTTCTGGATGTGAATATGCCACGCATGGATGGACTGCAGTTACTCGAAAAGTTACAAAAAGAAGGCATACGTGCAAATGTGGTTATGGTAAGTACACTTACCGACAGCAGGGAAGCAGATGTTACCATTTTAGCCATGGAGCGCGGAGCAATTGATTTTGTGGCGAAACCGACAAACATCATAGAGGCAAAAGGAGAGGCATTCAAAAGACAGCTTCTTGGCGTATTGAATGCTGTTCTTGCAACACAAAAGGCAGCAGAAAGTGTCCGTCCGGCAGTAAAACCGGCTGCAAAAGCACCGATGATGCGCAAAGCGACAGGCGGAAAGAACAAACTGGTTGCACTGGCTTGTTCCACAGGCGGACCGAAAGCGTTACAGAGTGTGATTCCGTTTCTTCCGAAAGAACTGGATGCCCCGGTTGTACTTGTACAGCATATGCCGCCGGGATTTACCAAATCCATGGCTGACAGACTTGATGATCTGAGCAAAATCAGGGTGAAGGAAGCAGAACATGGAGAGCGGCTGCAAAAGGGATGTGTTTATATTGCTCCGGGCGGAAAACATTTGAAAGTTGCAAAAACCGCAGACGGAAACAACAGCATTGTACTCGATGATGCAACACCGGCAATCGGAGGACTGAAGCCGTGTGCAAATCTTATGTATGATTCACTGACGGGAAGCAGCTATGATGAAATCGTATGTGTTGTCCTGACAGGAATGGGAGCGGATGGAACCAATGGAATTCTTTCGCTGGGAAGATCAAAACCGATTCGCGTAATTGCACAAAACGAAGAAACCTGTGTGGTATACGGAATGCCAAAGGCAATCTATGAAGCAGGTGTGGTAGATGAAGTTGTACCACTGGATGAAGTTGCACAGACAATCACAAAAAACGTGGGGGTAAAATAACATGGATGTAAGCCAATACCTTGAAATCTTTATCGATGAAAGTGCAGAACATTTACAGACGTTAAGTGACTGCATCATGGAACTGGAAAAAGAACCGGATAACAAGGACGTTATCAATGAAATCTTCCGTGCAGCCCATTCTTTAAAAGGAATGGCCGGTACAATGGGATTTAAGAGAATGCAGCACCTGACACATGATATGGAAAATGTGTTCCAGGAAGTCCGCAGCGAGAAAATCCAGGTAGACAGTCAGATGATTGATCTGCTGTTCAAGTGTCTGGATGCAATTGACGGATATCTTGAAAATATTAAGGCAACCTCTGATGAGGGTGAGGAAGACAATGAAGTCATTATCAAGGAACTGAACAATTTCCTCGCAAAAGCAAACGGAGAGGCTGCTGCCGCAGAGGCAGCACCTGCAGAAACAGAAAAAGAAGCAGCGGCGCCGACAGACAATGGAGACCACAAACTGTATCTTCAGATTGATCTGACGGATCAGGAGCGGGATGCCGTTATGACTGCAAAAGACAGTGGAATGCATATTTACGGCATGACGGTTATGATCCAGAAAGAGTGCCTTTTAAAAGCGGCCAGAGCTTTTTTGGTATTCCGCGAAGTGGAGGCTTTTGGAGAGATTCTTGTATATCGTCCGAGCTCTCAGGATATTGAAGATGAAAAGTTTGAACAGGAATTCAGCTTTTATGTCGCATCACCGGAAAGCTTTGACAAGATCCAGAACGCTGCAAAGAATGTTTCCGAGATTGAAGATGCCGTTGGAGAAGAACTGACTGATTTTTCACCACGCGTAACAGAAACTGAGACGGAAGAAAAGAAAGAAGAAAAACCGGCAGAGACAAAAACGGAAGTACAGGCTGAACCAAAGAAAGCACCGGAAAAGAAAAAGGCTCCGGCAAAGAAAAACTGTGTAGGAAAACCGGCGACAAGCCGTACGGTCCGTGTGGATATTGAAAAGCTGGATGCTCTTATGAACCAGGTATCCGAGCTTATCATTGCAAAGAACAGTCTGGTATCCATCAGTTCAACGGAAGAGGGAGGCTTTACCAATCAGGGATTTCATGAACAGATTGAATATCTGGAGCGAATCACTACAAGCCTTCATGAATCTGTTATGAAAGTCCGGATGGTGCCAATTGAGAGCGTTGTAAATAAATTCCCACGTATGATTCGTGACCTGTCCCGTACATTGAATAAGAAGATGGAACTGGTTATGACCGGTGAAGATACCGAGCTGGATCGTACCGTAGTGGATCAGATCGGTGATCCGTTACAGCATTTGCTTCGTAATTCTGCGGATCATGGTCTGGAAGACACCGAGCTTCGTATCCAGAGAGGAAAGCCGGAAGTTGGAAATATTTTCCTGAATGCATATCAGGAAGGAAATAACGTTATTATCCAGGTGGGTGATGACGGTAACGGAATTGATACCGAAGCGGTAAAAGCAAAGGCAATCGAGCGAAATATTATTACACCGGAACAGGCCGAAGTCATGACACAGAAAGAGATCATAAATCTCCTGTTTATGCCAAGTTTTTCCATGGCAAAGAAGATTACGGATATTTCCGGAAGAGGCGTTGGTCTTGACGTTGTAAAATCTAACATTGAGCAGCTTGGCGGTGATGTGGAAGTTAAGACAAAACTTGGGGAAGGAACAACATTTACCGTTCGTCTTCCTCTGACACTTGCCATTATTCAGGCATTGATGGTTGAAGTCCGCGATGAAAAATATGCCATTGCCCTTGGGTCCATTGCAAATATTGAGAGTGTACCGGTCAGCAGCATCAAGTATGTGGAAGCAAAAGAGGTTATTCATCTGCGTGGAAGCGTTATTCCGCTTGTTCGTCTGGACAAACTTCTGGATATTGAACCAAGAGAAGAAGAACCGGAAAGCCTTACCGTTGTTATTGTAAAGAAAGGTGACAGTCAGGTAGGACTTGTTGTTGACGATCTGATGGGACAGCAGGAGATCGTTATTAAGTCTTTAGGCAAGTATATCAATGGAAATAAGCTGATCAGCGGTGCAACAATCCTCGGTGATGGTGAAGTTGCGTTGATTCTGGATGCAAACACACTGATGTAATGGGGGTGAATGACGATGGCTATTGCAAACAATCAGATTGAAACAAATGAGAATAAAAATAAAGAAAAAGAAGTAAAGCAGTATATCGTAGTTCAGATCGGTTCTGAAAAGTACGGAATTGATATCAGCTATGTCGATAATATTGTGCGTATGCAGAAAATTACCCGTGTGCCAAAGGCACAGGAGTATTTCAAGGGAATCATCAATCTTCGAGGCGAAATTGTGCCGGTTATGAGTATCCGTCTGAAAATGGGACTTGAGGATGATACCTTTACTTCGGCATCCCGGATCATTATTTTAAAGATCGAAGATAAAGGGTCTTTAGGTGTGATTGTAGATGAGGTTTGTGAGGTTGTAAATCTTTCTGAGGATCAGATCGAAAATAACAATATCAATTCAAATCATGTAAAAGATACTTTTATCAATGGTATTGGAACAAGTGGAGATCAGCTGATTTCCCTGTTTGAAATCAATGCGATTGTAGACGAAAAAGATAACACATAAGACAACTGAGTATAGTGAGGTTATGCCTCACTATACATGGTTATTGGAGGAAAAAGATGAACGATTTTACATTGGATAATGTAAATGAAATGTATATTGATGTACTGCGCGAAATTGGAAATATCGGAGCGGGAAATGCAACAACTTCTCTGGCAAGCATGATCAATGAACAGATTGATATGAATGTTCCGAAAGTAGAATTGATGGAAGCTTCTAAGCTGAGTTCCGCAATTTGTCCGGAAGACGAGATTATTGTCGGAATTTTTCTGGAAGTAACACATGATATTACAGGCAGCATGATGTTTTTAATGCGCATGGATTCCGCCCATTATCTTGTGAACAAACTGATGGGAAGAGACCCGGAAAACGATGCACCTTTTGATGAGATGGATTTATCTGCCATGAAGGAAATCGGAAATATTATTACGGCTTCGTATCTGTCTGCACTTTCAAGTATGACAAATCTTACGATTTTACCATCCGTTCCATATATTGCGGTGGATATGGCGGGAGCGATTCTTAGTGTTCCGGCAATTCAGTTTGGACAGTACGGAAATAATGCGCTGCTGATTGAAACAGAATTTGGCGATGAACGTATGATTAATGGATATTTTATCCTGATGCCTGAGGAAGAGTCCTATGCAAAGATTTTATCCTCTCTTGGAATTCAGCTATAGAGGAGATCGTAGAATATGGGAGAAGTGATCAAGGTTGGAATGGCAGACCTGAAAACCGCAAAAGCTCCGAATACACTCACGACACTGGGGTTGGGCTCTTGTATCGGATTAACACTTTATGATCCGGTGACGAAAATCGGTGGATTGGTACATTATATGCTGCCAGACAGCACAAAATTAAAAAATAATACCAATATTGCAAAATTCGGGGATACCGGAATCCGTGAACTTTTAAGACAGGTTCTGGCTTTGGGAGCAAATCAGAGAAGACTTGTGGCAAAGATCGCGGGGGGCGCATGCATGTTTGAAATGAGCGGACTTTCGTCTGTGGGAAATGTAGGCGCACGCAATGCGGAAGAAGCAAAAATTATTTTGAAAGAATTAAGGATCCCGCTGATCGCGGAGGATACCGGTTTAAATTACGGACGTACGGTAGAACTGGATTGTGAGACCGGAGATTTCAGAATTAAATCGGTGGGAAAAGAAATTAAAGTAATATAGAGGGGCAGAAGATGAAAACCAATGGTGTACCGGCTATTATTATGTTGGCGGCAGGGTTTATTGACTGTGTGATTGCAATTCTTACGCACATGTCACTTTGGAATTTTACAAGACAGCTGTTACTGGTACTTGTCCTGTTTTATGTGATCGGTTGTGTGGTAAAAATGATCATTGACCGAAACTTCAAGGATATGGAAGATGACCAGAACGGGGAAGAAACGGAAGAGTCTAAAGAGGAGCAGGAAGCGGAAAGCTCTGAGGAACAGGAAAATACTGAACAGGCCAAAGATGCACAGGAGCAGTCGCAGGAGCAGCCGGAGGTTCAGGAGGAACAACAAACAAAGTAATTAACCGGGGCGGAATGATGTAGATGAAAACTGCGGATAAAGAAAAACTCTGGGATGCGTATCGTCAGAAGAAAACGCAGGAGACCAGAGAACAGCTGATAATTGAATATGCGCAGCTTGTAAAACTCGTAGCGGGAAGACTCAGCATGTATCTTGGACACAATGTGGAATATGATGATTTGGTCAGTTATGGGATTTTCGGACTGATTGACGCAATTGATAAATTTGATCTGGAAAAAAATGTAAAATTTGAAACATATGCGAGTTTGCGGATTCGTGGTGCTATTTTAGACCAGATTCGTAAAATGGACTGGATTCCAAGAAGCGTAAGACAGCGACAGCGCAAAATTGATGAAGCGATGAAACAGATCGAGATGAGGACCGGTAAAACAGCTTCGGATGAAGAACTTGCAAAGCAGCTGGGGCTGACGGATGAGGAACTGTGCAGCTGGCAGACACAGCTTAAGGTGACCAATGTTGTATCTTTGAATGAATTTGAAGAAAACGGTCCGGAGCCAATGATTGATTCGGCGCATCCGGTCCGGTTTTCACAGCCGGAAGAAGTGGTGGAGGAAGCAGAATTAAAAGAAAAACTGGCGGAATCCCTGGAACTTCTGACGGAGAAAGAGCGGCGCGTTATTGAACTTTATTATTATGAAGATATGACCCTAAAAGAAATCAGTAAAATATTGGAAGTGTCAGAATCACGTATTTCCCAGTTACATACCAAAGCATTAAACAAGATGCGTAAAAAAATGGGTGTTTATATGAATATTCTGACGGAGTAGGAGCGGATCTATGGCAATTGCACCAATCAATTATGCTACGATACAGCGTACCGCAGACATCGAGACATTTAAAAACCAGCAGGATACAAAACCGATGGTGGATCAGCAGAATATTCAGGTGCAGGTGGATCACAGGGAGGATGTTCTGCATCATCAGGTCATCCATCCGGAAGAAAATGAGCAGCTGGATAATCACACAGATGCCAGGGAAGAAGGAAAAAACAAATATAAAAAACAGGGATCTGTGAGAAAAAAAACAAACAAAGAAACGAAGCGGACGGATGGCAATCCGGTTGGCGGCAGTTTTGATATGAAAATCTGAGGGAAAATATATGACGGGTGTGGAAATTACACTGATTCTGGTTGGAATCATTTTTGTTCTCGTAAGCTTTTTTGTTCAGGAAAAACTTACCCCGAAAGATGTACAGGAGATAACCAGATTAAGTGAGAAGGAATTAAAGATTATTGTCGAGCGGGAACTGAAAAATGCAAATGACAAGGTAGAAGATGCAATCGATGCAGTGGTAGAACAGTCCCAGGAGAATGCCAAGCGTCTGATGGAAAAAGAAACGAATGAGAAAATTATGGCAATCAACGAATATTCCAATACGGTGATTGAATCAATGAATAAAACGCATAATGAAATTCTCTTTTTATATAATATGCTCAATGACAAGCATACGGAACTGACCGGGCTTGCATCGCAGCTACAACAGTTTTCGGAGCAGGTAAAACATACACAGGATGAAATGATGACACATCTGACGGAAACGGTAAAAGAGCCTGAACCGGCAAGAACGGAAGTGTCAGAGCCTGTGGAGGAACAGCCGCAGCAGATTTCACCAAAAGCATCTGTGGCAGAGGAAACCGATAACGGAAACTTCAACGATCAGGTACTTGCACTTCATCAAAACGGAGTGTCTGATGTGGAAATTGCCCGTAAGCTGGGACGGGGGCTTGGAGAAGTGAAGCTGGTGATCGGATTATACAAAGGGGAAGATGTCAGTGAGATTTAAATATTATTTACGTGGCTGCGGACTTGGAATTCTGGTTGCCTCGCTGGTATTTATTGTATCGTTACATGCACACGGCGGAGCGATGTCGGATGAAAAAGCTATGCAGAGAGCTTCGGAACTTGGAATGATCATGCCGGATGACACACAGACGCAGGAAGCAGAAACGCAGACAACAGAACTTCCGGTAAAGGAAACGAATCTTCCGGATACACAAAGAACAACACAGGCAGTGACACAGAAGGTTCCGCAGAACGATACACAAAAACAGACGGAGCGTGATACTTCTTCGGAGCAGAATGACACATCAAAAGAGTCGGAGAAAAAGGCGGAAGAAAAGAAAAAAACACAGGACTCTCAAAAGAAAGAAGAAGAGAAGAAAAAAGCGCAGGAGACCGAGAAGGAAGAAACAAAAAAGGAAAAAGTCTCCATTACAATAAAAGGCGGAGAAGTGTGCAGGGAGATTGCACAGGATCTGCAGGAGAAAGGACTTGTCAAGGATGCGGAAGATTTCCGCAAATATATGCAGGATCACAATTATGCAAGATATATCCGTGTGGGGACATTTACGCTGGAAAAGGGAATGAACTATAGCGAGATTGCGAAAGTACTGACAAAAAAATAGGATAAGTTTTAGAATGAAAATCGACAAGAGGTTATAAAGCCTCTGCCGATTTTCTTTTTTTATAGGAAACAGCAGAAAAGAAGAGCGTGCAGAGCGTAAAAACTCTGACACGCTTATTTTTTTACCATAAAAGCAAATGAGGACGGAAAGGAGCATAGAACATGGCGAAACGAAAGTACAAGCGTCTGCATTACGAGGACAGGCAGACCATAGAGGCTATGAGTAAGCAGGGCAGCAGTGTAAGCGATATTGCAGAGGCACTGGGAACGCATAGGGACACAATTTATAGGGAGTTCAAACGCTGCAACGCCACACTGAAAACCTACACGGCGGCAGCAGGGCAGCAGGCGTTATAAACAAGAATAACAAAAGAGAGGTAAGACACATGAAAAAAGTAGATTTTAATAAATTGCAGGCAGGCGACTTAGTAGAAGTGCCACGCACACAGTTTGCACCTATGCGTAGAGGCTGGAATGGCTGGTTATTCAGTGAGGCAGTAGTAATAAGAAAGGGCGTAGGAAGAAAAAGCAAAAAGAATGTAGTCGTAGTGGAAATGAGAACACCAGCAGGAAAGAACAGCTACGGGACTATAGAGGCTACATTTTACGCAGAGAATGTTTTTACTACGCCAGCAGCAAAGAACGCAAGAAACATTTTGAAGAAATACGGAATAGAGGACGCAGAGAGCTTTTACAAATTCATTGAGCGGGACGACGTAACGGGCTGCGATTGGATAAGGTTTTTAATAGAAAAAGGCTTTTTATTTAATGAGTAGGCGGCAGCAGCCGCCACGAGTGCCGTTAGTTCAGTTGGTTAGAGCAGCCGCCTCATAAGCGGCAAGTTGTGGGTTCAAATCCCACACGGCACATTGCGTAGCAGGCATGGCGAGCCTGCGGCAGAGGGCAGCAGGCTAATAGCTGCAATCTGTATACCGTGGAAAAATAGCGGCGGTCATACCAGCCAGAAAGTATGTGGACGGTCAACAGGTTTTCAGTTGCTTTTTAATGCGAAAAGCAGCCCGCACGGTAAAACCAAACGCCAGAACGGGAGAGCGGCACACATGGAAAGACAGAGAGCGCCGCCAAAAGGAAGAGAGGCAAAGAATGGCAGCAGAGGCATTGATAGTAGAGGACGCATACCAGAAAGGCTATGCAGATGCAATGGCAGATATGCGCAAAAAAAAGGAACAGAGGCGGCAGCGGGAGCAGGCAAAGAAAGCCCGCCGCTGGTATTTCATTAAACAGAAAGCCTGCGGGCTTGCAATGCTTGCAATTACCGTGCTGGCAGTATGGGCGACAGAGGGCGACATAACGATAGCATTTATTACAGTACCGCTGGGGCTTACGTGCATTTTCAGTAAAGAAATGCTGATTATGAATGATTACTATTTTACTACGAAAGAAAGGAAAAAGAACCATGATACAGATTTTAGAATTGTTCGGCGGGATAGGTAGCCCACGTTGCGCATTGCGCAATATTGGCATACCAGTAAAAGCCATTGATTACGTGGAAATAGACGAAAAGGCGGTACGTTCATACAATGCAATGTTTGCCGACGAGCTGCCATACAAAACGCAGAGCGTTGTAGGGTGGAATTTAAAACCAGACATTTTAATACACGGTAGCCCTTGCCAAGATTTTAGCATTGCTGGGCATCAAGGAAAGGCAAAAGCAGAGGACGGGCGCATAAACAGAGGAAAGGGAGCAGATAAAGGGAGCGGAACACGTAGCAGTTTAATGTGGGAAACGATACACATTATAGAGCAAATGGGAGAGTGGAAACCACAATACGTTATTTGGGAAAACGTGAAAAATGTTTTAAGCAAGTATATGAGAGTGAATTTTAATCGTTATTTGGCTGAAATGGAGCGGCTGGGCTACAGCAATAATTTTGAGATACTGGACGCAAGGGACTTTGGTTTACCGCAAGCGAGAGAAAGAGTTTTTACAGTTTCTGTACTGGGGAAAGAAAAATTCATATTTGACGATTTAATAAAAACGCCCATGCAGGATATAAATAAACTTCTTTTGCAAGATGCGCCGCCAGTATATGACGTAACACAGCCGAGCGTATTAGAGGCAATCGGACAAAAAGGGATAAGAAGAGCCACAGTAATAGAAGATTATGCTTTTACGATTACTGCAAGGCAGGACAGAACACCAGCACAGGTAATAGACATGGGAAACGGGCGCTATAGGTATCTAACAGAATTAGAGTGCTGGCGCTTACAGGGCTACAGCGACGCTGATTTTGAGGCGGCGGCAGCGGTGCATAAAAGAAACGGGCGCTATACAATGCCGCTTTATAAACAGGCGGGCAATAGCATACCAGTACCGATATTTGAGAGCATATTTAGAAAGATACTATTAGGAGAAACAGAGGAAAGGCAGAGAGGGGGCGAGTAAGTGAGAAAGGCAAGCTATAAAATCAGAGAAACAAAAAATATGCGGCATTTTACATATTCTGGAAATCTGGAAGATGCAATAGAAAAAGCGGAAAGGGATTTGCAGAAAGAGAAAGAAAATAAGGAAATTGCGCAATGGTATTGGCTGTATGAAAAAGCCAAAAAAGCTATTAGCGCACATAACAAGAAAATTGCCAACATTGAGGCGTTTATACGGTGTGCAGAGGAAGAGCAGGAAAAGCAGAAAGGTAAAAAGGATAATGAAACGACAGGCAGTTAAGAAACTGATACAGTGCGCAGCCGTTATAGCGGCAGGCGTGCTGGCAATCATTTTGTTTATGCTGGCTATCTGGTACAGAGGAAAGAACAGCGAGCCAGTAACAGACGAACAGGTAGCAGCGCAGATGCAGCAGGCAGAGCCGCTGGTTATTGAAACACCAGAGGCAGCCACAGAGGGCAGTATAAGAGTATACGACTATGACGGCTGCTGTATTTATTCCTACTACGGCAAAATTCGGATAAACAGCGACGGTAAGGACGGCAAGGAAATTGACGTAGAGGCATTAGGCTATTTAGAGGGCTACCAAGAACATAAAGAGGAAAGCGGGGCGGGAGAATGAGCCACAGATATTACAGCCCTTTACGCCCGTTATCGCTGGGAACATTTCCAAAGCCGCAGGGAAACGAGATTTTGCATATAGAAAATTTTGAGGAACGGCAGAACGTACCAGAGATAGCACGGCAGGCGTGGGGATACATTGAGTACAAAGAGGCGCTTACAGAAATAGAGGCGGCAGCTTATGAGCTGATACCGTCAAACTGCATTTCTGAAATGGAAAACTTAGAGGCAAGGAGATAAAGGCAATGAGCGAGGTATATATACGCAGCCAGAATAAAGAAAAGCTGTATAGACTGGGCGGTAATTACGCCTGCGTAGAGTATGGAGAGTACGAGGACATAAAGAAAAAGAGAGGCGGCGCAGAGGCAGACAAAAAGCGCCACGTAATACCGAGGCTGTACGAAATGCCAGAGAAGTAGGAGAGGCAGACAGTGACAGTAAAGGAGTTTATAGGCACGCTGGAGAGTTCAGACCGCCTGCGCATTATCGAGGGCAAAGCAGAGGTTTACGTAGGGTATGCGGAAAGGCAGGAAATATGAACATTAACAGAAAGATAAGTAAGTACAATTTCAATAAGGGCAGCGTTTCCAGAATTAAGTATATTGTTATCCATTATGTAGGCGCACTGGGCGGCGCAGAGGACAACTGCCGATATTATGGCGGCGGCAATAGAAATGCGTCGGCGCATTACTTTGTAGGATTTAACGGCGAGGTATGGCAGTGCGTAGAGGACGCTAATATAGCGTGGCATTGCGGAGCGTCGAGCTATAAGCACGCAGAGTGCCGAAACGCTAATAGTATCGGTATTGAAATGTGCGTAAGGAAGAAAAACACAAAGAGCATGGGCGCAACAGATAAAGACTGGTATTTTGAGGACGCAACAGTAGAGGCAGCGGCAGAGCTTACCCGTTACCTTATGAATAAATACGGCGTGCCTGCATCTCATGTAATCAGACATTACGACGTAACGGGCAAGATTTGCCCTAACCCGTATGTATATAACACCAGCGCCCACACATGGGACGAGTTTAAGCGTAAAATCAGCGGACAGGCAGAAACACCGCAGGGCGGCAATGAAAAAACAATCTGGAATTTTCTTACAGGAAAGGGCTTAAATGCTTATGCCGTGGCTGGTATTATGGGTAATCTGTATGCTGAAAGCGGGCTTATGCCGAACAACTTACAGAACACCTATAACAATAAGCTGGGTAAGACGGACGCAGAATATACAGCAGCGGTGGATAATGGCAGCTATGGCAATTTTGTAAAGGACAGTGCAGGCTATGGGCTGGCGCAGTGGACGTATTGGAGCAGAAAGCAGGCGTTGCTTAATCATGCAAAACAGGCGGGCGTATCCATTGCAGACCTTAATATGCAGCTGGGCTTTTTATGGGAAGAATTGCAGGGATACACAGCAGTAATGGACGCACTGAAAAAGGCGGGCAGTGTGCGTGCTGCATCTGATGCCGTTCTTACTGGATATGAAAAGCCAGCAGACCAGAGCGAAACAGTAAAGAAAAAGCGTGCAGAGTACGGCGAGGGATACTATAAAAAGTATGCAGCAGGAAACGGTACAAAGTATTACAGAGTGCGCAAGAGCTGGACGGACGCAGCAAGCCAGCTGGGGGCGTTTACGTCGCTGGAAAATGCAAAGAGCGCTTGCAAGGCGGGTTATACTGTATATGATGATAACGGCAAGGCGGTATATACCGCAGCGGGGCAGCAGACAAGCGCAGGCGTTCCGTTTAGCGTACAGGTAGATATTTTAGACCTTAATATCAGAACAGGAGCAGGCACGAACTATGCAAAGACGGGAGAAACCACAGGAAAGGGAGTATTTACCATTGTGGAAGTGAAAGCCGGACAGGGCGCAAGTGCTGGCTGGGGACGCTTGAAGAGTGGCGCAGGCTGGATTAGCTTAGATTATGCCACAAGATTAGCTTAAGTTTTCGAGGGTGGGCGGTTCGCTGTCTGCCATCTATTTTTTTGCGATTTTCTTAGAAATCTATACAAAAGTGTTGACAATATACCGAAAAAGGTATATAATAAAATCATGGAAAGGAGATAAGAACAAATAAGAGGCAAAGCCACTGGAAAGGAGAAACGGCACAATGGGTAAGAAAAAGAAACAAAAGAAAAAGCCTATCAACTGGCAAGAATTGGCAATCAGTGCAGTGATAGACTTAATCATAGGAACAATACTTATCATAATTGGTAAGTACATAGGTTAGGGCGAAAGCCCTAACCAACAGGCGGGCGATAAGCCAGCCGCCTATAAGAAATATAACACAAACCCAAAGCCGAGTAAAGAGTATGCTTTTAAAATTAGGAGTATTTTTAGTAGCAGTAGGACTGGTAAAGCTGCTGGTTGCTTTCATTTTGAGGGCAAGAGAAAAGAGAGGTAAGGCATGAATTTAGGCGAAAACATTAAAAAAGCACGAAAAGCGGCAGGCGTGACGCAAAAGGAACTTGCAGAGCGCCTGCAAGTATACCAGAAAGATATAAGCCGCTGGGAAAACAACGAGCTTACGCCAAACGCAATAACACTTGCGAAAATTTGCAGAGAGCTTAACGCCTCTGCTGATGAAATTTTAGAATTGAAGTAGAAACGAAAGCGAGGGCTTACTATGACAAAGAAAAAGGTAATTTTATTGGTAGTGGCTGCATTATTTGCAGTAAGCGGTTTAACGGCGCTGCCGTCTGGAAATATAACAGGTGGGGTGGGTTGTATTGTGATTGCGGCAGTATGCGCCTATTTTGGACTGAAAAAGAAAAGCGCAGGAAAAGAGAACGGAAACAGAACACCAGCGCCTGCCGTCGCATCTGGTAGCAGGGTTTTAGATACAATCAGAACGAAAGTAGTAGGCGTGACGTTCAAT